>C688J35102_120989124_pt1 | contig 10162 bp, 9 predicted proteins | sample HopSoiMetagenom2_FD_35102 | JGI IMG/M metagenome (IMG submission 35102) | reverse complement strand
TCGGTGCGCTACCTGCGATTTGGCTGGGCAGCCGCGCGGCTGGATGACCTCGTGAACTGGATACCGGCACGTCTCGCGGCGTTGGCGGCGGCTGTGTGGGCGCCGCTGGTCGGCGGCAGTGCCGGTAGGGCGATCGGCGTCGTACGCCGCGACGCCGGCCAGCATCCAAGCCCCAATGCCGGCGTTATCGAGGCCGCGTTCGCCGGCGCGCTCGACGTCCGGCTTGGCGGGCGCAATGCTTACCACGGCACGGTGGAAGATCGCGGCATTCTCGGTGATGGCCGGTCTGTCGAGATCGCTGACATTGCCCGAGCCAGCCACCTGATGCGCGCCATTTCACTGAGCGCGTTGATCATGGCAGTCGCACTGGCATGGTCGAGCTCGCAGTTGCGCAGGCGGTTTGCGCTTAGGTGTTGTCCGAATCGGTGAGGTGTTGTCCGTTGCTGTCGACGCGCCAAAAGCCCGGCCAGACGGTCAGAGGTTGCCCTTATATTGAAAGCGTGTTCGAAAATGAGCTTGGCGAGTTGGACGCCGCTGGCACCCTGGCCGCCGCGGAGGCGAACGAGCACGCTTTGATCACCGCCGAAGTTCGTCGCGTCCACATCGCCGCCCACTGGGCGGACCTTCACTCCGGCGACGCTGTGATGAACAGCCGGGTGGGTGGCACCGAACGCGCAGTCCGGTTAGGCGGGAACGGGACGCCAACCGTCGCCGATTTTGCTTCGGCGGAGTTGGGGTGTGTGCTGCGGATCTCGGATGGGTCGGCGTCGCGGTTGATTGCCGATGCGTTGGATCTGCGGCACCGGCTGCATCTTATCTGGGCCGCCGCCCAGTATGGCCAGGTGCCGGCCCATCAAGCCCGCTATATCGCCACCGCCACCCGGCACCTGACCGCCGAACAGGCCGCAGAGGTCGATCAACAGATTGCGCCGGCGTTGGGTGCCGTGTCGTGGAGTCGGCTGCAGTCACTCTTGGAGGCCGCCATCGTGCAGGCCGACCCGGATGCCGTCGAACGCGCCGACGCGGCGGCGAAAGAGCGGTTCGTACGGCTCGGCCGTGCTACTGAGCATGGTCTGAAGTTGATCATTGCCCGCGCCTCCGCAGGTGATGCCATCTGTTTCAAGGCTGTCATTGATCGAGTCGCCGACATCCTGGGTCGGCGTGGCGACACCGACACGATAGATGTACGGCGTTCCAAGGCCATTGGAATTCTCGCCCAACCTGCTGAGGCCCTTCAGCTGCTATGCCAGCACCAAGCTGATGAGTGGGATGGACCTCCCGAACCTGCTGATCTTGACGAAGAGCCAACCGAAGATGAAGCCTTCGATCGTCCGGTAGCCGGCGAGGAGAAATCCCACCGGTCGCTACAGATCGTCCCGCCGCCATTCGATCCGAAGCGAGCGCGGCCCCGCGTTGTGGTCTATGTCCACCTCAGCGCCGAAGCGCTCATGAGTCGCAGCGGCGTGGCCCGCGTCGAGGAGGTGGGCCCAATACTCGTCGGCCGGCTCGGCGACCTACTTGGAGATCGCTGCCAGATCAGTCTGAAGCCCGTGATCGACCTGCCCCTCGGCCACATCCCGGTCGATGCCTACGAGATCCCGGCCAGCCTCCGGGAACAGATCCTGCTACGCAACCCTGCTGATGTGTTCCCCTTCGCTGCTGCGGTTAGTCGCCGCATCGATGTTGACCACACCGTTCCTTATCTCAGTCCGGACAAGGGCGGGCCGCCCGGCCAAACCCGGATCGGCAACCTCGGACCGCACGTCCGTCGCAGTCACCGGCTGAAAACTCACGGCGGTTGGCGAGTCCGCCAACCCGAACCCGGCATCTGGGTCTGGCGATCACCTGCCCACCGCATTTACCTCGTCAACGCGTGCGGCACCCACCCACTCGGCGATTCCGCCTATGCCCAGGCGGTCTGGCACGCCGCAGAGAGTCCGGCGCCGGTGCTGGTGAACTAGGCGATCATGACAGTGTTGATCTTGGGCGGTACCGCCGAGGCGCGCCAGCTCGCGGCGATCTTGGTTGCCGATGGTGTCGATGTGATCTCTTCGCTGGCTGGACGAGTGGTTAGCCCGAGCCTGCCGCCGGGCCGCGTACTGGTCGGTGGCTTTGGAGGCGTGGACGGTCTCACTGAATATCTTCGGGCCCAGCAGGTGACGGCCGTGGTGGACGCCACCCACCCGTTTGCGACGACGATCAGCGCCAACGCCGTGGCGGCCGCGGACCGTACCGGTACGCCGCTCGTCCGACTGGAACGTCCGGATTGGAGCAGCCATCCGGGGGCAGCGTCGTGGATCTGGGTGCCAGACGCCGCTGCCGCGCGACTTGCCGCTGACTCAGCCCGTCGGCCATTCCTAACAACAGGGCGGCAGTCATTGACAGATTTCATCTCCTGGGCTGATCGGGATGTCCTTGTCCGGCTCGTCGATCCGCCCACAACACCGCTGCCACAACGCTGGGCGGTCGTCCTGTCACGTGGGCCGTACAGCTACTCGGGTGAGCGCCAGCTCCTTGCGGAGCATGCCATCGATGTGCTGCTCACAAAGGACTCTGGCGGCACTCATACGGTTGCCAAGCTGGATGCGGCTGGCAATCTCGGAATCCCTGTCGTGATCATCGCGCGGCCGAAGCCTCAGCTGGCCCGGATTCTTACGACGGTTGCCGAGGCCGTGGCCTGGTGTCTTACCAGCGAGGATTTGTGATCCGTGGAACGATCGACTCCATGAGGTGGATTCTTCGACTGGTGGTCAACGCCGCAGCGCTTGCGGTCGCGACGTGGATACTGAGCGGTATCAGCATTACCAGCTCTAGCATGACGCGCAAGATCATCACTTTGTTGATCGTGGCATTGATCTTCGGCATTTTGAACATGATCATCAAGCCGCTCTTCGCACTCTTCACCGCACCGATCATATTGCTTACGCTGGGTCTGTTCTTGATCGTGATCAATGCTTGCATGTTGCTGCTTACCTCCTGGTTGGCTGGGTTGTTCAACCTTGATTGGCATGTCGACGGATTCTGGACAGCGGTGCTCGGCGCGATCATCATCTCGATCGTGAGCTTCATCTTGAACGTCTTCCTGCCCGATCCGGACGACCGCAGGCGTGGCTGAGAGGCAGGCCGATCGTCCGTTGCGCGTCGTCTTCGTCTGCTTGGGAAACATCTGCCGTTCTCCCATGGCTGAGCGGGTGGCGGAACGGGCGGCAGCAGATGCGGGTATGACGGGCGTTGAGTTCTCCAGCGCCGGCACGATTTCGGAGGAGTACGACGATCCGATGGATCAGCGGGCGGCGGCCGTACTGGAGGAGCACGGCTACCGGCACGCCGACCATCGGGCGCGCAGAATGACTGAGGCCAGCCTCGAGTCGGCCGATCTGGTGGTCGCAATGGAGGATCGTCATGTCAGCAGCGTCTTGGCACTGGCCACAGATCCGGCCAAGGTAAGCCTGCTCACCGACTTCGATCCCGCCGCCGACCCCGGCTCGGGCGTACCGGACCCCTTTTTTGGCTCCGACGCTGGCTTCTCCACAACCCTTACGGCCATTGAGGCTGCAATGCCGGGCCTACTTGAACGCATCCGCGAGCTGCAGAGGACTAGGCCCTGAAGTTGTGAGTTAGGCATTCGAATTAAATGCCGGTTCTCATAAATCCCTCATATTTCCGAGCTCGATCATAATGGTTCGCTGAATGGGTATTGGTTCCCCAGAGAGAGTCCCGTCGGCCTCTCACCGGTTTTTCATTCGCCCCGTGGAAATGTCGCCGATAAGGGACTCGGGGAGGAACTCATGAATAGGAAAGGCTCACACACGTGGCCGCTGCTGTTCGCTGCCACGCTCGTCTGCGCAGGATGCGCAGGATGCGCAAGCAACGGAGACGGACCACCCGCCACCAATCCGCCAAGCCCGCCGGCGCTGGACAGCCCGGCGGCCAGCCCAGCCGCCCCCAAACTGCCCATGGGGGCGGATCCGGTCAATCTTGACCCGGCCAATTTCAACGCCGACATTACCAATCCATACTGGCCGATGAAGCCGGGAACACGATGGATATATCGCGGCATCGAACAGGGCGAGCCAGCACAGGACATCGTCGTGGTGGCCACTGCAACCACCAAGAAATTGGCCAACGGCATCACGGCTCGTGTCGTTCGGGATACGGGCCGAGCCGAGGGCAAGGTCGTCGAGGACACACTGGACTTTTACGCCCAGGACTCCGACGGCAATGTCTGGTACATGGGCGAGCAGACGGCCGAGTTCGAGAAGGGCAAGATCGTCAGCCGAGCCGGTTCCTGGGAGGCAGGCAAGGATGGGGCGATGCCCGGCATCATGATTCCGGCTCAGCCACAGGTCGGTCAGCAGTATCGCCAGGAGTACAAGAAAGGCGAGGCGGAAGATAACGGCCAAGTGCTCTCGATGAACAATCTTGTCGGGGTCAAGGCCGGCCAATACAAAGGGGCGCTGGCCACCATGGATACCAGCAGGATTGAGCCAGACGTCGTGGAATTCAAGTTCTACGCGCCTAACCTGGGACCGGTGCTCGCCCTGGATATCTCCGGTGGAGCTGCTCGTGAGGAGCTGGTAAAGATCGACAAGGCCGCCTCGAAGGAGGGCACCGGTCCTATCGGCAATCCCAATCCGTGATCTAGTCAAAAGCTGCAGCTATGGCTCGCCATCGATGATCGTGAAATCCTTGATGGTGTGCGAGTCCTGATCGTCGAGGACGAGCCCAAGCTGGGAGGCCTGCTGCGGAAGGGATTGACCGCACAGGGACTGGCGGCCGACCTGGCGATCGACGCCGATGAAGCCATGTGGATGGCCACGGCGACGGCATACGACGCGATCACCCTGGACGTGATGCTGCCAGGCACCGACGGATTCACACTGTGTCGGGAGTTCCGCCGGAACGGCGTCACCACGCCCGTTCTTATGATCACTGCGCTGGACACGATTCGTGATCGGGTGACCGGACTCGATAGCGGGGCAGACGATTACCTCGCCAAGCCGTTCTCTTTCGAGGAACTGTTCGCCCGATTACGAGCGCTGGCGCGGCGACCCCGTGAGGTGCATATGCCGGTGCTCACCGTCGACAAGCTGCGGCTCGATCCAGCGGCTCGGACTGTGCATTATGGCGAGGCACCGATCGAGCTGACCCGGAAGGAGTTTGCCCTGCTCGAGGCCCTGATGCGACGGCCTGGTGAAGCTGTGTCCCGCTTTGACCTGCTGGAATGCGCGTGGGACGACAGCTATGACAACCGATCCAACGTCGTCGATGTATATATCGGGTATCTCCGGCAAAAGGTCGACCGGCCTTTTGGTAGAGACCGCATTGAGACCGTACGCGGCTTCGGGTATCGGCTTCGGACGGATGACGCCGAATGAGCCGGCTGCCCATCCGCTGGAGGCTCACACTGGCATTCGCGGTCGCATTGGCTGTGGTGCTCTGTGCGGCCGGCGTTTTCCTGTACGCCCAGCTCAGAGCTGACGTGGACGTCGGCATTGAACGCGATCTTCGGCTGCGCGCCGATCAGCTCAGCGGACTGCTCATTCGGGAGGGCGCGTCGGCACTGACCACGACACACTCTGAAGATCTGGAGCCAGATGAGACGATCGCCCACATCCTCAAACCGGATGGCACCGTGGTGGCCGCCAGCTCCTACGCCGACGTCAGGCTGCTGACCCCCGCGCAGCTACAGGTCGCCGCCGATAGGGAGTTGTTCGTCGACCGGCCGGGTGACGCGATCGTTGACGAGTCGCTCCGAGTGTTCGCCAAACCGGTCCATGCCCGCGGTGAAACCTACATTGTGGCTGTCACCGACTCCCTAGACGAGCGAGCGCAGACTCTGGCATCCACACTCGGTGTGGAAATAGTCGGCCTGAGTGCTGCCCTAGTTGCCTCCTGTGGTGTCGGCTATTGGGTTGCCGGCCTGGCACTGCGTCCGGTCGAGGCCTTGCGGCAGCGGGCCGCGGCGATCAGCGCAGATGATCTTGCCGATGGCGAGCGCGAGCCACTTCCTGTGTCATCCGTGGCCGACGAAATCGGGCGCCTGGGCCGCACCTTGAACCACATGCTTGACCGAATCGGACGCGCCCAGGCGGCGCAGCGCGAAGCCTTGGAGCAGCAGCGTCGGTTCTTGGCCGATGCCAGTCATCAGCTGCGTACCCCGCTTGCGATCATCAAAGCCGAGGTAGAGCTTGCCCAGGCCGAACCGACGAAAAGTGATGATCTTCGGGACACCATGGCCTCGATCGGGGAGGAGACAGACCGGCTCAGCCGATTGACTGAACAGCTCTTGCTGCTCGCTGCAGCGGACGAAGAACGACTGGGTCTGGAACGGGAGTCGGTAGAGGTTCGTGACCTGCTCACCGAGGTCGCAGAGCGGGGCCGCGGCCGAGCTCAGCTGGATGGACGGATGATCATGGTCCAGTCCGACGACAGCGTCATCACGGCAGACCGCCAGCGTCTGGAGTACGCCCTGGGTAACCTCATGGACAACGCGCTGACACATGGTGCTGGGAATGTGGAGCTGATCGCGCGCTGCGCCGGTGAGGCTGTCGAGGTCCAGGTCCGTGATCAGGGCACCGGTTTCTCCGACACATATCTGGCCCACCCCTTCGAGCGCTTTGCTCCGACAGCGACCACGGGACGGGGCACCGGTCTTGGGCTGGCCATTGTGCAAGCCATTATTGAGGCCCATGGTGGCGTAGTCAGCCTGACTAACGACGCTGGAGCTTCGGTGACCCTCTGGTTGCCGATCGACCCAACGCGACCGGTTGCCGTACCTGATATCGACCAGAGCTCGCCAGCAACGGCCACTGATCAAGAACGGCAGTCGTCCGCGCACTGAACCCGCGGCCACCGGGATACCTGACCAAGATCGACACTGAACCGCTGCCTAGGTAGTCCAGGGCGAAGCGCTGAAATTCTCGATTGCTGTTGCGAGAAACCTTCAGATCCGCGGCAGCGGCCATGTCGTGGGAGTGCCCGCCAAGATCAGCAATGAACCGGCAACCATGGGTGAGGTTGCGGCTCAAGGTATTGCTCACGATCAGCGTGGTTGCATCATCAGAGGTCACGCAGCCCGGCGCAGTCGCCGCGATCGATCGAAATTCCTGTGGAAACCGTCGGCCAAATGTGGTTGTCGTCCACCCGGTTGCGTACACCACCAAGGCGCCGGCGATGACAAGACCCACCGCGATCTGCGCCGGTCTAGCTCGTACCAGGTCGATCAAGCGGCCAATTGCCGCGCCGATGGCCAGAGTTACCGGAGCTGCGGTGAAGCCTGCAAAATGCGGGAACCAGGTCGGTGTAATCAACAGGAACGCGCCTTGTCCGAGCATCAGCAGTACCGGCAAGCGCGTCTCGCGGTAGCTCCAGGCAAGCGCCGCACACACGAGCAGTCCAGCAACAGCAGCTGCGGTGATGGCGGCGGGATAGGAGCGGCCCACGATGCCAAGGCCAGCCATCTGGTCGAGGCGATCCAGGATCGTATGACCGTTGCCGCCGCGCCGGAATAGCTGGTCTCGGACGATCTGGTTCCACATCGCCCTTGGCGCGACGGCGAAGAACGGCAAACAGATCACAAGTGCAGAGGCGGCACTGCCTGTCAAGACCTGTAGTGCCGCCCGGAAGCGGCGTATCAGCAACAACCAGGCAAGAACAATCAGGAACGTCACGATGCCCCAGACCTTGATCGTGATCGTCAGTCCCACCAGCGCCCCTGCGAGAAAGATCTTCCATCGGGAGATCGAGCCGGAATTGATCAGTGGCTGCAACAGCAGGATCGCAATCAGCAGCGCCGTTGTTGCCGGGCACTCCAGCAGCGTCGACTTGTCGGAGTACACCGCCGGGTAGAACACGGCATAGCTGAGGGCACCGAACAGGGCCGCGACGGCTCCAACCGGCTTGAGAATCTTCCAGATCAGCGCCGCGTTGATCGCACCGAGCAGCATGCAACTCACGCGCGCCGCGGCAAAGCCGTACGAGTCGCTGGTCAGCTGCGCGGCGAGGGCGAACGGCGTCAGGAGCAGCGGCATTCCCGGCGGATGGAGCAGCAGGAAGTCCTGGTAGGGCAGCTGGCCGTGGACCAGTCCAGTCGCTGCGGCGTAGTACACGGCGTCGTCATAGTTGCCGATGCCGAAGATGCCGCCGCCGCGCAGCACAGGAACCAGCCGCACCACGAAGGCGATCGCGGCAATCCCGATCGCCCAGAGCCAGTGCAGGCTCAGTGGTCGAGAATGGATTTGGGCCGGGGGAGTGCCCATTTGTCCAGGATTCCAGTTCGGCCGCTGTGATGTCACTGAGTGACCTGTTGCTGGAACACAAATTTGTAAATGCGTTATTTCGGCGTTGGTACCGTATTCAGGTGGTGAGAGAGTTCCTGTCTGCCTCATGATCAACTCTGATAAGCCGGCCGTAGTGATCATCGGCGCGAGCCTCGCAGGCCTTTTTGCCGCAGCGGCCGTGGCTGCTGCAGGAGCCCGCACCGTAATCATCGAACGCGATGTCTTGCCCGATGGACCGTATCCGCGCAAGGGCGTGCCGCAAAGCCGCCAGCCGCATGCCTTGTTGCATCGCGGGCTGCTGGCTGGTGAAGAACTCCTGCCCGGCCTTCACGAGGATCTGCTGAGCCATGGTGGGGTGCCGTTTGACACCTGCACCATGGCTTGGCTGGGGGAGTACGGCTGGTCGCCTACCTGGATACCGGCGTATGAAACGGTTTCGGCAACCAGACCGCTACTGGAGCACGTGGTACGCAACCGGGTACGCGCGCTCGACGGCGTGACATTCCACGAGGGCGTTCGGGTCACGGGACTGGAGCGCGACGGCCGAAAGTGGCAGGTGGCCTGTGAGGACGCCACCAGCCTGCAGGCCGACCTGATCATCGATGCCTCCGGTCGGGGATCCCGGCTTCCGTACTGGTTGAACGATCTCGGGACTCCGCCCGCTGAGCCGCTAACTGTGGACGCGCATCTGGGCTATGCGTGCCGGACATATCGCTGCGTTGGAGAGCCTCTCATCAATATCGGCATCGTTGTCGCTGCGACACCGCAGACCGGCCGAGGTGCACTCGCTCTCCCGGTCGAGGACGGAAATTGGCTCGTCGTCGCTTCTGGCTACGGCGAGCAACGACCGACGCGAGACGTGGCTGAGTTCGAGCAATTCATGGCCACCCTGCCAGATCCCGCCATCTATGAGCTCATCCAGCATCTCGAGCCGGTCAGTGATATCGCTATTCATCGGCAGACCGGCAATCGACGTCATAGATACGGACAGTCCCAAGCCTGGCCGCGGGGGCTGGTCGCGATCGGTGACGCGTACTGCGCCTTCAATCCGATCTATGGACAGGGCATTACGGTGGCCGCGTTGCAAGCCCTGCTGATCCGAGACGCCCTCAAGCACGACCGCACTGCGGCCGGCCGCGGACCGATGGAAACCAGGCACCTGCAGCGCCGGATCGGTGCGGCGGCCGACCTGCCATGGTCGGTTGCGACATCTGAGGACCTGCGGCATCCGAGCAGTTCCGGTTCGCAGACGTTGCTGCAGCGGTTGGTCGGCCTCTGGTCTACACAGCTGGGCCGGCTCACCGCACATGGGGACCGTGGTGCCTATTTGGCCCTCGCTCGGGTCTACCACCTCATGGCCTCGCCGGCCATGCTGTTCAACCCGGCAGTCATCCTCTCCGTCTGCCGCGCCGCCGTACGCGGGATGCCGGAGATCAACCCCAGACCTCGCGCCCTCAATGCGCTGACCGAACGGATGAACGCTGGCTGAGCGGCGGAATGCCGGCTCAGGGGGCACGAAAGAGGCTTTCGATGAGCATGTCTGGCACGCTTGAGAACATGCACATCCTCGTCGTCGATGATGATCAAGCTGTCCGCGACTCGTTGCAGCGATCCCTGGAGTACAACGGCTACGAGGTGACTGCGGCCGAGGATGGTGTGCAGGCGCTTGCCCGGTTGGCGGCGACCCGGCCAGACGCTGTGATCATGGATGTGATGATGCCGCGGCTGGATGGCCTGGAGACCACGCGGATGCTCAGAGCAGCCGGGAACGACGTGCCGATTCTGGTGCTCACCGCCCGGGACGCGGTCGGCGACCGAGTGGACGGCCTCGACGCCGGTGGCGATGACTACATGGCCAAGCCCTTTGCGCTGGATGAGCT
>C688J35102_120989126_pt1 | contig 10169 bp, 9 predicted proteins | sample HopSoiMetagenom2_FD_35102 | JGI IMG/M metagenome (IMG submission 35102) | reverse complement strand
AATGCGCGATCTATCACGTGCTGCAGGAATGTCTCTGGCTGGTTTGTATCATTATTTTGAGTCCAAGGAAGACCTGCTTTACCTGATACAAAAACACACTTTTCGGACCATCATCGAGCGGCTGCAGGAGCGTTTAAAGGAATCAAAGGACGCCGAAGAGCGCGTGCGCATCTTCATTGAAAATCACCTGGAATATTTTCTGGCGAACAAAGAAGCCATGAAGGTGCTGACGCATGAAGATGAAACACTCAAGAATGGCCGAGGCGCTGAGATCCGGACCATCAAGCGCGAGTACTACAAAATCTGCCTGGACCTGCTGGAAGATTTGCGGCGCGAAAAAGGACTACAATTTTCCGGACGGCTGGCCGTGCTGGGACTCTTTGGCATGATCAACTGGATTTACACCTGGCACAACCCTCGCGTGGACCTGGATGCCGGAGCCATGGCCGAGGAGATGAGCAACCTGTTTTTGCGCGGCGTGCTCAACCCCGGCAAAACCAAACGCAAAATCGCAAAGACAAACGCCTGACGGCCTGAAGAGATCAAGTTTCGAAATTCATAAGGAGCTTTTGAAATGGCGACTACCACAGCAACTGAAACCAAGACCCTGGTGAACTATCGCGTTGAAGACGGCATTGCGGTGATCGAACTGAGCGATCCGCCGGCAAATACTTACACCTACGAGATGAACCGGCAGCTGGATGAGGCCATCCTGAAAGCGCGTATGGATAATGACGTATATGTGCTGCTGCTGACCGGAGCAGGCGATAAGTTCTTTTCCGCCGGCGCGAATATCAAAATGCTTTCCAGCGTCGATCCCACGTTTAAGTATTACTTCTGCCTGCATGCCAATGAAATGCTGCTGCGCCTGGAGCACACGCCCAAGCTGGTGATCGCCGCGATTAACGGCCACTGCGTGGGTGGCGGATTGGAAATCGCCATGGCCGCGGATATCCGCATTGCGCGCAAAGACGCGGGCAAGGTTGGATTGCCAGAAATTAATCTCGGTGTCCTTCCCGGTACCGGAGGCACGCAGCGCCTGAGCCGCATTGTGGGCAAGAGCAAAGCCATTGAACTGATGGTCACGGGTAATACCTTTACTTTCGAAGAAGCGAAGGACATGGGCATCGTGAATGACATTTACGAGCGCGACAACTTCATGGAAAACGTGATGGAATACGCGCGGCAGTTCACGCCTCCGAACAAAGCAGCGAAGGCCGTTGGCAACATCAAACGGTCTGTGCAGAGCGGCTGGGAAGTCCCCATGGAGTCAGCCCTGGCCATTGAGCGTGAACTGCAACAACGCCTCTTTGCCAGCGACGATGCCAAAGAAGGCCTGGCGGCGTACGTGGAGAAGCGGCCGGCGACGTTTAAGGCAAAGTAGCTGCTTTTCTGAAATCCCGAGCGTAGCGAGGGAGCCCTACGAGCTTCCTCGCTGATCGGGAAAAACAATTCTCCTTGGATTGCGCGACGAAAGTTGCGCTGGATCATTACAAAAATTAAGAGCGACGTGAGGAGAGTGATCCCTCGCTCCGCTCGGGATTGAAAAACTCATGATCGCAGCTACAAAAGCAAAAGTCTCCCCCGGCAAACTCCTGATTAATGGGCAGTGGTCGGAAGGCTCAGGAAAGTCTTTTGATACCTTCAATCCCGCAACGGGTGAGGTGCTGACGCAGGTCGCCGAAGGCGGAGCCAGCGGCATTGACCAGGCTGTGGCGGCGGCGCGCAAGGCGTTTGATGACGTCAACAGCCCGTGGCGCAAGATGTCCTCCAGCGAGCGCGGCAAGGTTTTGTGGCGCATTGCCGACCTGATCGAAAAGAACATTGAAGAGCTGGCCGAGCTGGAAACGCTCAACAACGGCAAGCCGATCTTTGAGTCGCGCTACGTGGACATGCCGATGGTGGCGGATGTTTTCCGCTACTACGCGGGATGGGCGACAAAGATCCATGGCGAGACCGTCAACACCTTTAGCAATGCGTTTACTTACACGCTGCGCGATCCTGTGGGCGTGGTGGGGGCGATTGTGGCGTGGAATTTCCCGCTGTTGCTGGCCAGTTGGAAGCTGGGGCCGGCGCTGGCTTGCGGCAATTGCGTAATTTTGAAGCCCGCAGAGCAGACGCCGCTGACAGCTTTGCGCTTCGGTGAACTCGCGCTTGAGGCTGGTCTTCCTGCTGGCGTGCTCAACATTGTGACCGGCGGACCAGAGACCGGCGCTGCGCTGGTGAAACATCCCGGTGTGGACAAGATTGCGTTTACCGGATCGACATCCGTCGGGAAAGAAATCATGCGCAGCTCGGCGGACACGCTCAAACGCGTGACGCTGGAGCTAGGCGGCAAGTCGCCCAATATTGTTTTTGCCGATTCGCAAATGGACTCCGCAGTGAAGGGTGCGCTGAACGGCATCTTTTATGGCAAGGGTGAAGTGTGCTGCGCCGGTTCGCGCCTGTTCATCGAGAAGAAAGCTGAAGACGAGTTTGTGACTAAGCTCGTGGAATCATCAAAGAAGATCAGGCTGGGCGATCCACTTGATCCCAAGACGCGGCTGGGCGCTATCGTGAGCGAAAAGCAGATGCAGACAGTGCTGGGATATATCGAAGCAGGAAAGACTGAAGGGGCAAAGCTGTTGGCTGGCGGCAAGCGGGCGCAGGTCAATGGCGATCACGGATATTTTATTGAGCCGACGATTTTTGGCGGCGTGAATAATGACATGAAGATCGCGCAGGAAGAAATTTTTGGCCCTGTGCTGGCCACGCTCACTTTTGACGACATTGAGCAGGTGGCTGAACTTGCCAACAAAAACGTTTACGGCTTGGCGGCCGCTGTCTGGACGAATGACATCAAGAAAGCGCACCAGCTTTCGCGTCGCTTGAAGGCGGGAACGGTGTGGATCAATACCTATGGCGTGATGGACGCGTCGATGCCGTTTGGCGGCTACAAGCAGTCAGGCTTTGGGCGCGAGTTGGGAATGCACGCAATTGAACATTACACCGAGTTGAAATCAGTTTGGATGAACCTTTAACAAACAGAGGTCCTTCGGGCTTTTGCCCTCAGGATTTCGGCAGCGGGCTTAGACGCCCGCTGAACGCCTCAAGATGAACCTATAGTGGCAACGAGCAGAGTAACGGTTACGGAAAACCCGGAGCACTATCGCAAGCTGGAACGCATGTATCTGGCCGCGCCGATAAATGAATTCTTTAAGCCCGTGATCCATATAGAGCGAGGAACGGCCGAGATCCGGGTGAACGTGGATAGGCGCTTTTTTCACGGAGCACGCGCTGCGCACGGCGCGGTTTATTTCAAGAGCCTGGACGACGCTGCATTTTTTGCCGTGGGCTCGCTGGTGGAAGATCGTTTTGTGCTCACCAGCAACTTCAACATGTACATGCTGGCGCCGGTTTCGGCGGGCATGATTCGCTCGGTCGGCAAAGTGGTGAGCGGCGGCGGATCGTCTTTTCTGGCCGAGTCGGTGCTATACAACGAGCAGGAAGAAGAGATCGCGCGCGGAAGCGGAATGTTTATCAAGAGCAAGATACCGCTTGAACAAGAGCTGGGATATCGCTAGAGGCGACCGCGTAGGTTGCAGAGATTTATAGGAGTGAATCATGCCGGGAAAAGTAATGAAGATAGGATCGTTCAGTGATTGGGAAGGATTGTTTAAGGAGTGGCGCGAAGAAATCGGCGTCAATCACCAGGACATTCGCAATTTTAAATTCGATACGTTGTACGGCGCGATTGAGACGGAAGAAATTTCATTCGGCTATTACAAAGGCCGCAACAAGTGGGAAAACGTTCGCCAGATTCCAACACAGAACATGCGCGACGCGCTGATGAACCTGATTGTGTACCAGGGTGATACAGAATTTGCCAGCGTGGAACAGCAGCGCTGGTTATTTGAAACCGCGCCCACGGACTATGACCGCTCGTCGCTCACAAGGGTGATGATTGAGGAGATGCGCCACGGCTGGCAGATGTGCGCGCTGCTGATTGACCACTTTGGCACCACCGGCAAGGTGGAAGCGCAGAAGATGCTGGAGCGTAAAGCGTACGAGAACAAACGGCTGCTGGGATCGTTTAACGAAGAGTGCGATAACTGGCTGGATTTCTTTGCCTTCACTGACTTTGTGGATCGCGATGGCAAGTTCCAATTGCAGATGCTGAAGTATTCCGCCTTTGCGCCGCTGGGCCGGTCGATGAGTTACATGCTGCGTGAAGAAGCTTTCCATATGGGCACGGGCAACACAGGATTAGCTCGGATCGCCGAGGCCGGCGTGGTTCCGGGCTGGCTGATGCAGAAGTATCTGAACAAGTGGATTTCCAGCGCTTATGATTTGTTCGGTACCGATCATTCGTCGTCCGCGCATTGGGCATACACGTGGGGATTGAAGGGCCGTTACGACGAATTGAAAAATGAAACCGCGCCCGACCTGGATAACCTGAATGACTACAATCGCCACCTTTATCGCGACGAGTGCGTGCAGCTGGTGAGGCGCATCAGCGCGGGTCAGCGGCCAGGGAGCACGGAGCTGTATTGCCCTAACATACAGTTCAACCGCATGATTGGCCGCTGGAAAGGGCAGATGTTCCATCCGCAAACCGGCGAGCCGATGGATGAAAAAGAATACAAGCAGCAGCTTGAAACATGGCTGCCCACGGCTGCGGACAAAAAGCTGCTGATGGACATTATCGGATCAGAAAAGAAATGGATCGCGCCGAAGACAGGCGCGAAAGACCCGCTGCTCACGATCGGCGAGGTAAGAAAGAGCGCGCTGAACGCGGTGCAGTAGAAACAGCCGTTAGCAATTAGTAATTAGCAATTAGCCAAAGACGGGGAAGCCTCATTAAGATTTTAGTGGCGGCTTCCTCGTTTACAATTTTGTGTAGTGCGGTATAGCTAAATACCAGATACTAAAAACCAAATACTCCAGATGCTCTACACCCTCAACGAACTCATGGTTGTAGCCGCTGCGCGCGAGATCAAAGACGGCGAGGTCGTCTTTGTCGGCATGCGGCTGCCGCTGATTGCGTTTGTTGTCGCCAAGAAGACGCACGCGCCGAATGCCATTGGGCTGTTTGAGAATGGCGTGATTCGCTCCACGCCGTCACCCGAACTGATTTACACCATGGCCGATCCGCCGAACATCAAAGGGGCGACGCAGTGCCTGGGCATGCTGGAGGTGATGAGCCTGCTGCAATCCGGGCGCGTGAACCTGGGTTTTCTGGGCGCGGCTGAGGTGGATAAGTTCGGCAACCTGAACTCGACGCAGGTACAGGGCAAGAATGGAATGGTGCGGCTGCCAGGCTCGGGTGGCGCATGCGATATCGCATCAATGGCGCAGCGATTTGTGTCTTTGCTGGAACATGGCAAGCATCGTCTGCCGGAAAAAGTGAACTACATCACGAGTCCGGGAAATGGCGACGGCGTGGGATGGCGTAAGCGCGTCGGTCTGCCGCGCGGCGGACCTTCAGCGGTGATTACTACCAAATGCGTGCTGCGCTTTGGCGATGATGCCGAGGCGTTTCTTTCTACATATCATCCGGGCGTGAGCGTGGACGATGTTCTGGCAAATACGGGATGGAAGCTGAAAGTCGCGCCGGATGCAGGGCCAACGCCGGAGCCAAACGCCGCGGAGCTGAAGGCGATCCGGGAGTACGATACTAAGGGGTTTTGGACCAGCTAGATAATCGCTGTCATGCCGAGATCGCGCGTGAACTTGATCGAAAGACATCGCACACATGGACGTTATTGACCGCCAGGACACTGCACATATTTAGGCGGTGCGTTCGTCGCCAGCGTACAAACGCGCTGGACCTCGGCATTTCTGAGCATTTGAAAAACGTCCTGCCGGTCAGCAGGTTTTACGCTTTGCTCGGTTCGCATATATGCGAATCTTTCAGCTCTCGTCTTGTAAATATCCGAGAGCCTTTCTTGCATCTTATCCCAGTCGATATCTTGCCCGTTCAGTTTGAGGACTGCTCGCCCTCCTGTGGCGGAACTGAAGAGCTGGACTTCCAGTGTCCGACAGGATGTCTCGCCGCACGCAGTGTCCGATTCTATGATTTTTAAAGAGGGTGACGGCTTGGACGAGTGGCTGCAGCCAAGCATGAACAGGAACAGAATGAACAGCCCGCACATTTTCATCGCCTATATCTTACCCCCGCCCTTATATAAACTATTGTCCGGACAAAAAGGTTATGACATCCGGGTTTCTTTCATTTGAACGCATGATTGTTGAAGCGGACGGTCCTCTTGCCCGCATCGAGCTCACGCATCCGCCGCTCAATGTAATCGATTTCCAGATGATGGACGAGCTGCTGGCGGCATTGCAGACGCTGGAAAAGCGCAGGGAAATCTCCGTCGTGATCATCAGCGGTGGCGAGCGAGCTTTTTCTGCCGGCGTTGACGTGGCGGTGCACACGCCCGAGCTAGTTCAGACCATGTTGCAGAAATTTCATGGCGTGATTCTTGCGCTGACGAAGTTTCCCAAGATCACGATTGCCGAAGTCCATGGCGTCTGCCTGGGTGGCGGCGCGGAGCTGGCCATGGTGTGCGACATGTGCTTCACCACGCCGGACGCGAAGTGGGGATTTCCGGAGATTACGCTGGGATGCTATCCGCCGGTTGCGTGCACGGCCCTGGCGGCGCTGGTGGGACAAAAGCGCGCGGCGGACCTGGTCTTTACCGGAAGGACGTTCAGCGGCAAAGAGGCTGCCGCGTGGGGGCTGGCAAATGAAGCGCACTCTGAAAGCGAACTGCAGCAGGCGATTCAACGCACGGTCGATCATCTTTTGAAGCTGAGCCCGGCGGCGCTGGCCGTCGCGAAGAAAGCATTTTACGCTTGGGATTCCATGCATCTGGACAAGGGCCTGGCAAGGGCGGAGAAGATTTATCTGGAAGAACTGATGCAGACCGAAGACGTAAAAGAGGGAATCGCGGCATGGATGGAGAAGCGGAAACCGGAGTGGAAAGGCAAGTGACTTTCGCCGCAGATTGGCGTAGATGGGCGCGGATAAAACCAGACTTAGCCGCGAATGGACGCGAAGGAACGCGAATCTTTTTCTGCATCCAAAGAGAGTGAGGGTGCTGATGGTTTGCCCACTATTCTCTTGAGGTAGTGATCCCTCGATGCGCTCGGGACTTCGGAAATCACGGCAAAACCTCCAGCAACACCCGCACCACGTTTTCTCCCATGATTTTGTGAATGTCCTGTTCGGAAATTCCTTCCTGAAGAAGCGCATCGGTGAGAAGCGCCCAGCCGCTGGAATCGAAAGGCTCGGTCACGCCGCCATCGAAATCTGAGCCAAGCGCAACGTGGTCTGGGCCGACGATGTTTACCGCGTAGTGGATGGCACGGGCGGTGGCGCGCGCGTCAGAGCCGCAGGTTGCTGTATCCCAAAGGCCGATCCCAATGACGCCGTTGGTACGCGCGACTGCGCGTAGTTCATCGTCTGACAAATTGCGTGGATTGTTGCAGGTGCCTTTCACACCGGTGTGGGAAACGATCAGCGGACGTGTGGCCATGGCGGTCACGTCGCGGAGGGTGGCGGGCGAGGCATGGGCCAGATCGATGAGCATATGATGGGATTCCATGGCATGGACCCATTGACGGCCAAGATCGGTGAGGCCGCCCTTAGTCATGCCAGCGGCGGCGCCGGCAATGGCGGTATCAGTAAAGTGCGTGGGCGCCATCATGCGAAAGCCGGCGGCATATAGCTCGTCAAGATTTTGCAGTCGGCCTTCCAGAGGCTGCGCGCCCTCGGTGCCTAGAAACCCTGCGACCGAGTGGCTCGAGCCGCGCGTGGTGAGAAACTTCTGCAGGTCTGAACGGGAGCGCAGGATAACGAGCGCGCCTTTGGATTGGTCGGCGAACTTCTGCAATCGAGCGGCCTGGTACAGTGCGCGTTGTTTGGGGCTGTTCCACGTGCGCGGAGGCCAGCCTTCAGCGATGGCAATGTTGCGAACCTGGTCAGTAGAGTCAGAGTTCTGAAAGATGTTGAGCTTGCGCGGCGCAGTGGTGACGACTGTGAAAGCCTGGATTGAGACGTTGCCATCAATGAGGCGCGGCAGGTCAACGTGGCCTCGGCTGCTGCGGCGAAGCAGGTTGCGTCCCCAGAGAAGGCTGTCGGCATGGAGATCGGCCACTGTAAGCGTGCGGTGCAAAGCCTGGGCCTGGGAGGACGGTTGGTAAGGTGGCGGGTGCAGAGTGCGATTGAATCGGCGTTCGACGATGCCGGGCAAGGCGAGCCAAGCGGCGATCAGGACAATGATGAGTAATAGAAGCCAGCGCAGGCGTTTCATGTGAGTGAAAGCATATCATTTTGCTTGACTTTTGCCATGCACTTTGTTAAAGTAAACCGTTTATATTCAGTCAGTTAGATCATTGAGCGACATGGCGGAAAGGGCACCGACGCCAGGGGTATCCGGTGATCAACCCATCCCATGGGATGAATCCTGTAAGCCCTGTGGAATCCTAGTTGGGTGCCAGGGGGAGGTGGGCGGGGATCGAAGCCAATTATCGAGTAAAGAGGGTTAGCAGCTGGCAGGCGGTGGCGAGCAGCTTGAAAGGAAATAGGGCTCCCTCTCCGCAAAGAGCGCGGGTTCGGGATTGCAGAAAGAATGTCAAAACTGATGACAATGCGGCAGGCGATTGCAGAGCACGTTCCTGACGGAGCCAGCGTGGCACTGGGACTACAGATGGAGCAGATGATCCCGTTTGCCGCCGGACACGAGATCATGCGGCAGAAGAAGCGCGGGCTGCGGCTGATTGGGCCCATCTCCGACATTCTGTTTGACCAGATGATTGGCGCTGGATGCGTGGAAGATGTGGTAGCGGCCTGGGTGGGAAACGTGATGATGGGATCGGCGTATAACTTCCGCCGCGCCACTGAGGTTGAGAATCCCGGTAAGCCCGGCACCCAGCTGCGCGTCTTTAATATGACAAACTTTACCCTGGCGCTGGCGCTGCAGGCTGGAGCAATGGGCGTGCCGTTTCTGCCGACGAGGACTGCCATGGGCAGCGATGTCCCCAAGGGCAATCATTTCTTCTACCAGATTATTTCTCCCTTCGAACCAAAAGAGACGCTGATGGCGGTACGGGCGCTGGTGCCGGACGTGGCGATTGTCCACCTGCAACGCGCGGACAAAAACGGCAATGCGCATTGCTGGGGAAATTTTGGCGTGATGCTGGAAGGAGTCCGTGCGGCGAAGAAGGTAATTGTCTGCGCCGAAGAAATTGTGACTGAAGAGGAGATTGCCAGCGATCCTAACCGCACGGTGATTCCGGGCTTTTTGGTTGCGGCGGTGGTGGAATGCCCGCTGGGCGCGCATCCTTCACCCGTGCAGGGGTACTATAAAAGAGACGATGCTTTCTTTCAGCAATACCACGCAGAGACAAAGACGCAGGGCGACTTCAATGCCTGGGCACAGAAATGGGTAAACGGCGTGGCCGATGTTACAGCCTACGCGCGGCAATTAGGCAAATCGCGCGTGGAAGAGCTGGGCGTAAAACAGCATGCGTATGCGATGAAGACGGATTATGGGTACTGAGTCTTTGTGAAATCCCGAACGCACGTTCCTTGCGAATGAGGGAACCCTATCCTCTTGGAAGATGGTGGGATAAGCTGGAACGGAACCGACGTGGTATGTAAGTAGGGATCCCTCACGCGCAAAACAGGCGCATTCGGGACTTCGGAAACAATGAAAAAAGAACTCATAGAACTCCGGGTGAATGGCCGCAAGCATGAGCTCGCCATAGAGCCGAGTGAGCTGCTGCTGGACGTTTTGCGCCAGGAGATGGACCTTACCGGGTCAAAGCGCGGGTGTGACGATTCGTCATGCGGCGCATGCACGGTGCTGGTGGACGGCGTTCCGTCGCTGAGTTGCACCATGCTGGCCATGAGCTGTGCGGCGGACGAGCAGGACGGCCCTGATATTACGACCGTTGAAGGCATTGCCGATCACGGCGCTCTGGCGGCCATCCAGAAAGCTTATGGCGACTGGGGCGGCGCGCAATGCGGTTTCTGCACACCGGGCTTTATGATCACGGTAAAGGCGCTGCTGGACCGCAATCCAGAGCCGAGCGAAGAAGAGATCAGGCACGCGCTGAGCGGGAACCTGTGCCGCTGCACCGGATACACGCAGATGTACCAGGCTATCAAGGCCGCGATACAG
>C688J35102_120989127_pt1 | contig 10171 bp, 8 predicted proteins | sample HopSoiMetagenom2_FD_35102 | JGI IMG/M metagenome (IMG submission 35102) | reverse complement strand
CGCCACCACGACCCCATCCGCCGCCAGCAGCAAGCCGTTCAGCACCGGCCGCATCGCCGCCCACCCCGACCCAGGAGTCCGTCCGGACCGGTCCGCCATGCCCCCAAGGATCGCAGCCCGCCGCAACCCCCTCACCACCCTGCCCCACCGCTACCATGCCCGTCCCCGCCGGAGTAGCTCAGCTGGTTAGAGCAGCGGAATCATAATCCGCGTGTCGGGGGTTCGAGTCCCTCCTCCGGCATAGCTTGGCTCTGGGAAATTCCCGTCATTGTCACCGAGTTCTCAGGTCTCTGTGTCCCAGATGTGTCCCGAAACGGACGCTTGAGGTCTATATAGCCGGCCCTTTGACAGCCGAGACCCCAGCGCCGGCCGGTAGTGGCTGCAAGCCACTCCGAACCACGCCCTAGCCCTCAGAAACTGAAACCCGCGCGGTGACCGTGACGATCGGGCCGTTGTGGTGGGGATCTTCGTGCTGCTTTTCGGCCTCGACCTTCTCATCGCCGTCGAGGAAGAGACGACCGCCATTCAGGCCAGCGATCTGGGGTTCTTCGGCAGCCGCCAAGCGCAAGCCACCCAGCAGCTGGTCGATTGCGGCCGCGTCGGTGTCGGGGTGCGCGAAGAACTTGATGCGGATGACATGGGTCCGCGTCCCGCTCGTTGGCCCATCTGAACCGTCACGCATGGTGCCGATCAGGTGTGAATTCACCGCCTCCAGCTTGACCGTCGCGTTAACGACGGGTGGACCGTCCGGGGTCGGCACGTTCTCGTCGATCCAGTCGCTGACCGCGGTCGCAATCTCGTCAGGAATATTCCTCATCTCACCAACGATGGCACGAATCCGAGGGAGCTATCGCTTGACCTACCGCCGCTGGCGGGCCTGCGCCGCTTGGAGCGCGGCTCGTTCCGCTGCGGTCAAGTCAACCGTGTGAATCTCAATGTCATTTGATCGCAGCGCGTCAGCCTTCCAGCCTGAAATCGACGCAGCGGCCTGTCCGTCGGCAAAAGCCAGGATCAGGCGGGCGTCGGGAAGACATCACGGATAGCCAGCAACTTCAACGCGTCAGTCGACGCCTTGTGCCGCTGTCCTCCGCGCAGGGTGCCGATACGGGCGAAGACCTCGACGAACACGGATCGGTCAGCAGTCACGCCGTCGGGGTAAACGTGCGAATCGCCTAGAACGACGCGAGTTCCCTGTTCAAGGGTGAGGCCGAGAGCCAGTTCGAGGGCGGCCAGGATGGCCGCCCTCGGCAGCTAGCTGGTCCGCGGAATTGCTGGGATGCAGGGAGTCTTCTGCGACGTTGTCGTCGGCGCTCACGGCCTCACTGAACCCTCATCCCATTCCCGAGCCGGAAGCCGCTCTTCATAGACCGGATCATGGAACCGCCATCGCTTGCCATCAAATGACGCCACTCCATTGACGACCGTCCACGAGCCGATGAGGTCGGAATCAAAGCCGCTGGTGAATAACTGCTTCTCTCCTAAGCGACCAACGACCAGCGCCCAATCGCCAGCCTCAAGTTGAGCTCCGAGCCACCGCTCCTTCACGAGTAGGGCGCTATGACGCTCTCCATGGCTCTCTCGGAACTGGGCCACGAGTTCGCCTGCGGGGTCTAGCCACTCTCGGCTGGTGGGCTTCCAGCTGAGATGGCCGACATCAAAAAGTTCAGGAGCTGGAACCCTCGCAAACACGCTTTCATCTATCGAGCAGTCCCATACCACCCCCTCCCAGTGATAGTCGGCCCAAGCTGGATATACCAACAGGCCCACTGGGGGGTCTTCTAAACGCGGTTCCACCTGACGCCACGTATCTGGGTACTCACGCGTGGAGGCGGCCCAAGGCATCTCCGCCAGGTACGCCGCATCCGTCAATTGCATCCCTTCGGGCATCCATCGGTCCATTAGGGATCTCGCGCGAAGGAATTCAGTGAGGGCTCTCTCATGCTCGCGAGGAACCAGCCAACTCTTGACATGGCTCCAGAGGTCGCGACGTCGCGGAGATCGAATATCGCCCTCATCGTCGGTCTCCTCATCCCAGTTGAAATAAGCGTGAAACGTGATCCAGCGCTCTCCCTCCCCGTCTATCCGCTCCACCAAGGAGCGAGTTGAGGGGATATCAGACGTATCGCTGGCCCAATCATCAGGGACCGGCGGATCGTCCGCCAAGAACGTTGGACCCAGGGGGACCCACCAGCTATCAGAAGAATCAGGAGGGAAGGTGTCTCCAAACTTAGCCTCCTCATATCGGTCGGTCGACAGTGGTGCTGGCGGAAGAGTCGGGTCGACATCTCTCCCAAAGAACTGCCATGGACCTTCGTAAGTCGGCCTCTTCTCCCTGTAGGCATCGGCCATGTGGAAGTTATCCGCGACGCGAGCAAGCAACTCTCTCAGCGCAATCCACTGGTACTTCTTGCCAAAGCGCTCTGGCTTGTGCCCCTCCCGACCGAATCCGCGGACGTACGTTCTCTCCCAGCTATCGAAAAGCTCTGGGTCCCATCCCATCTCTAAGACTCGCTCGAAAATCCAGCGGTTTGCCCAATCAGGAGAAAATTTGATTTTGGGATCGGGGGGAGGTTGTGGATCAAGAGCGGCGCTAAGAGCGTGGAACTGCTTGGGCTCCAACTCATCGAGTAGATCGAAGGCGGAGTCAGCATCGGCGAGAGCCGCTTTCTGGTCATCAGATAGAAGCTCATCCAGTTCGCGCCACCGCCGCTGCTCAAGTGCTTTGTTGCTCCTCATCCGAGGTTTGGGAACAGGGCGATCAAGCGGGTACTGCGAGAAGTCGTCAACGTTAGTGCCAACCACATATCGGCCAAAATCTCCGAGATCGAAGAGGGAATGAAAGAGGGACGAATACTTTGATGGGATGTAGTTGCCTTTGCGGTCTTTGCGGTTGCGTCCATACGCCCGTTCTAGTTGCTTCTTCGTGCGCGGTTTTGCCGGGGACGCACTTCCGTAAGGAGGTTTCACCGCAGCGTAATCCTCCTCCTCAACTAACCCCTGCCTAAAGCACCACTCAAAGATCCCCCTCACAGCATCGCGGGTGATGAGGCTTGGAATCTCCTCTTCCTGAATGAACTGGCGAGCCACCAATGCAATTTCCCTGGCTGCATCAGGGTCGGAGGATCCACCACACAAGATGCAACCATGGGCAACCACCGCGATCCGTTCAACGACGTACGGGTCATTTGCTTGTTGAAAGGCCTGAAGAAGCTCCGCGACCACATGTAAACGCTCCCTCAATAGCTGGGCTAGGGCCTTCGTCGCATAGTCTCGCACCCGCCTATTGGGAGAGGTGAACGTCCAAGCAATGGTCATCGCCGCAAGTTGAACAACGTCATCCGGCACCTGAGCATGTGGGCCCCTTGCAGCCCAGCGAAGCAAGCGCTCCAAGGGACCTCCTCGACCCAGAACAAAGTACGTCGGCATGCTCCATGCCACATCCCGATGCGGAAGGGAAAGAGCGAGAAGCCGGGAGTGAAGGTACAGCGCGTTAAGGGGGTGACTCGGATGAGGCGCTACTGCGAGCAAGGCATCGAGAACTTCCTCGCTGAGATCAGGTGATCTTTTCTGGGCTTGCTGCAGAAGCTCTCGAGTTCTCTGCGTGATAGCCGTAGGGTCGCGTGCGGCAATACTGCTCACGAGAGCACGGTCCCAAGTACGTATCCGGCGTACAGGGTGCCGCCATTGAGTCAGATCGTGCAACTCAAGGCCAAAACGCTCAGGAATCTGGATTGAGAGCGCTTCCACCCATCCGACGGGAGCTGCGTAAAGCTGGCGACGGAGTGCTTTCTTCGGCCCAACGGCCGCCTCCAGGTCCTTCACCGAGCTAAAGGAAGCGAGCATGACGCGAACAGCCTGATGATCGGCAAACCGCTGATAGGTAAATCGGACCACCTGCCGATAGTCATTGGCCTCTATGTCCCACGCCATCTCTGCCGTCAAGACGCCCTCGCTCAGCAGTTGTCCCAATAACGTATGTGGCCATTCGGTCTTGCCGGGGGCCACCTCCGCCATCATTTGACTAGCTACCGGATAGGGGATTTGTTCTCGACCAGCCGCAACCATTTCGCGGCTGAAGCGCTCTACTGCCTCGGCTACAGGTTTCAGCGCTGGGTCCAGCTTGAGGTGCTTGACGATCCGCTCTTCCTTCCAGGTGAGGTATCGACCGAATACTTCGCTGATGTGGGCCTCACCATCGGGAGGAACCTGCAACCCAGCACCCTTCAGACCTTCGCAATACAGCTTGAGGAAAAGCGGATTGCTGAACTCAGGAGTGAGGAGGGGGACCCGAGGTTGAGTGAGACCGAAGTGGTCGAAGAACCGCTCAGTAGCCTCAAGCTCTTTTCCACGGAAACCGGGATGGTCAATCACAGCGGTGTCGGGAAGACCTCCGGCAGGTAAGACGGCCGGAATGAATGAAGACCTCACGGAAAACGCGACTGCCACCCAGGGGTTTCCTCGGAACTCCGCCAATATTGCGGGAAGCTCTTCCTGCCATCCCTCAGGTTCTGCGGACTCGTTAAGGGCATCGATGAGAACCAAGAAAGGCACCCCGGACGCTTCGCCGGCCGCTTGCATGGCGCCCACTAACGCCTCAGCTCCGATGTCTGAAAGCCCAAGCCTCCTAGCGAGAGCGGCCAATACATCCCTGCCGGAGAGTTGACCTCCGAGGAACACAGCCGCCGGACGCCCGCAGTCGATCGCCCTGCTGCCAGCATCGCAGAACATGTGGGTCTTCCCTTGGCCTGCATTGCCCGTTACCAGCAGAGCCCCTTGCTCTGCGGCTTGAGCAGCTGGACTGTCTAGGAATCTCTCAAATTCATTAAGTGCGTCTTCGAGCAACCCGAGCTGGTAGCGGAGGCTGCCTTTCTGTTCCTTCGTGCGTTCGTCTTCTTTCGGACTTCCCTTCTGAGGAAAGGCCGCGACGGTGTCTCGGGCGACCTCTCTAGTGCTATCGGAAAGAGCCTTTCTGCTCAGGCGCTCTGGAGGCACCGGAAACGGACTGGAGACCCGTTCCCATTCCGGAATGGACCGTCTCAGCTTCCGCAATTCCGGCGTCCGCCCGAGTCCCTGCCAGCGGGATGGAGACACTCGCCTTCCAAGCTTCTCTATCCGCCGGCAGTAGGATGAACATCGGCGCCAAAACTCATCGGAAGCTGCTAGTCCCTCTAGCTCAAAAGCAACCGGAAGCTTGAGATGAAGCTCTGGCGTGTAGCGCTCTCCAGCGGCGTCAATGGTCTTCTGAAGCCGTTGAGCACACCACTCCGGAGAAAAAACCTCTTGGTGCCAGAAGAACCAAGAGATCCCTCGCTGGTTTGGGTGGCCATTGAGACGATCCAGCAGATCGCCCTCTTGCCAAAGCTCGATGCGGATTCGATCCGCTCCTTCCAAGCGCGTCTGCCAGCTGCGCTTCCGATCCTCAAACTTCTGCCGTGCAGATTTTCGTTTCCCCGGATCAAGTCGGTCAGACAGATCGAAGGGGATGCAAAAGGTCAGTCGACGGCATGCTGGCCTCCTCTTGATAACGGTCTTCAGGGATTCCTCCATCAGCCCTAGCAACGAATCGATGTCGAAGCTGTACTTCGCTTGCCAGCCCCATTCGACGCCATTCCGATGCTTGACGTACCACTCCACCCCTCCGTCTGGGGAGCCAGTTTTGATGAGCTCAGCACCGGCGGGGCACGGATCTCGCAACTGGAAACACAGCTCCTCGAAAGCTTGGTCCTGGGATCCCCGCCAAGTTCTGATGTTTTTCAAGCTCAGGGGCTGCATGCCCTGGAGTATCCGAAGAGAGCCGGACGCGCGTCAGCCTCGTCCGGCTCTTCCAGGCGGATAGGTATTGGCCTCAACCCAGCGAGCTAAATCGTGGCGGGTAAATCGGAGGCCCCGACCTACTCGCACATGCGGCAGACGGCGCGAGCGGACCAACTCGTAGAGGGTGCTCCGAGGTACGTGAAGCAGCTGGGCCGCTTCATCAGCATTTAGCAGCGGCTCGGTGAGCAAGCTCCGACTCTGTCTGTCTTCAGCCTGCTGCGTCATCGCCCGATCCCGAGGCGCATCGAGCGCTCGGCCGCTCGCTGTTTCTTCAAGCCGAGCTGGCGCTGCGTACGCTGCAGCCGCTCCCTAGCCTGTCTCTGTCGGTCCTGCGCGGCCCGGTCTTTCGGCTTCGGTCCGAGCGCATTGTGTCTGTCCACCACGCCGTTTCTGACGCGGTAGCCCTCGATCCCGCGCACCGCTCGGTCCCACGCCGCCGCCTTCGTCGGATCGCTCGGCCTCTCCCCCAGCTCGAACGGGAGGAGATAGACGGGCGGCGGTCGCGGCGGCCCGCTCGCGCTCGGAGAGGACGTGTTCGGCGACCGCTGCTTTCGCGCGGGCATCGTGGCCGACCTCGTGCAGTTGCTCGCGCTCGGCCCTACCCGCCTCGATCCGCTGCAGCGCGGATTCTTCGTTGGAGGGATGGACACTCCCCGACCGTGAGCGGAACGACTCGACCTGCTCCGAGGTCCTCTGGATCGCATCCTCGACCCGGAGATGCCGATCTTCGTTGTGCTGCTCGGCGCCGGCCTCTGAGCGGAGCTCGTGGACGCGGCGGGCCAGCTCGTCGGTCGGCATCTGGGCGAACTGCGAGCGCAGGGCCTCGTCGTGGGCGGCGCTCTGGGCGCCGATCCGCTCGGCCGTTTCGGCGATGTGCTCAAGGCCGTGACGCAGGTAAGGCGAATCCGGCGCGATCTCCTCGCGGGCGAGGTGGACCTCCGGGGTCGCGTACAGGAAGGTCTCCCCCCTCGTCCGCGAGGTTGCGACGTAGAACTCCTCCCGCGTCATCGAGGGGTCGGCCATCACGAAGGCCGAATCGAGAGTCGCGCCGTGGGCCTGGTAGATCGTCGCGGCATAGGCGTGCTCGATGGCGGGTGCTCCGTCCCTCGGGTTGACCCGGCCCAAGAAGACGGAATCGACACCCACCCGCCCAGCGGTGTCGATTCCGTCCAACACCAGACGCCGGGACTCCGCGTCCACCTCCGCGATCCGCCACCTCTCGCGGTTGAAGATGCCGGCGCGCTGGTCGTTGACCCGGGCGATGACCTGATCGCCGACCGCGAAGCGGGCCCCGCCGACTTGCAGCTCCTGCGATCCGAGCCGACCTCCGAGCGCATCCGCTCCCGCGCCAGGATGTTCAGCTCTCGGACCTCGGCGTTTCGCTTGGCGACCATCAGCGCGTCCTCGCCGTCTGCGAAGCGCTGCCACCAGTCGACGACCATCACCTCCCGCCGAGCGGCCGGGTCCTCTGAGATCGTCACCTGCTCGGCGCCCTGGTAGACCGAAATCGCCTCGCGGCCTTCGCCCTCGCGGATCAGCTTCGCCGCATCGCGCTCCAGCTCATGGCGGTGGCGGATCACTTCATCTAGGACGATCGGTTCGGTCCTCTGCGCAATCGCCGCGAAGAGACCGCCGGCCTCGATCTCGCCGAGCTGGGCGGGATCGCCGATCAGCACCAGCTTGGCTTCGGCCTCCTGGGCGTGGTCGATGATCCGGGCGAGAGCCTGAGAGTCCACCATCCCCGCCTCGTCGACGACCACGACCGATCCGGGGCGAAGCGGCGCCCGCCCCTCGGCGGCGGCGCGGTCGAGTTCTGCGAGGAGGCGGGCAAGACTCGTAGCCTCAAGGCCCTCGGAGCGAAGGACGTTCGCTGCCCGCCAGGTCGGCGCGGCGACCCTCAGCTCGCCGCGATCAGCTGACCATCCACGGGCCGCGGCGACAAGGGCGTAGGTCTTGCCGGTGCCGGCCTCGCCGACGACGACAACCAGGCCCTCGCCGCCCGTGAGGAGGCGGCGCACCATCGCCTCCTGGTCTGCCTTCATGCTCAGCCGCTCGGCGAGGACGCGGGCGACACGAGCTGATCGACGGTGGCGAAGTCCGTGCTCGACCCCATCGCCTCGGCGCTGGCGAGCGCGCGCTTCTCAAGCTCCCAGATCGCGCGGGTGGTGTAGCGCTCGCCCTTCGCGGCCTGCGCGATCAAGATCACGTCGGGCCGCGACAGGTAGGCGTCTGCCAGCTCCACGACCTCGGGGCCGGGGGCGCCCGCTGCGAGAGAGTTCGCAACCGCCTGGATCACGTCACGGCGGTCGAAGTGCGAGGCGTGGGCGGTAAGCGCCGTCTCGACGTCGGCGACAGCGACCCGTCCCTCCGGCGCTTGGCGCTCCTTGCCGAAAGTGGCGCGGATCGCCTCGCGGTCAAGACCGATCTCCTCGCCCTTACGCCGCCATACCTCCCGCAGGCTCTCGGTAGTCAGATCGCGGTCCTTCGCCTCCCTCGTCGCCAAGGTCGCGATCTGCCTGGCCCGGGCGCTGGCCCCCTCCCCCGCCGCCTCGAGGATTTCCTCGCGGCGGGCGGAGAAGGCGCGCAGGTGGTCGGGGTCGAAGCCCCGGATCTCGGCGATGCCGTTCTCGACCTCGTGCCAGCGGACGCCGAGACGGCGGGTCAGCTCGTCGCGAAGATGGGCCTCGTAGATGTAGCCGGCGGCTTTGGCGTGGTCGTAGATCGCCGGGTGGTAGAGCCGGGTCCAGCGGCCCTCGGCAAAGGTGGCGTTGGCGACGAGGACATGGGTGTGGAGCTGCGGGTCGCCGGCGCGCGAGGAACGGTGGACGTAGCCGGCGGCGAGGAAGCCGTTGCCCTTGACGAAGACGTGGCCCCCGGCGCCGCGTCTGGTCCAGCAGGCGGCGTCCTGGAGGTAGTCGAGACCCGCCCGCACCGCCTCTGCGTGGGCGGCTTTGACCTCGGCGGCGACGGGATGGCCACCGAGCGCCCAGGCAAGCGAGACCGACTTCGGCGCCGAGAAGGTGAGATCGAAGCCGGGGACGGGGCCGCCCTCGACCTGGCGGAGTCCGAAGGGCTCGCCGCTTGCCGGGTTCGTCCCGGTCAGCATCGAGACGAGCTGGTCGGGATCGACCTTGCCTTGCAGGCCGAGATCCTCAGCCTCGTCGCCGAGCCAGTGGCCCTCGGCCTCCCCCTCGCCCGAGTAGTAGTCCTCGGCGCCTTCGGCGACCTTGCCGAGGTAGTAGCCCTCCTGGCCAGCTCCCATCTTCCCGATGGAGAGCATCAGTGTTGACCTCCGACAAAGGCGTACATGCCTTTGCTGTCCAGCGCGGCGGGGCGGTGTATCGGCTGCACGCCGAAGAAGTCCCTGGGAAGAGGCAAACGCCCCGGCGAATCGCGACGGCACTCCACGAAGTAGAGATGCCATCTGGGACACGAACGTCCCGTCAAATTTGCCGTCGCTCCACCCCTGGCGATCTCAGGGTGCCGCCGAGTCTGGGCTTACGCTTCCGCGATGGATGAGCTGATGGCCCTGTCGATCCTGCGGCGCTTCTTCCCTGGTCTTGCCGCTGTGCTTGTCGCGGCCGCCTTCATCTTCGCCCCCGGCTACAGCACCGCCGTCATCATGCGGATCGCGAATGAGCGGGCAAAGCCGATCGCCGCGGCGCTCAAGGAAAGCCTCAGAACCTCTTTCGCAAATTCGCGGCAGCCCAGCTCACGAAAGGCGCGGTAACGGAAATCACCTCCCCTCTGCTGGAGGCGTTCGGGATGCCCGGCAGCTACGGTGGTCTTCGCTATGGATGAGCAGCCCAGCAACGCGAATTCGGAAGACTTCTGGCAGGCAGTCGAGCGTGAAATGGTCGAGGAGCAGATGGGGCTACTTCGCGAGCTGATGGCGGCAGCTTCAGCCCGCATGCCTTCCGACAGAGTGCCTTCCGAGGAGGAGATGCGGGCAGAGATCGAAGCGCTTATCGCGGAAAGGCCTGAGCTACGCGAAGCCGCAGAGCGGCTGGCAGTTCACCGTCAGTTCCGATCCCAGGCAGACAGTGATAGTGCGTGAGGGTTCTGCTGTTGGCAGTTCGGGCCTTGCTCTAGGGCCTGCTGCTGCGCCCTTAAGGCAAGGATCTATCTGCTGCTGGCGCTAGTTGTGAATGCTTCGCTGACTTCGATTCTTGGTTGGGGGTGGTCTCTTGGATTCTGGCTCTTTGCGTGTAGATCCTCGTCCTTGGTCGGTGCATGGCTCGCCGCCGCGCCCGACCCCCCTGGCGCTGCTGCTCGTGCTGGGAGCGTTCCTGGTCGGGCCGGTCGGGACCGCGCTCGGCGAGTGGATCGACGATGGCGGAGCGCCCGCCTCGACCTT
>C688J35102_120989129_pt1 | contig 10178 bp, 8 predicted proteins | sample HopSoiMetagenom2_FD_35102 | JGI IMG/M metagenome (IMG submission 35102) | reverse complement strand
GTTCACGGCCAATCCGCTGACCATGCGGGCCGGCCTGGCGGCGCTCGAGCTCCTGGACGGCCCGGAGATCGCGCGCATCAACGCGCTCGGCGACACGCTTCGGTCGCGGCTCCGCGAGCGCGGCCACACCGTGAACGGCAGCGGCTCGCTGCTTCGCATCATGGCCGAGGATCCCCAGACGCTCTGGTGGCGGCTCTACGGCGAGGGCGTGCTGATCGCCCGCAACGGCCTTGCCTGCATCTCCACGCCGATGGACGAGGGGACGGTCGAGGAGATCGTGCGCCGCTTCGAACGGGCGGCCGCATGAGCAAGCTGTGCACGATGCGGGAGGCGGTCGAACGGCACGTGGCCGACGGCGCGTCGCTCTACATCACCGGCTTCACCCACCTGATCGACTTCGCCGCCGCCCACGAGATCATCCGCCGCGGCCGGCGCGGCCTGACGCTGATCCGGATGACGCCGGACCTGGTCTACGACCAGATGGTCGCCGCCGGATGCGCGTCGCGGTTGGTGTTCAGCTACATCGGCAACCCGGGTGTCGGGCCGCTGTACGTCGTCAAGCGGGCCATCGAGTCCGGCGCGGTCGAGGTCGGCGAGTACACCCACGGGTCGCTGGTCGCCGCGCTTCGGGCCGGCGCCTCGGGCGCGCCGTTTGCCGCCGCTCCGGCGCTTTCCGGCACCGATCTCGTCGGCCGCAACGACGGCATCGCGACGGTGCGAGACCCGTTCGGCGGCGGTGAGGTGGCGGTCGTCGGGCCCGTCCGGCCGGACGTGGCGATCGTTCACGTCCAGCAGGCCGACGCGAGCGGCAACGCCCAGGTGTGGGGGGCGGCCGGCGAGATCGCGGACGCCGCCTTCGCCTCCAGGAGAGTCGTCGTGACGGCGGAGCGGATCGTCGGCGAGGGGGTGATCCGCGCCGACCCCAGCCGCACCATCCTGCCCGCCTGGGCGGTCGACGCGGTCGTGGAGGCGCCGTTTGCCTCGCACCCCTCCTACGCACAGGGCATGTACGCGAGGGACAACGCGTTCTACCGCGACTGGGCCCGGATCAGCCGCGACGGGGCGCAGCTCGACGCCTACCTCGACGAATGGGTCCACGGCGTGGAGTCGCGAGAGGAGTACACGGAAAGGCTCGGGCAGCGCGCGGAGGAGCTGAGGTCGATCGGCGAGGCCCTCAGCCCGTCTGTCAACTATGGGGACAACGCCGCCATTGCGGCGGTCCAGGACCGGGGCGCGGCATGAGCGATGCGCGGGTCGTGGTCGTGGGCGGTGGGGCGGTCGGCCTCTGCACCGCCTTCGCGCTGACCGAGCTCGGTCTTCGCGACGTGACCGTGCTCGAGGGCGGGCAGGTCGCTTCGGGGTCGTCCGGGCTGTCGGTCGGCATCGTGGAGAGTCAGTACCTCGACCCGCTGGCGATCGCGATCCGGGTGTGGAGCATGGAGTTCTTCCGCCGGCTGGAGGTCGAGCATGGGCTCGAGGTGACCCGCAACGGGTACCTGCGGCTGGCCCACCGGGCGGACGACCTTGAGGTGTTCGCGCGCAGCATCGAGGTGCAGCGCGACCTCGGGGTGACGCACCCCAGGCTCCTCGACCGCGCAGGGGTGCAGGCGCTCGTGCCCGACATGGTCTGCGACGACGTCGCCGGGGGCCTGTTTGGCCCGAACGACGGCTACATCGACGGCCACGGCTACTGCGAGATGCTGGCCGGCCTGCTGCGCGCTCGGGGAGCGCGGGTGCTGACGGCCACCAAGCTGCTGGCGGCGGATGACCTGCCGTCGGGCGGCCACCGGCTGCAGACGTCGGGCCCGGCGCTTCAGTGCGACGTGGTGGTGAACGCCGCGGGTGGCTGGGCGGGGCGGGTGGGCGACCTGCTTGGCGCGCCCGCCGCCGTGCTGCCGCAGCGCCACCGTGCGCTGGTCGCCCACCTGCCGCGGCCGCTCGACTACACGATGCCCTCGGTGATGGATTACGTGCCCTCGTCGGGGCGGCAGGGCCTCTACTTCCGTCACGAGACGGCGCAGACCCTGATCGCCGGCCTCCACACTGAGGAGGCGCTCCACGACATCGTCGACCCCGACGACTACCCGACCGGCGGAGACAACGACTACATGGCCGAGGTGGGCTCGCTCCTCAGGCGGCGGCTTCCCGGCCTGTCGGATGCACGCCTGGGGAACGTGTGGGCAGGGCTCTACCCCATCAGCCCCGACGGCAGCCCGGCGGTCGGCCCGTACCGGGAGCGGCCCACGGTGGTCGCCGCTTGGGGCGGCGGCGGATCGGGGCTGCAGGCATCGCCCGGGATGGGCCTGATCGCGGCCGAATGGATCGTCCACGGCGCGCCGCGCACGATCGCCGGAGCGGAGGCACTCGTCCCTGACCGTCCCAGCCTGCAGGGGGCTGTGCCGGCATGACCAGCGCCCGCGACAGGATGATCGACGCTGCCGCGGCTCGGCTTCGCGACGGCGAGGTGGTGCTGGTCGGCGTCGGCGCCCCCGTGGTTGCAGCGAACCGCGCTCGCGAACGGCACGCCCCCAACCTCGAGCTGGTGTTCGAGTCGGGAGCGGTCGGAGCCGTCCCCGCCAGGCCGCCGCTCTCGATCGGCGACCCCACGCTCGTGTCGGGTGCGATCGCATCGCTCTCGGTCGCGGACATCTTCAGCTACGTCATCGAGGGCGGTCGCATCGACACCGCCTTCGTCGGCGCGGCGGAGATCGACCGCGCCGCCCGGCTGAACACGACGGTGATCGGCGGCTATGACGCCCCCCGGTCGCGGCTGCCCGGAAGCGGCGGCGCGGCGGAGATCGTCGCCTTCTCCAAGCGGGTTCTGGTGCTGACGGCGCTCGAGAAGCGGCGGTTTCCGGAGCGGGTGGGGTTCGTCACCAGCGCTCCGCCTGCCTCCACCGAGGTCGTCGTCGTGACCGACCGTGCGGTTCTGACGAGGCCGTCCGGAGGCGACGAGCTGCTCCTGACGGAGCTGTTCGAGGGAGAGACCCATGAATCGATCCAGGCCGAGATCGGCTGGCCGCTTCGGGCGGCCGCCGGCATCGACCGACAACGAGCGGAAGGAGCCGCATGACCACCACAGCCGACCCCACCACATGGGCCGAGAGGTCCGAGCAGCTGCGGCCCTCCGGCCAGGCGTTCATCGACAACCGGTCCGTCGACGCCCGCTCGGGCGCCACGTTCGAGAAGCGAAGCCCCGTCGACGGCCGCCACCTGGCGGACGTTGCCGAGGGGGACAAGGAGGATGTCGACGACGCTGTCCGCTCCGCCCGGGCCGCGTTCGAGGGCGGCGGCTGGCCGAAGCTCGCGCCCCGCGAGCGCAAGAACCTGCTGCTTGGCTATGCCGACCGCATCCTCGCCGCCAAGGAGGAGCTGGCGGTCCTCAGCACACTCGAGATGGGCAAGCCGATCGGCGACTCCCTGGGCGAGGTCGATCTCGTCGCGCAGTGCATCGCCTATTACGCCGAGGCGATCGACAAGACCTACGGCGAGATCGGCCCCACGCCGCAGACGTCGGTGACCCTGGTCACGCGCGAGCCGGCCGGCGTCGTCGGCGCGGTGACGCCGTGGAACTACCCGTTGCTGATGCCGGCGTGGAAGCTCGGGCCGGCCCTCGCCACGGGCAACACCGTCGTTCTGAAGCCCGCCGAGCAGTCGCCGCTCTGCGGCATCCGGCTGGGCGAGCTCGCCGCGGAGGCCGGCCTGCCGGCGGGCGTGCTGAACGTGGTGCCCGGATTCGGTGAGACGGCCGGCCAGGCGCTCGGCCGCCATATGGACGTCGACGTGATCTCGTTCACCGGCTCCGGTGAGGTGGGCAAGTTCTTCCTCCGCTATTCCGGCGAGTCGAACATGAAGGCCGTCTGGCTGGAGTGCGGCGGGAAGTCTCCCAACGTCGTGCTGGCGGACGTGCCCGACATCGCCCGGGCAGCGGAGGCGATCGCCGAGGGGGTGTTCGTCAACTCCGGCCAGATGTGCAACGCGGGCACGCGCCTCGTCGTCGAGCGGTCGATCCGTGACGACCTGCTGGGCCGCCTGGTCGAGGCCGCCAAGCCGTGGGCGCCGGCGCATCCATTCCAGCCGGGTGCCCGGATGGGGGCGATGGTCGACGAGGATCAGCTGAACCGGGTGCTCGGGTACATCGACGCGGGCAAGAGCGACGGCGCGACCATCGCCACCGGCGGTCAGCGCGCGCTGGCGGAGACGGGGGGCTACTACGTCGAGCCGACGATCTTCACCGACGCGCGCAACGACATGAGGATCGCGCAGGAGGAGATCTTCGGGCCCGTGCTGACGGTGATCGGCGTGGACGATCCCGACGAGGCGGTCAAGGTCGCGAACGACACGACGTACGGCCTTGCCGCAGCCGTCTGGACGCGAGATATCACGCGGGCCCACAGGATCGCGCGCGCACTGCGGGCGGGCAACGTCTACGTGAACGCCTATGACCGCGGCGACATCTCCATCCCGTTCGCGACCTTCAAGCAGTCGGGCATCGGCGTCGACAAGTCGCTGCACGCCATGGACAAGTACACGCGGCTCAAGATGACCTGGATTCAGCTCGACTGATGTGGGTCGGGCGGAACAAAGGCGTCTGACCCGTTTGTTCCGCCCGACCTGTCGCCGAGTCGTGTTTTTGCCCGCACCGATGGTGGTAGTGTCGGCGCGGGCGAGCCAGGGAGGGCTTGGCGGTGGCGTCGACGGACGGGGATAGGCGGGTACGTCAGGCGCCGGAACGGCCGGGCGCGCCGCCCCCTGGCGGGCAACCGCCCGGGCACCGGTTTCGAATCGCGCCGCTGTGGGTCGTCGTCACGGTCGTCCTGCTCGGCCTGAACTTCTGGCTCGGCCAGCAGGCAACCGAGGGCCCCTCCCGAGTGCGTGTGCCCTACAGCCCGTTCTTCCTGGGCCAGGTCCAGGCGGGCACCGTCTCGGAGATCACCTCGACGGGCACGGCGATCCAGGGCACCTTCGACCAGAAGGTCCGCTTCGCCGACAACCCGCCGACCACGCGGTTCGAGACGGAGATCCCGGAGTTCGCAGACACGCAGCAGCTCGACCAGCTGCTCCAGCAGAAGCGCGTCGTGGTGAACGCGAAGCCGCTCGACGTGGGCGCGCCCTGGTGGGAGAGCCTGCTGGTCGGGTTCGGCCCAACCCTCCTGCTGCTCGGGCTGCTCTTCTTCCTGTTCCGCCGCGCGAGCAACGCCCAGAGCGTCCTCGGAAGCTTCGGCCGCTCGCGGGCGCAGCGCTACCAGCCGTCCGGTGAGAGGGTGACCTTCGCCGACGTCGCCGGCATCGACGAGGCCAAGCAGGAGCTGTCCGAGGTGGTCGACTTCCTGCGCAACCCGGACAAGTACCGGCGGCTCGGCGCCCGCATCCCTCGCGGCGTGCTGCTGGCGGGGCCGCCAGGCACCGGTAAGACGCTGCTCGCTCGGGCCGTCGCCGGGGAGGCCGACGTGCCGTTCTTCTCGATCGCGGCGTCCGAGTTCGTGGAGGCGATCGTGGGCGTGGGCGCCTCACGCGTCCGCGACCTGTTCGAGCAGGCGAAGGCCGCCGCCCCGGCGATCATCTTCATCGACGAGCTGGACGCGATCGGCAGGTCGCGGACGTCGGGGGTGGCCGGCTTCAGCGGCGGCAACGACGAGCGCGAGCAGACGCTGAACCAGATCCTGACGGAGATGGACGGCTTCGACCCCTCCATCAGCGTGATCGTGATCGGCGCGACCAACCGCCCGGACGTGCTCGATGCGGCCCTGCTTCGGCCCGGACGGTTCGACCGGCGTGTGTACGTGCAGCCGCCCGACCGCGCCGGCCGGGAGGCGATCCTCCGCGTGCATACGCGGGGCGTGCGTCTGGCTCCCGATGTCGACCTGGGGCGGATCGCCGCGGCGACCCCCGGCATGGTCGGCGCCGAGCTGGCGAACCTCGTGAACGAGGCGGCGCTCCTTGCCGCGCGCCGTGGCCACGAAGCGGTGCAGCACGAGGACTTCACCGACGCGCTGGAACGGATCGTGCTGGGCGCCGAGCGACGGGTGATGATCGGGCCGGAGGACCGCCGCCGCACCGCCTACCACGAGGCGGGGCACGCCATCGTGGGGATGCTGACCGACGGCGCGGATCCCGTGCGGAAGATCTCGATCATCCCCCGCGGCATGTCGCTCGGGGTCACCTTCTCCGCGCCGGAGGCGGACCGGTTCAACTACGAGTACCGCGAGCTGCTGGCGAAGATCGACGTCGCCCTGGGCGGCCGCGCTGCGGAAGAGATCGTGCTCGGCGAGCCAACCACCGGGGCGGAGTCCGACATCCAGCAACTGACCGAGATCGCGCGTCACATGGTCGGCCGCTGGGGGATGAGCGAGGCGGTGGGCCCCATCGCCGTCATCCCCCGGGAAGCGGGCGGCCCGCTGCTTCCGGGCGCCTCCGAGGTCTCCGAGCGCACGCAGGAGCGCGTCGACGACGAGGTGCGAAGCATCGTCGAGACCGAGCACCGCCAGGTCGTCACCCTGCTCAAGGACAACCGCCACCGCCTCGACGCCCTGGCTGGCGCCCTGCTGGAGCACGAGACGCTCGACGAGGACGAAGCCTACGCCGTCGCCGGCGTCGAGCGGCACAACGGAGCGGCTTCCAAGGGCCCTGCTGCAGCGGCCGCAGAGATCGACGTCTCGCGCGGCACGTAGCCTGCGTCGGCAACTGACCGCGGCTCTTTCGGCCAAATGACCGCGGGTCACTCGGCCAATTGGCCATGCCACTCGTGCAACTCTCGGGTTGCGTTAGTCTGCGGGCATGCGAGTCCTCTTCCTGGGAGGTACGGGCCCGGTCGGGCAGGCGTCCCTGCCCCACCTGCTCGCGGCCGGCCATGAGGCGGCGGTCGCCCACACCGGGGCGCACGAGCCGGCGGGGATGCCTGACGTGGAGCATCTGCACGGCGAGCGGGCGGAGCTGGTGGCCGCCGGGGGGCCTGCGGAGCGGTGGCGGCCCGATGCGATCGTCGACACCTTCGCGGGAGGGGCCACGGCGGGCAAGGCTCGCGAGCTCGCGGCGCTCGGCGACCGCTGCGGTGCCGCCCGGCTGGTCGCCGTGAGCTCGATGGACGTCTATCGCCACTGCGCCGACGCCGCGGTCGACGACAACCCGCCGACCGAGCTGCCTCGCGATCCGCTCCCGCTTCGCGAGGACAGTCCCCGCCGGTCGGGGCCGTCGCCGGGCGGCGGCGCCCGGCACGACAACGTGGCGATGGAGGATGCGCTGGCCGGGGCTGCGGCGGCTGGTGCGGCCGTGCTCCGGCCGGGTGCGATCTACGGCCCGTACGATCATCCCCACGTGCTGCGAGAGTGGTACCTGGTCGGCAAGGTTGCCCGCTGCGAGAGGTCGCTGGAGCTCCCGCACGGCGGCACGCAGATCTTCCACAGGGTGGCGGTCGAGCGTGTCGGAAGGGCGGTCGCGGCCGCGGTCGACCGCGCGCCGGCCGGCTTCTGGCCCTGCAACGTCGGCGACCCGAGCGACTTCACGTTCGGCGGCCTGGCCCACCTGGTCGCAGAGCGGCTGGAGTGGGAGTGGGACGTCGAGCCCGTGGACTGGGGTGCCGGCGACCATCCCTGGAACGTCCGCCATCCGATCTTTGCCGACACGTCGCGGCTGCGTGACGTGCTGGGCGTCGAGGAGCCGGATCCCCTCGCCGCCACGCTCGCCCAGGTCGACTGGCTCTGGGCAAACCGCGACTCCCTTCTTCGGGCCGGCTGAGGCTTCGCAAAGGTTTCAGCGCGGCGTAAGGCCCGCGTAAGCTCGCACCGCGAGGCTGCTCCCTGACGCGGCCGCCGCTCGGGCGGCCCGACGACACAGGAGGTGGTGGCATGCGACGGATGCTCTCGTTGCTCGCCGCGGTGGGTGCGATGGTGCTCGCGGCGCCGGCAGCCGCGTTCGCCAGCGGTTCGGTCTACGTCCAGACCAATGCAGCTTCCGGCAACTGGGTGCAGATCTTCCACGCCGGCGCCGATGGACGGCTCGCCCCGGTGCGCCAGGTCTACACCGGCGGGCATGGGTCGGGCGCCGGGCTGGGGTCGGAGGGGTCGGTGACGCTTTCACAGGACGGCCACTGGCTGTTCGCGGTCAACGCGGGGAGCAATACCGTGACGCTGTTCCAGGTGACGGCGGACGGTCTCCGCCGCACGGACGTCGTCGCGACCCACGGCACCACGCCGGTCAGCGTGACACAGTGGGGCAACCTGGTGTACGTCGTCAACTCGGGCAGCGGCACGATCGCCGGGTTCAGGCTGAGTGGCGCGCAGCTGTCCTTCGTGACCGGCTCCGTGCGCAGGCTGAGCGATCCCGCCGCCGCTCCGGCCCAGATCGAGTTCCGGCCCGGCGGCAAGGTGCTTGTCGTGACCGAGAAGGCGACGAGCCGCATCGCCATCTTCCACGTGCAGGCAAACGGGGCGGCTGCGCAGGGGCGGTTCCCGCTCTCCCGCGGCCAGACGCCGTTCGGGTTCGCGTTCGCCGGCTCGGACACGCTGGTCGTGTCAGAGGCGTTCGGCGGGGCGGCCGGTGCCAGCGCGACGTCGTCCTACCGCGTCGACGCCGATGGCAGCAGCCGCGTCATCAGCGGGTCGGTGCCCGACCGCGAGACAGCCGCGTGCTGGGTCGCCACCACGGCAGACGGCCGCTACGCCTACGTTGCCAACACCGGCAGCGGAACGGTGTCGAGCTACACCGTCTCGACCGGGGGCAGCCTGCACCTCCTGCGGCGAGTTGCGGCAGGGACGGGCTCGGGAAGTGCACCGGCCGATGAGGCGCTGGGACAGAGCGACCGGTTCCTCTACGTGCTCGACGGCGGCCAGCATCAGGTCGATGCGTTCCGCATGACGGCCGGCGGCGGCCTCGCCGCCAACGGCTCGTTCGGGCACCTGCCCGCCTCCGCGGCGGGGTTGGCGGCCTCCTGAGCCGCGCTTCGGCTGCGCGGGGCGAGGGGGAAGCCCCTTTCGCCCCGCGCAGCACCACGGCACACTACGCACATGAATGAGCACGTTCTGGTCGTTGACGACGAGGAGATGGTGCGCGACGTGCTGCAGCGCTACCTCGAGCGGGACGGCTACCGGGTGAGCGCCGCGGCGGATGGTGTGGCCGCGCTCGAGCTTGCGCGGCGCGAGCGTCCGCAGGCCGTCCTCCTCGACCTGATGCTCCCCCGCATGGACGGGCTCAGCGTCCTTCGCGAGCTGCTTCGCCATGACGCCCCGGCGGTCATCCTGCTGACCGCCCGCGGTGAGGAGGCCGATCGCGTCATCGGCCTCGAGATGGGCGCCGACGACTACGTCGTCAAGCCGTTCTCTCCGCGGGAGATCGTCGCCCGCGTGCGGGCCGTGCTGCGGCGGAGCTCCGGGGCGGGCGGCGCGGCCATCTGCCACGGCGACCTGGTCATCGACACGGAGCGGCGCACCGTCGGCGTCCGCGGAGAGCCGGTCACCCTGACGCGCAAGGAGTTCGACCTGCTCGCCCATCTGGCGGAGAACCCCCACCGGGTGCTCAGCCGCGGCCAGTTGCTCGACGCGGTCTGGGGACACACCTGGGCCGGGAGCGAGGAGACCGTGACGGTGCACGTCAGGCGCCTGCGCGAGAAGGTCGAGAGCGACCCGTCGTCGCCGCGCCGCGTGCTCACGGTGCGCGGCGTCGGCTACCGGTACGAGCCGTGACGGCCGGCCTTCGCACGGTGGCTCTGGTGGTCGTCCTCGCCCTGTCCGCGGCGGCCGCGACGCTGCTCGCCACGGCGCTCTTGGGCATGGACCGGGGTGAGCTCGGGCACGTGCTGGTGCTGGTGGCTCCGGCCGCGGCGGCGAGCCTGGCGGCGGCGCTGCTCGCCCGCCCGCTGGTCGCGCGGCTGCCCGCCGCGGCAGCCTTCGCAGCCGTCGGCACCGCGGGCGCCGTCGTGGGCCTGGTCAACTTCCTGATCTTCTGGCACCTGATGCTCGTCTCGAGCAGCGGCCCGGGCGCGGTCGCGCTGGTGCTGGCGTATGCCACGGTGGTCGCTGTGGCTGCCTCGGTCAGCCTGGCGAGGAGATCGGCTGACGCGGTGGACAGGCTGTCGGACGCCGCGGGCCGGATGGGCGCCGGCGACCTCTCCGCGAGGGTTGGCGACCTCGACGCGAGCGCCGAGCTGCGCCGGCTGGCGGCGACCATGGATTCCATGGCGGAAC
>C688J35102_120989130_pt1 | contig 10187 bp, 8 predicted proteins | sample HopSoiMetagenom2_FD_35102 | JGI IMG/M metagenome (IMG submission 35102) | reverse complement strand
AGCGCGGCCGGCTGCGCCCGGGGCAGGCGCTGCGGCTGCTCGAGACGGGCGCCGCCGCCGGCGGCGACTTCGCCGGCGGCTACGTGCAGCGCGACCACCTGGTGCAGCTCAGGCCCGACGGGGAGCGGGCGCTGCTCACCCTCCTGGTGGAGCCGCGCGGCGTCATCCCCACCGTCGCCGGGAGCCTGCCGGCGGCCACCGCGTCGCTGGCGCCGGGCCCGGTGGCGCAGGCGCTCCGGGCGATGAAGGCCACCTTCCGCGTGGGCCCGGTGCTCACCGACCCGCGGCGCATCCGCATGCCGCTCCCCGCGCAGGTGCGGGGGAAGTGGGGATGGATCGCGCGCCGCGACGTGACCGCGTGGCGCGGCGAGGTGCCGGTGGAGGCGGGCGACGACGTGGCCCGCATGGACGACGCCCCGCGCGTGCTCGGCGAGGGGTGGCTCACCCTGTCGGGCGCCGAGGCGCCCCGCGAACCCTGATCCGGACGACCCGATGCCAGCCACCGACACCGCCGCCCTGCTCACCTACGCCATCAATCCGAGCCAGCTGTTCGTCGGCACCACCAACGCGCTCACCCTCGAGGTCCGCAACGACACCACGGCGGCGATCGCCTTCCGCCCCGCGACGGACCGCGTGGTGGTGACCTTCCCCGCGGGCGAGGGCGCCGACGCGCTGTCCAGGGTGGTGGACTACACGCCCACGCCGCTCACCGAGGGGTTCACGGCGGCGCGGGTCGAGGGCACCAACGGCTACTCCGTGCGGGCCAGTGGCTTCGCCGTGCGCTCGCTCGCGCCGGGGCAGTCCATCCGCGTGCGCTTCGACGGGGTGAAGGTGAACGCCGTCCCCGGCGACAACGTGGTGGTGGGGGTGGAGGAGCGGGTGAAGGACCAGGTGGCCCCGGCCGCCGTGAAGCTGGCCAAGCTCCCGCAGAAGCTGAAGGTGGTGGCGTGGCTGGAGCAGCCGGTGGTGGGGCTGGGCGGGAGGACGCGGCTGAACTGGCAGTCGTACGGCGGCACGCGGGTGGTGGTCTTCCCCTTCGCCGACAGCCGGGTGGACCCCGCCTGCCCGGCCGGCGACCAGAAGCCGGGGTACCGCTGCTTCCCGGTGACGGGCGAGCCGCCCTCTCCGGGGTCGGTCGAGGTCACCCCGGGCGACCCCGCCCGGGCGCAGTGGCGCTACACGGTGCGCCTGCTGACGGGCACCGGCGAGCAGGACGAAGCGGAGGTCACGCTCACGCAGCACGCGCCCGCGATCACCGGTTTCGGGCGGGCGCCGGAGCTGGACAAGCCCACCGACCCCATCGGGGCGATGGACGATGTGCCGCTGCAGTGGACCACCTTCTACGGCCAGAGGGCGTACCTGCAGTCGCCCACCGAGAGCGCGGGCCAGCAGGTCCACCTCAACCCCGCGGCGCCGCGCCCGGTGAAGCCCGGCTACGACGCCTACCGCGCCGCCGTCGACTCGCGGCACATCCCCGCCACCGCGGACTACGTGCTGCGCGTCTCCGGCTTCGCGCAGCCCGCCGAGTCCCGGCTGACGTTCAGGCTGAACCCGGTGCGGGCGCTCTTCTACCGCTTCGCGAAGCTCGACGGCACCGTGCTCTCGGACCCCGTCTGGCAGGTCGATCCGAAGGGGTGGCCGGCGGTCGAAGAGGTGCGGTCGACGCCGCCGTACACCCTCACCGTCTACGGCCCGGGCGGAACGAAGCAGGTGCTCTACCTGGGCGCGGGCGACACCGTCCACCCACAGGTGCAGTACTTCGCCGCGACGACGGCGCCGGGGAAGAAGACGCTCCGCTGGGTCACCGCCAACCTCACCGCCCTGCGCCTGGACCCGGGCGCCTACGTCGTCCCCGCCGCCGACGTCGCCGCCGGCACGTACGAGGTGACCCCCACGCAGACCACCGACTACGTGCTCACCGGCACCGCCGCCAACGGCGAGAGCGTCACCAGCACCCTGCGCGTCGTCGTTTCCTGAAACGGACGAGACTGCCGTTTACGGGCTCTCCGCCGCGCGCAGCCAGAGGGTGAAGCGCGAGCCCTCGCCCGGCGCGCTCTCCACGCTCAGCTCGCCGCCCATCGAGCGGGCCAGGCGCAGGCTGATCGCCAGCCCCAGCCCGGTCCCCTCGTGCCGGCGCGTGTAGCCGCTCTCCACCTGCACGAACGGGTCGAAGATCCGCTCCAGCTGCGCCGGCTCGATCCCCGCGCCCGTGTCCTCCACCGTCACGCACACCCATCGCCCGCCCTCGCGGTGCCCCGGCGGCGCACCCTCCACCGCCGAGCAGGAGATCGACGCGCGGCCGCCCTCGCCGGTGAACTTGATGGCGTTGGAGAGCACGTTCACCAGCACCTGCTCCACCCGCTGCGGGTCGCCCAGGTAGCGCGCGTCGCCGTTGCACTGCGCCGCGAGCTCGATCCCCTTCTGCTGCGCCTGCGGCCGCAGCACGGTGAGCGCCGTCTCCACCGCGTCGCCGGCCAGCGCCGCGCGCCGCTCCACCCGCAGCGTCCCCGACTCGATGCGCGCGAAGTCCAGCACCTGGTCCACCAGCCCGATCAGGTGGCGGCCGCTCACGCGGATGCGGCCGAGCTGCCCCGCCTGCGCCTCGGTCACCGGCCCCGAGAGCCCCAGCTCCAGCAGCTCCGCGTACCCCACGATGGCGTTGATGGGGGTGCGGATCTCGTGCGACATGGTCGCCAGGAAGTCCGACTTGGCGCGGTTGGCGGCTTCCGCGTCGTGGCGTGCCAGGTCGGCCTCGCCCAGGGCGGTCTCCAGCTCCTGGTTCGCCTGCTCCAGCTCCTCGGCCATCACCTGCGCCTCCTCGTACTGCTGGCTCAGCTCCTGGTGCGCCCCCTCCACCTGCCCCGCCATCCAGTTGAAGCGCTCCGCCAGCACCCCCAGCTCGTCGCTGCGTCCCAGGTCGATGCGGCGCGCGTAGTCGCCGCGCGCCAGCTCGTCGGCTGCCCGGCTGAGCGACTTCACCGGGCGGGTGATGGAGCGGCTGAGCAGCCAGGCCGCCAGCGCCGCCGCCAGGCAGAGGAGGAGCGACGCGACCACGCTGTGCCGCAGGAAGGCGTTCGGCCGCGCCAGCACCGCCGCCAGCGGCTCCTCGGCCACGACGGTCCAGGGGGTGCCCGGGATGGGGGCGGCGTACCCGTAGTGCTCGGCGCCGCGCGCGTGCCGGTAGCGCGCCTCGCCCGCGAACGGCCACGCGCGGGGAGGCGGCACCACCTTCCCGTCCAGCCCGATCCAGTCGCCGCCGGCGGTGTTGGCGTAGTAGACGTCGATCCCGTCGCCGATCAGCGTCCGCACCTGCTCGGCCACGGCGGCGCTCCCCACGCTGCGCAGCTCGGCCACCTGCCCCGGCGCGGCCCCGCCCCGCCGCACCGTCGCCGCGTTCCAGAAGTACGGCCGCGCGCCGATGGTGACGAAGGAGCCCAACCCCGCCGAGTCGGGGAGTCCCTCACCGCCGGGGAGAGGGCCGTCGGCGGTGAGGGCGCCGCCCCCGGGAGGCGCGCCGAGCGAGAGCAGCGGCCGCCGCGCGCCGTCCAGCAGCACCAGCAGGCCGGAGTCGTTCGGAACGCGCAGCTTCTGGAACGCGGCGATGGCCGCGGCACGCGCGGCGGGGGTGGGCGAGGCGAGGAACGCCGGGAACGCGGGGTCGCCTGCGGCCGTTGCGAGCGTGGCGCGGCGCAGCTTGATGCCGGTCACGGCCAGCGCGGAGAGCTGCCGGGGGATCAGCTCCAGGCGGTCGCGCGCGGCGTGCACCGACGACCGCCTGAAGTCGCGGTACCCGAAGGCCACCCCGGCCGCCAGGGTGGCGACCAGGAGGGCGGTGATCCCGAGGGGGAGCTTGCGCTCGAGCGATAGCCCGGCGGGGCGCCCGGAGGCTGGAGGCTCCACGAGATCTGGCTCCGACGAAACGAGGGCGGGGGATGGAGGGATCCATGCGACCGCGGCGTGCAAAAGAAGGCGCGTCCCCCCGGTCTGCAAGTGCCTCGTGAACGGCCGAAGGGGCGCGTCCGCCGTGGACGCGCCCCTTCGTGCCGTGGTGCCCGCCGCGGGTGCTCAGCGGTACGGGTGGTTCTTGGCGTAGTTGTAGGCGCAGAGCGCCGAGATGATGTGGATGATCCACCCCAGGGTGCCGGCGGAGAAGATCCAGGTGAAGCCGCCGAAGAACATCCACAGCAGTCCCCGCAGGAACTTGCCGTTGTACATCTGGCCCAGTCCGGGGAGCAGGAAGCTCAGGATGGCCGCGGTTCCGGGGTTGCGCATCGGCATGCTCGGGGTCGCTGTGAAGAGCTCGCGGCCGGACGCCATCGCCCGGCGAGTGCCCCTACGCCTGTCGCGCGCCGCAGGTTTCAAAACAGACCATTTGACGCAGAGACGCAGAGGAAACGAGAGAACAACGAAAGAAAAACGATGCAGTTCTCTCAGTTCCTCTGCGTCTCTGCGTCAAATGGTCGGTAAGAGCCCGGGAATGGGAGAGATCAGTCCCACTCGCCCTCGAGGTACGTGTACCCGGCCAGCCCCTCCACGTAGTCCGCGATGAACGCGTTCGCCTCGGCGCGCTTGAGCCGCGCGTTCTGCACCTTGCGGCGGAAGGTCGACACCAGGTCCTGCGCGCTGAACTGCACGTAGTTCAGCACCTCGGTCACGGTGTCGCCGTGCACCAGGTCGCCGATCTCGTAGCCGCCCTCGGTGAGCCGCACGTGCACCGCGTTGGTGTCGCCGAACAGGTTGTGCAGGTCGCCCAGGATCTCCTGGTACGCCCCGGTCAGGAAGATCCCGAGGATGTACGGCTGCGTGTGGTCGAAGGAGTGCAGCTCCAGGCTCGGCTTGGCCTTTCGCCACCCGGTGAAGTGGTCGATCTTCCCGTCGCTGTCGCAGGTCATGTCCTGCAGCGTGCCGCGCCGGGTGGGCGCCTCGTCCAGCCGGTGGATGGGCATGATGGGGAAGAGCTGGTCGATCGCCCACGAGTCCGGCAGGCTCTGGAAGAGCGAGAAGTTGCAGAAGTAGCGGTCGATCAGCACCCCCTCCAGCTCCGGGAGGATGTCGTCGTACTCGTCGGGGTCCTTCGCCGCCAGCACCGCCACCCGGTTCATGATCGCCAGCCAGTAGCGCTCGGCGGCCGCCCGCTCGCGCAGCGTCATCGTCCCCGCGTTGAAGTGCGACTGCGTCTGCTCCTTGGCGAAGGCGGCGTCGTGGTACACCTCGCGCAGGTTGCGCTCGTCCAGGTCGCGGTAGGTGGCCGCCAGCTCCAGCACGATCGCGTGGTCGTCGTCGCTCGGCTCCCCCAGCGCGTCGGGGGCCTGCGCCTCCAGGTCGATCACGTTGATCAGCAGCAGCGCGTGGTGCGCGGTGAGCGCGCGCCCGCTCTCGCTGATCACGTGCGGCATGGGCACCTCGTTCTCGCGGCAGGCCTCGGCCAGCGAGTACACGATGTCGTTGGCGTACTCCTGGATCGAGTAGTTCACGCTGGCCGCCGTCACCGAGCGCGAGCCGTCGTAGTCCACCCCCAGCCCGCCGCCCACGTCCACGAACTCCACGTCCACCCCCAGCTGCCGCAGCTCCACGTAGAAGCGCGACACCTCGGCCATCCCCAGCTTGATGTTGCGGATGTCGGGGATCTGCGACCCCAGGTGGAAGTGCACCAGCTTGAGGATGGAGAGCTTCCCCGCCGCCTCCAGCTTGTCGAGCACCTTCACCAGCTGCGCCGAGTTCAGCCCGAACTTGCTCTTCTCCCCCGCCGACTCGCTCCAGCGCCCCGCCCCCGCGGTGGAGAGCTTGATGCGGATCCCCACCGTGGGCTCCACCTCCATCTCCGCCGCCACCCGCAGGATGGTGTCGACCTCGGTGATCTTCTCGATCACGATCAGCACCTGGTGCCCCAGCCGCTGCCCCATCAGCGCCAGGCGCACGTACTCCTCGTCCTTGTAGCCGTTGCACACCACCAGGTGGTCGGTGCGCTCGCTGAGCGCCAGCACCGCCATCAGCTCCGGCTTGCTCCCCACCTCCAGCCCCACCCCGTACGGGCGCCCGTACTCGGCGATCTCCTCCACCACGTGGCGCTGCTGGTTCACCTTGATGGGGTAGACGGTGGTGTAGCTCCCCTCGTACTCGAACTCGCGGATGGCGTTGCCGAACTTCTCCGCCAGCGTGGCCACCCGCGTGCGCAGGATGTCGGAGAAGCGCAGCAGGAGCGGGAGCCCGATCCCCTGCGCCTCCATGTCCACGGCGAAGTCGTAGAGGTCGATGGCGCGCCCCGGCTCGCGGGTGGGGTGCACCACCACGTGGCCCTTCTCGTTCACGTCGAAGTAGCCGATCCCCCAACCCTCCACGTTGTACAGCTCGCGGGCGTCCGCGACGGTCCACTCGCTGGCGATCTCGTCCTCCTGCGGCCTGGGCTTGAGCGGTGTGGAAGGGGGTGATTATGCACCCCCGTCCGCGGGTGCGAAAGTGTCCGGGCAACCACCGGGCCGCATGATCTCTCATGCTGGTGGATGTTCGTGCAGCGGAGTGCGGAAGTGCGGAGGTGCGGGAGTGCGAAGGTGCGGATCCGCCTCGTCCGCACCCCGACCCCGGATGCCCCGGCGCCCGCCTTGAACCCCCGCGCCGCGCCCGCTAGGTTGCTCCGGCACGCCCCCACTCTCGCACCTTCGCACTCTCGCACCTTCGCACTCGATGTACCGCCGCCCGGACTTCGCGCACCCCCGCTTCGCCGCCGCACCCGACGCCCGCTTCGAGCCCGCCGAGCAGGACGGCGTGCTCCCCGAGGGGTTCTTCGCCACCACCAACCTCCCCACCTACGTGCGCGTGGGCGGCGAGTGGAAGCTGCCGCGCGACCCGCGCATGGACTCGGCGCTGGTGCTCGACCCCGACGACGTTCCCCGCGTGCTCGAGGGGCGCTACGTGCGCCGCGGCCAGCGGGTGGCCATGGGGCTCACCGAAGACGGCTCCGAGGGGATCTTCGTGCACGCCGCCGGGCTGCTGGGCGACCCCGACCAGGGGCCCGAGGGCGAGTTCAAGTTCATGTCCAGCGAGGTGAGCCGCGAGAAGCCCACCGACTACGCCGAGATGGCGCGCCTCCTGGTGAACGAGCGGGAGCGCGGCGGGCACTTCATCTGGGTGGTGGGGCCGGCGGTGCTGCACTCGCGCGGCCGCGACACCCTCGCCTGGTTCGTGCGCAACGGCTACGTGGGCGTGCTCTTCGGCGGCAACGCGGTGGCCGTGCACGACATCGAGGCCGCCACCCTGGGCACCACCCTGGGGATGGACGGCCGGGGGATCCCGGTGGAGGGGGGCCACTCCTTCCACATGCGCGCCATCAACCGGGTGCGCCGCGCCGGGTCCATCGCCGCGGCGGTGGAGCAGGGGATCATCACCGGGGGGATCATGCACGCGCTGGTCACCAGCGGCGTCCCCTTCGTGCTCTGCGGCTCCATCCGCGACGACGGGCCGCTGCCGGACACCATCACCGACCTGGTGAAGGGGCAGGAGGCGATGAAGGAGTTCACCCGGCGGGCCACCGGGGTGATCATGATCGCCACCGCGCTGCACTCCATTGCAACCGGAAACATGCTCCCCTCGTACGTGTATCGCGAGGAGACGGGCGAGGTGCGGCCGCTCACCACCATCTGCGTCGATTCCTCCGAGTTCGTGGTGAGCAAGCTGAAGGACCGCGGCACCCACCAGGCCTTCGGCGTGATCACCAACGCGCAGGACTTCCTCCACGTGCTGCGCCACTACGTGGAGGTCGAGGCCGCCAGCCGGCACCCCGCCGCCGCCGCCGGGTGACCTCGGGTGACCTCGGGTGACGCCGGGGTGACGCCGCCCGCATACCATCGCAACACCCTCTTCCCGCACCCCGAGCTTCGCCGGATGCCCTCCCTGCGCGCCGCCCGCTCCGCACCGCTCGCCTCCGCGCCCGCCGCAGGCGGACCGCGGCGGACGTCGCTGCGGCGCGTGCTGGCGGGGCTCGCGCTGGCGGCCGGCGCGCTGGCGCACGCCCCCGCGCTCGCGCAGGGGGGCGACGCCTCGATCGACGTGCAGGTCACCGACGGCGGCACCGGCGGCCCCCTCCGCGGCGCCACCGTCCGGCTCGACGGGGTGATGCGGGCGGTGAGCGACACCCTGGGGCGCGTCTTCCTCTCCGGCCTGGAGCCGGGGCGCCACCAGCTCGACGTGGTGATGGTCGGCCGCCGCGCCGTCTCCCCCGAGATCGAGATCGCCGGCGGCGAGGTGCTGAGCCTGGAGGTGGTGCTCGACGAGGAGGCGGTGGAGCTCCCCCCGGTGGCGGCGTCGGCGGTGCGCGACACCAACGCCGCGGCGCGCGCCGTCCGCAACCGCAGCGTGGGGCGGTACATCGGCCGCGAAGACATCGCCCGCTCCCGCGTCCACCGCCTCAGCGAGCTGCTGGTGCAGCTCGGCGTCCTGCAGCCGAACGGGCGCCTGCGCCAGACGTCGTGCGTCCCGCGCCTGGTGGCCGACGGCCTCGTGCTGGGCGAGACCAGCATCGACATCTTCCCGGTGCAGGACCTGGAGGCCGTCCAGGTCTTCACCAGCGACGTGCCCCCCGAGTTCGCGGGCGGCTCGGCGGGCGTCTGCGGCGTGATCGCCCTCTGGACGCGCCACAAGTGAGCGCCCTTCCCCCGCTCGCCCCCGCCGCGCCCGACGCGCGCAACCCCCTCCTCGGCGCGGCGCTCGCCTCCGTGGCCGGCCGCATCCCCCCCGAGCGCGTGGAGCAGGTGTGGCTCTTCCCGCCCCGCCGCGTGGGCGCGAAGGAGAGCGGCCTGGCCGTGCTCGTGGTCACCGCCGCGGACGAGGGGGAGGACGATGGGCGGCGGACGATCTGGACCGTGCGCTACGACGCGGAGACGGGGAGGGGCGGGAAGGTCGAGTCCGCGCACGCGCTGGAGGAGCAGGGCACCGTTCCCCCCGACCGCGTCGGCCGCATCGTGGACGGGGTGGCGCGCAGGCTCGAGGCGGAGAGCGACGCCCCCGACGTGCGCGAGCTCGCCGGCGACCCCGCGGAGTGGCGCGCGCTGCTGGTGGAGCTCGGCGTCCCCGCGCCGCCGGTTGACGCCGCCAACGGAGAATGATTATCGTTTGAGGATGAAAATCAGCGTCTCGCCGTCCGCAGGAGATTCGATGTCCGTTCTCGCAGCCGCTCCCGCCGCCCCCTCGCCCTACCTGCCGCTCTTCCGCCGCTACCTGCGCCAGCAGGGGCTGCCGGTCACGCTGCAGCGCGAGGTGGTGGCCGACGTGGTGTTCAACTCGCGCGAGCACCTGAGCGTGGAGGAGATCGAGGCGCGGCTGAAGCAGCGCGGCGAGCGCATCGGCAAGGCCACCATCTACCGCACCATGGAGATCCTGGTGCGCAGCGGCCTGGTCGAAGACCACGACTTCGGCGACGGCTTCAAGCGCTACGAGCACCTCTTCGGCCACCAGCCGGTGCACGAGCACCTGGTGTGCACCAGCTGCCGCGCCGTGGTGGAGTTCGAGCGCCCCGAGATCGCCCGCATCCAGGACGAGGTGGCCGCGGCCCACGGCTTCCTCCCCACCCGCCACCGGCTGGAGATCTACGGCCTCTGTGCCGCCTGCCAGGAAAAGGGGATCACCGTGGAGTACCGCGGCCTCGCCTGTCCGGTGCTCGAAGTCGCCTGATTCCTTCGATCAGCTAAAGATCGCCTCACGCAGAGCCGCAGAGCCGCGGAGAAGAGAGCCGCGGCTTTCCTCTGTGCCTCGGATCATGCAAAAGGGCGTCATCCTGAGTGTCGCCGCCGCGCTGCACCTGCGCCCACGACGATGCCTGGCGGCGACCGAAGGATCTATAATACCACATCCTCGTGAACAGTCGTGGTTCCGCGACCATCCTTAAGACGTCATCCTGAGGCCGGTCACGCTGCAACATTCGACTGCGAGGTACTTTACAGGCCGAAGGATCTATAGCCGGCCCTCGGACCGAAGCTTCCGAAGCACCACTCTTCACCCGGATTTGGGTATAACTTCGGTAACGATACCGCCGGCCGAATCGCGTCCGCGGTTATAGATCCTTCAGGCGCCGCCACCATTCATGGCCAGTTCTGGCATGGAGCAGCGGCACCTTCAGATACCATGTGAAAACGGGCCGCTACGGAGGTAAGCTCATTGGTTACCCCTAACCAGGAGAGCTTATGACCCCCGTAGCG
>C688J35102_120989131_pt1 | contig 10194 bp, 11 predicted proteins | sample HopSoiMetagenom2_FD_35102 | JGI IMG/M metagenome (IMG submission 35102) | reverse complement strand
TACCAAAGTCTAAACCAACAACAAAATCAACCCGCCCGGCAAAGTCAGATAGTAAAGCAAAAAAACAAGTTAATGCACCTGCCAATACCAAAAAAGCGGATAAACCATGTGAATGGTATGATATATTCTGTAATGCTCAGAAATTATTCTTTGGAAGTCCTACAATAAATCCGGCGATAGGGATTAAAGCCCCTATATTAGTACCTTAGTCTTTAGTTACACGCTTCGATAATGCTTCAGCGAAGTCTCCAACTGTTACCGGCTTATCAGTAGATTCTTTTTTCTCACCTGGTACATAGATCCTCAATTGACCATGCACTTCACAAGCCGATCCAAATCTATTGAGGTCTTCTATAACTTCGTTTATATAAGATCCGTTGTAGACTAGAGTTCTCAATTCTTAGTTATCCTAGTTATTGTTTGTGTCGTTCTCAATATCACACTTCGATCCTAGGGGAGCGTCTGGTGTAGAGTCCTCACATTCTCCAAAATGCTTGCCTGGTCCAGGCGCATCAAAACTTCCTCCCTCTTTCGATTGTAGGAACTGATCATAACATTGATCATGATCAGGACCAAAGTTACAAGTATTACCTTGTTTATCACTAGTTGTACTGTCTTCCTTTTGTGTGTCAGTCAAATGACGATGATGTTTTGCATTTACATACATCGCCGGCGATGTTGTCGCTAACACGGTTGTTAATAGAATGGCTATAACTGCTACCATTACAATTTCTTTATTCATTACTATCTATCATGTATTATATACATACTATTACTAGAACTTTAGGATGGAATTTTCTGTATTAACCCTTCATATTTTTCTGCATACTTCGCCGGCGGGTATCTATTCTTTGGATCAAAACTGTAGGAAGCGAAATGACGCAAGGCCATCTCAAACATTCCTGTTGAGTCGCAGAATAATCCATCTTGATTTTCTACCCAGAGTTCGCGGGTTGATTCAGAATCGGTAATAAGGACCGGCGTTCCACTAGCGATAATTTCGGCGGTAGTTAATCCAAAGCCTTCCTTGTATGTGCCAGGATCGAAGGGGGCTAGTGCTGCTTTAGCATTCCTATATAACTCGCGCTTGTAATAATGATGTTTGGGATTTTCCGGCGAAGGTATATACGCAACATTATCAAGACCCATCTGATTTACGGTACGAAGGAAAGAGAGAAGAGATATGTAATGTTGCATTATAGGTGTTGAACAACTAACTACAAACACGTCTTCAGGGAATTTTTTTGCGAGGTAAAGCAGTACGTTCAACCCTTTTTCTACGGTAGGCCGGTGAGCGTATAACCAGTACTCTTTCTTAGTCAAACCTTTTTTATCAAAATAGTCCCAGTATTGTTGATCTTCGCCGGGCTTGTAGTGTTCTGATATGCCATAATAAACTAGATCTGATTCAAAACCAGACTGCTTGAACAATTTCTGGTTCTGTGCTGATGGAACTACATAATGCCTGTCTTTGCCGGCGATTCTTGGTACATTAAATGCGGCATATCCATTTCTATAGCAAAGATATCTGGCATATCCGAAATAGTTCTTTAGTTCTTCAATATCATGGCATGTACCAGTCATGTCTATTACGGCATCGCACTTGGTTAGATCTTCTGTCCTACTACCGTCTAGTGCTGTATTATTAATTACCCAGTCCGCACGATCTTCCATTATACCATTTGTAAATCGTAGAGGATGGAAATTACAGTTATCAAACTCGCGGAATTCACTACTGCCGGCTGGGGCATACCACTCTATCTCATGTCCTCTTTTTAATAATTCTCTAACTAGTAGAGAGTGATAGCCTTCACTTCCATAGAACGCTAAACAATTAGGATCGTCGGGCAAACATGCACGATAAGTAGTACTACTAATTATTCCTATCTTCAACACTTTTGCAAAGTCAAGATATGACTTTAATACATTGTTCTTTGCAAATATACTGTAATAATTAATGACACATAAATGCATGTATCATGGCCGTAGAGAAGAATGTTTACTAAAGAATAAATTTCCAGTAACCAAGAATAACAAACTTAATTGTTCTCGTGTTCATGCTGCCGAAGTATACGGTAGTAAAGGAAACAAGTTAGATGACTTGAAAGAAAATGGGTTATGTAAATGGGTGTATAAATGTACAGATGAGTCAGAAGTCTGCCCCGGCCGTTAACTAAATTAACTAAAGAGCGTAAAGTCTGGTAGTTGGTCTAATCCCTTCATTACCACAACTCCAGCAGTACTTTAGTTCGTTACCGTCCCTATCCTTATACGTATACAGTTTGTAACTTCCACAGTCCTGACATTCTTCTCCTAACATGCAAAGCTAGACGGTATAAAGTATATAAACGGTTTAGAAGAAAGATATAGTATATAGTTATGTCATATTCTAATCAGGCTAAGAAATCAGGCGGAGGACTAGGTATGTTGGTTATTGGCGGCGGATTACTTGCTGCTTTGTTAGGTGGAGCCTACTTACTAAAACATAAAGGCGGTAGCGGTTCAAGTATGCCGGCGGCTGGTTCTGTAATCCCATTACCAGGAAAATCAGGATTCGCAAAGCCCGGCGGTTGTGGCTGCGGCCATTAGGCCGGCGAATAAAAAAATCTTATTAACTATCTTACGCTAATTTCTTCTAGTAGATAGTTATTGGCGAATATTACTAATCTTGCGATTTATGCCGTTATCGGTTATTTTCTGTTAAAAAATAAAGATAAGGTTGGACAGTTTCTCACAGGGCTTGTACCACTGCCTATTGGTGGAGGCGGTGGAGGTACTACTACTACTGCTCCATCTGGCGGAGGTAAGGGAGGTACTAGTAAAGGTGGAGGGGGCGGCGGTGTGGTATCAGGAGGCGGAGGAAGTTTCACTGGCACTCATATATACAAAACTACTGGAAAGAAATGCTCATGTACCAACGAAGGAGAAAAATCATTATCTTGTCATTCTGGCGGTGGAGGAGTAACTGTTAGAGGTAATTGTAACAATTGTTCGCTAGATAATTACGAGGCAACTGGTATACTACAATTCACTGGAAAGTGTGGATGCGGCGGTGATGAGGCTACAATTAAGCATCTCGGTCCATCTCATTCGAAGGGAAATTGTTGCTGGTCTATAAGTACAGTAACTCAGGCCGGCAATGTTGGTTTTAATCAAGAAGGTCCACATCCAGACACAACTAAACCAAAACCAGAAAAGACATTAGGTAATGTTGGATCCCTAGTCGGCAAGAAGGTTGGAATAAAGTCTGTCATATGGAAAGGTGGAAGTGGATGGCATCAGGAGGTATGGGTTGACGCTAGTGGCAGCGGCAGTAATTGGAAGAAATTCGGTGCTAAGGACTTTAGTTCATGGGGAGCTACTAAGACTACTAGCACCAAAGCACCGAATCAACAGGTAGAGTTTCGTAACGATTGTTCTGGTGCTAAGTGGTTATCGTTAGATGTTTCTGAAATAGTTCCCGGGGGGGCTGCTGCAGGATATGCCCGCGCTATTAAAGTAAAAGCGATGAGAGCTAGTATAAAACGTGCTTATACTACGTTTAACACATTATCGGATTCTGAACACGACGAGAGTCCTATATGTCCTGGCGATGGCGGCGAGTATGTAATCGCACAAAATGGACAGATAATGTGTAAAGATACACACCATGGAGATGTATGACCACAGTTGGCAAATTACGTTAGTCTAGCAATTGCCGCATTAATTGGTTATTTTCTTCTTAAGAATAAAGGCAGTTTGGGATTTGGATCAGGAGAAGGACAGCACGCCGGCGGCGAATCTGCACATGATAAAAAGTCTGGAGGTAAAGGACAAGGAGGGCATGGGGGGGGAGGACAAGGACACAAAGGATCTGCTACAGGCGGACATAGAATTAGGAGAAAGAGAGGAATAGAAGGAGGTAGTGGTAATAGCTCCCCCGCCGGCGATAAAGCAACTAAAAGTTATGCTGCTGCTAAGGGAGCAAAAGTTACACTAAGAGGTAAAACAAGAGTACTAAAAGCGCCGAAAGTCGTATTAATATTCTGGGGTAATTGGGCCGGCGGTACTCCTTCCACAGTTCAAGTAAGTACCCAATTTCGTAACCTAATGGCCTCTACATTTTTTAATAAACTTAGTCAGTATGGCGGCGGGCGACCTTCTTACTTGGGTTCTGTACAAGCAACAACAGCACCAAAATCAGGATTTACAGATGCTCAGATTATCAGCGCTATAGGAAGTATGATTACCGCCGGGAAAGTGCTGGATATGAGAAAAGATAACAATGTAATTTACACACTACTGCCGCCGAAAGGTGTCAAAGCCGAGGACAAGGAGGGTGACGCATATCACACTGATTTTACGTGGGGCGGTGCTACGGCGAATTTCATTACGTATTATGGTTCGTACGATTTGCCATCAATGATGAAAGCATTATCAGAGGAAATCGCCGAAACTATTGTAGATCCGTGGCAAACTAGTAATGGTGATCAAATTGGTGACTTGTGTGAGAATACTTTCACTGTTAACGGTGTCACGGTAGAAGGGTACTGGAGTAACGCGGATAATAGTTGTACTGGTTCTGCAGTAGTTAGTAATTTTGCTAGGATTGACGGAGGTAGTAATAGCAGCCGCATATTAAAAACAAAGGCGCTACGAGCCGGATATGTTCGATACGGAGGTTTTCAATAAAAATTGACTAATTATATAAATCTTGCAATTACGGGCCTAGCTCTTTACTTTTTGTTAAAGAACCAGGATAAAGTAGGCGGGTTACTCAGTAACTTAATTCCTTCTGCAAGTGGAGGAGGAGGGGGCGGAGGCGGTGGAGGAGATACTTCTACTGCTCCGTCTGACAGCAGCGGCAGTGGCGGCGGTAAAGGTAAGGGTAAAAGTGGCAGTGATACTGGAGGATCTACACCAGCGGCAACAGGAACAGGCGGCGGGGGAGCCCCATCAGGTAAAAGTGGATGTAACTCTGCCGTTTATGGTACAGGTACCGCAAAGATGGCTACTAATAGTGGGAAATCTACAAGACACTTTGCTTCTGATGGTAGCAGCGGTACAGTAGAATGGAATGCTGATGGTATAAATTGGCCGGCGGCTGAAGCACTCGTATATATTACGCCAGGTGGATGTAACGATAATTCAGATATCAAATTATGGGGCCCGCATCACTCAGATGGGGCCTGCTGTTGGTGTTTAGCGTCAATAGAGTGGAAAGATGGGTCAGTTTACTTCGGGGGGGAAGGACCCCATCCAAAAACGGCGAAGACACAGCAAAAAATAGGCAGTATTAAAAAGGGAGCAAAGATAGGACTCCTTTTCGCTATCTGGCCTGGAACAGGCGGGGCTCACCAAGAATGTTATGTAGATGATGGCGGCGGTTGGAGAAAGGTAGGACAAAGAGATGGTCCGTGTGGAAATGCAAAGAAGGAGACAAAACCAGTTTCAGGATATCAGGCACAATTTCGTACTGATTGTAATGGTGTAAAATATGAGTGTCCGCAAATCAGGCAGATTACTGGCAAAGGATCGGCTTATGCTCATGCAATGGGAGTACCTTTAAACGGTCATACAAATTCGCCTAGGTACAGAAAGTCATTCTATACAAAGCATTCAGGGTATCATAAAGCGTACAGAGCAACTCTAGCACCAAAACAATCGTATTATGTTACAGTAGAACACTATAACACGGGCGATAACAGACAGACATACTCTAATGAAATACCCAAAACAGATACAGAGAAGGAAGATAGTTATGCAGTTGCGGAACCCTTACATTATCCATACTATCCATCAAATACTCGTTAATAAATGAAAGGATTGGAAAAACGGTTATGGCTTAACCTAGGTTCGGGCAACCTGCTTATCCCTTCCTCTGAAACTGTACATTGTATTAATATTGATTGGGCTGATGATGTACCGTACGCCTGCGATACTGTAATAAAACATGATTTAAGAGATGGATTACCTAAATTTATTCAATCTGATAGTGTAGACTTTATAAACATGTCACAATTCTTTGAACATTTGAATCTGTATGACGAAATAAAACTGCTGGAAGATTGTCATAGAGTATTAAAAAAGAATGGAGAAGGAAAGTTAAGAATATCGGTACCAGATGCCGGACTATTATCAGTTAAATATGAAGCTAAACAGATGAACGAGTTCGCCGGCGTACAGCCAGCAATATACTCACAATTCCAGAATCAATCAATAAAGTTATCACTACTACTGTTTGGTAGTCTTGATAAACACGGCGAATCAGGACATAAGATGATGTGGACTATAGGAGGAATGATAGAAGTGTTACAAAAAACGCATTTTGAAAATATTGAACCAGTTCCATTTAATTCGAGTTTCGATGCACCTGTCGCGGAAAACCATCAATTAGCGGTGGAATGCGGAATTTAGGCCCCGCAAAGTTCTATGGATAGGGCGGTTTCTCGTTTATTATTGATGGATTCCGGCTGCTGCTAATTGCTGTTGAACTCGTGCATATATCTGGTTTCTTAGATTGTTGATATAGGTCTGTATTTGTTGTGAATTTGCTCCTCTTTGACGCCAACCCTCAGCCATATTTCTTAGACTTATTTCTATTTGTTGGGCCTGTGCCGCTGGTATTCCTCCACTAGTAGTACCTGGTAATCCTGGGATGCCTGGTGCTCCTGCTCCTCCTGGTATACTTGTACCTGGATGTCCATCATGATCGTGGTCGTGACCATCATGATCATCGTCATCATCACCATGACCGTCGTGATCATGGTCATCGTCATCCGGCGGACAATCTGCGATAGTTGAACTTGCTGGCACACATCCATGAATACACCAATTATACCGCTGACCAGGTAAACAATTATGACCATGATCGCCGCCTGGATGAGAATCGGTACCAGGGGGTCTAGGACACCATACTCCCCCTTGTACTGTTATACAATGGGAGACATCGGCCGGCGGAGTAGTTACCTTACAATATCTTATACCATTATGTCTAAAACATTGTCTTCTGTGTCTTCCTCCTCCTGGATGTGGAATTGGAGTACCAGCCCCCGGCGGACAGTACCATAGATTATTTATACGTACACATCCTTGTCCTGGAGTAGCTGATTTACAATACTGTACTCCCTGGAATGTAAAGCAGTCTGTTGAAGGTGGAGGGGGGGTTACAACATCAGGAACACAATGACCTGCTGTATCTCTATGTTGGCCGGTTGGACATGGCGTAGGAGTTACAACATCAGGAACACAAGTGTTTGAAGCAGTGTCAAGGTGTTGGCCGGCCGGGCAGGTTATAGAATCTGGAACACAATTACCAGTTGAATCACGATGCTGTCCTGATGCGCACTTTGGAACACAACTACTACCAACAATTTCTTTTGTTGGATCAGTACAGTGACATACTCCAGTACCGTCTTTTGTTGCTCCAGTAGGACAACCATCCGGATTAGTTGGAGTTAATTCTACATCTAGTGTGAAGGGTTCTTGATCATCTGTTATCTGTGAAGAAGTTTGTGGATCTGTTCTTACTAATTGAATATTTCCTTGTAGGTTGCCGGGCGCTGCATCAGTTGGTACTTGGAATTGATTTTGTAATAACAAGACGCCGGGGCCATTGCCAGGTACAAAGGGAGTGATGTGATCATAATTAATAGCAGGAATAGTCAAGTGCATTGCGTAGGTAGCAGGAGCAAATGCTGAAGCAAACCACATCAGTATGTTGACGCTCATCCCCGGGTTCACGGGTTTAGGTATTGAAATGTTTAAGATATGAGCAGTAGGAGAAACTCCGGGTGGAACTGGAATAGGACCACCTGGAGGAATAGGACCGCCGAACGGACCTGGAAACCCTGGATAACCTGGAAATCCGCCGCCAGGTATACCAATATTAATGCCGCCATTTGGTAGTAAAGGAGAAACACCAGGCAGACCAATGCCTGGCCCAATCTCTCCACCTAATCCTGATATCGGTAAATCTTGAGCGAAGCGGGTGATCCTGACGGTAGTACTTACAAAGACCATATTATACTAGAATAATATTCTATGATTATGTTATTAAGGATTTTACGCTATCATTAATACGACCATCTTATAACATGTGCGTTATTCGACTTACATTTCCCGTCGGTACATGTAACTGAAATGTCATTACCGGTATGAGTCTCGCAATGACCATTCGTACAAACTGTTAGGTTGGAACCTTGTGCTGATGCGCTTGTCCCCCCTGGTAATGCAACACCTACTCCTTCAGGTCCGGCTGTTGCAGTTGGTACTGAAACCACCGGCGTGCCCCCACCTAAGTTTAGTTTCGGTAATACATATTTGATACCTACAAAAGCAATAACACCAACTATCAATAATTGTTCTATCTTCATTTTTTATTAACTAACAAGAAGAATAGGAAGAATCTACTATAATAGTTTATGACAGTCTGGTTCTGCCTGGGAAATAATACAGACCATGCCTACATTGTGAATAACTACCGATAGGACCGACAAACACATCGCCGCCGATCTCGGTATTGGGGACTTGCGCGTTATCATTAGGTATCTGCCAACTATAGTAGTTGTATGGTAATTGCCATTCCATTACCAGAACTTTATAAATCTCTGCTGAAACATTGCTGTATATGGCATTATGTTCTTCTATTGCTATGGTTGGACAGTATGTAATTATCGTCTCTTTTGCCCCCTGAACTGCTAATAATTCAGCTCCATCGACATCAATTTTGATGTGGTCTACGTACTTTATATCATCTTTATTCTCTTCCATATAATCGTCCAGTGTCCTTACTGGAACTCTATTTGCCTCATTTTCTCTTTCTTCGTCCATCGCATAAACAACAGACTGAAAACGTTCTGAGTATTCACAAGACTCTAATTTCTTGTCAACTAGGCCGGTCTCGATAACCTTAATCCTGTTTCTTATATTATCGGAATTAACAGCGATATTATATTTTAGGACTGAAATGAATTTAGGCCAGGGTTCAAATGCATAGACTCTCGCCGGCGATCTTGTAGCCGCAGGAATAGTCCAATTACCATATTGTGCTCCTATATCAAAGACGATATCTCCTTCCTTTATTCTAGACATAAAGTGATTCTGTGCTACCCTCTCATGATTTGGTAGCCAATCGCCTTCGCCATGCTGTGCATAGCAGTACTCTTTTCCTAGGATGGTGTCTGTATAAGCCATACTAAATTATCATATCATATCATATTAGTTTTAGTTCAGCATATTTAATTGTCTCTTTGACACGATCATAATCCTTCCTATCCGTAAAGTCTTTCATCCATGATTCCGGTTTCCATCTTGATTCTAACCAGGAGCGAGCAGCAATCAAATCCTTCTTTGTCATATTAGCAGTTTGTACTTGTACTAAGTCTTCATAGCCTTGCGGTGATGATTTGTAGTAGGCTTTGTCTGGGTCAATATCATTGAAAATAATATCTTGTGGGGCTTGGTATAATGGACTGCCGGGATAGATCTGCAAAAGACTGAAATCAACGTCATCAATAGGATATCCCCCGTCCCTGCAATCTCGTAGAAATCTGTCTGTTTCCCGTATAGTTTGCCAGGATTCGCCGGGAAGTCCTACAATAAAGAATCCCTTGCAACGGATACCAGCAGCTTTGACCGTTCTAACAAATCGTTTGTTAATGGCAACAGTAGCTGGCTTTCTGATTCTACGAAGGATCTCTGGACTTCCAGACTCGAGTCCTGATGCAAGCTCATAGCATCCACTGACCTTACAAGCTGTACCCATTTCAGCATCGAACTTTGCAGTGACGACAAAGCCTCTCCATATAACGTTTTCCAATCTTCTGAGTTTATCACAGATACCAAGCATACGCTTCCTATCTAAATTCATTTCGTCATCGAAGAAATGGAATCCATAGATACCCCAGCGATCAATAATATGTTTAATCTCGCCGGCGATTCTATCAGGCGTCATGGCTCTGACTGTCCATCCGCCGGCCATTGGTGATTCACAATACTGACATGCGTAAGGACAGCCATATTGACTGTAAAAGGTTGTGGCCGGCGTGTCTCCCAATCTATAAGTATAACTCTTGATATCAATCAATTCGCGGGCGGCATATGGCAAATTATTTACATCTTGCAGTATTGGCTCTGAATATAAAGAACGCAATTGAGAATCATCGATGTCAGCACAGATCTTGGTTACCGCGTTATATCCTTCTCCAATGCAAT
>C688J35102_120989132_pt1 | contig 10204 bp, 11 predicted proteins | sample HopSoiMetagenom2_FD_35102 | JGI IMG/M metagenome (IMG submission 35102) | reverse complement strand
GTCCAGGCGCTCCCGGACGAGCAACGCCGCGATGGCCGGGGCGCGCTGCGGAAAGGCGGTGACCTCGAGCTGGCGCAGCACCTCGCGCCGGTTCACCGCGAGCTCCTCGGGCGAACGGGGTCCGAGGATCAGGCTGAGGTCGGCACCCAGATAGATGTTGTACGTCCCGACCCTCAGCGACCCTCCCACGAGGAGAACCGTAGTCAGGGTCAGATCGAGCGTGCGCCCGAACGGGTCACCGGTCGCTCGCGCGGGACATCTGGGGCGAGATCTCGCGGACGCGTCCAGCGGTGTAGAGCGTGGCCGGGCGACCACGTCCGCCGACCCGGATCGAGGCCGACTCCTTGAGGAAGCCGGGGGCCGCGGTCATCTTGCGCTGGAAGTTGCCCGGGTCGAGCCGTCGACCCCACACCGCTTCGTAGACGCCGCGCAGCTCCGCAACGGTGAACTCGCGGGGCAGGAACGCCATCGCCTGCTGGGTGTGCTCGAGGTTGCTGCGCAGCCGCTCCAGGCCGTCGGCGAGCATCGTGTCGTGGTCGAAGGCCAACCGCCGCGAGCTGAGCTCGCCCACCGGGACCCACTCGGCGTGCGCCGCGTCGTCGCCGGCCACCGGATCGACGTCGGAGCCCAATGCGGCGAGCCAGGCGATGGACACCGTGCGATGCCGGGGGTCTCTACGCGGTGCGGTGTAGGGGCCCAGCTGCTGGAAGTCCATCCGGCGCGGGGCGACACCGGTCTCCTCCTGGAGCTCCCGCCGCGCCGCCGTCTCGACATCCTCACCATCGTCGACGAAGCCGCCGGGGAACGCCCACCGCCCTTTGTACGGCGCGGCGCCGCGACGGATCAGCAGGACGCAGAGGCCATCATCGGGTCGGACGCTGAAGGCGACGATGTCGGCGCACAGATAGACGAAGGGGTACTCCGAGGTGTAGACCACCGGCCCAACATACCGAGAAGCTGACGCCTATCTTGTCGGCCTGACAACCGATGCGACCTGCGGCAGCGACGCGGCCAGCATCTGCAGCAGCTCGGGCTTGCTCACTCCCCGGTCGTCATCGAGCCAGCGGAGCACGACGTCCTCCACCATCGCGGCCCACCCGCGCACCATCAGCCGGACCGCAGGGCTGTCGGACGCGCCGAGCTCGGCGAGGACGTCACCGCCGGCCTGCACGAAGATCCGGTCGGTCAGCGCCACGCGCGCCGACTCGTAGATCTGGTGGTACTCCTCGTCGCCTCCGGATGCGGCCCGGACGAAGGAGACGTAGGCATCCCGGTTCGCGGTGACGAAGTCGACGTAGGCGCTGAGCGAGCCGGCCAGCTGCTCCAGTGGAGGCAGGTCCTCGACCGGGGCGGTGATCTGGAAGACCTGGTCGGCCATCCGGCGCAGGACGGCGAGGTGGAAGTCCCGCTTGTTCGAGAAGTAGTGGTAGAGCAGCCCCCGCGAGATGCCCGCCACATCGGCGAGCGCGTCGATCGACAGGTCCTCGAGCCGGCGTACCGACAGCAGCTCGACGCCGAGGTCGAGCAGCTGCTCCCGGCGACGTGCGGGGTCGAGACGCGTGCGGGTGGCGCTCATCACCCCAGGCTACTGAACTTGTTTCAACAACGCTATTGACGGCAGTTCAATAGTTTCCGTAGGCTTTCGGTACATGACGACCCTTCCGCAGCACGTCCGTGTCCTCGTGGTCGGCGCCGGCTTCGCCGGCCTGGCGACCGCGATCAAGCTCGACGAGGCCGGCGAGCACGACTTCCTGGTCGTCGAGCGGGGCAGCGACGTCGGCGGGACCTGGCGCGACAACACCTATCCGGGAGCGGCCTGCGACGTGCCCTCGCAGCTGTACTCGTACTCCTTCGCGCTCAACCCGGAGTGGTCGCGGTCCTTCTCCCCCCAGGAGGAGATCCAGACCTACATCCGCCGGGTGGCCGAGGAGTCCGGCACCCTGGACCGCTTCGTGTTCGACACCAACGTCGAGGACGCCGTGTGGCACGAGCCCGAGCATCTCTGGCACGTGCGCACCGCCGCCGGCGAGCTGACCGCGAACTTCCTCGTCTCCGGAGCCGGCGCGCTCTCCGACCCGAAGAACCCCGACATCGAGGGCCTCGACTCCTTCACCGGTGAGGTGTTCCACTCCGCCAACTGGAACCACGACTTCGACCTGTCCGGCAAACGCGTCGCGGTGATCGGCACAGGCGCTTCGTCGATCCAGATCGTCCCCGAGATCGCTGAGAAGGTCACGCACCTCGACGTCTACCAGCGCACTGCCCCCTGGGTCATCCCTCGCAACGACCGCGACTACACGCGGCTGGAGCGCTGGGCCTTCCGCCGCGTCCCCGGCCTGCAGCAGCTCTACCGGACCGGCATCTACTGGGCACGCGAGATGTACGTCCCCGCCTTCACGCGACAGCCCAAGCTGGCGGCTCCCGCGCAGAAGCTCGCGATGGCCAACATCCGCAAGGGGATCTCCGACCCGGAGCTGCGTGAGCGAGTCACGCCGAACTTTCGCATCGGCTGCAAGCGGATCTTGATTTCCAACGACTGGTATCCCGCGCTGGCCCGGGACAACGTCGACCTGGTCACCGACGGCATCGCCCGCATGACTCCGACCGGCATCGTCACCAAGGACGGCGTCGAGCGTGAGGTCGACGCCGTGATCGTCGCAACCGGCTTCCACACCACCGACTTGCCGATCGCTGAGCACGTCACCGGCCGCGGCGGGGTGACGCTGGCTCAACACTTCAGCGAGCACGGCATGCAGGCCTACAAGGGCACGACCGTCAACGGCTACCCGAACCTGTTCTTCGTCGTCGGGCCGAACACCGGGCTGGGGCACTCGAGCATGGTGTTCATGATCGAGTCGCACGTCCGCTACGTCGTCGACGCGATCACCCACATGAAGACCTACGGCGGCGTGAGCGCGGAACCCTCCGCCGAGGCGCAAGCGGCGTACGTCGAGGACATCCAGCGGCGCATGAAGCGCACCGTGTGGAGCACCGGCGGCTGCGCGAGCTGGTACCTCGATGACCACGGCCGCAACGTCACGCTGTGGCCACGGGCGACGTTCACGTTCCGCCGGTTGTTGTCGCAGTTCGACCCGGAGGCCTACGAGCTCGTCACCGAGGACGACATCCGCGTCCGGGCCGAGCCCGAGCGCCCCCCGGTCGCCCCGGACATCGCGCCCGACGCACAAGCAGAGGCCGAGAAGCTCGCGGAGGCGCAGGCATGAGCCGGCGAAACGTCCACCTCACGACGCTGGAGGGCAAGGTCGTCGTCATCACTGGCGCTGCGTCGGGCATCGGGCGGGCCCTGGCGATCGACGCCGCCGGTAGAGGCGCCGTGCTCGCCCTCTCCGACATCGACGCACCCGGTCTGCAGCAGACCGCCGATCTCGTCGAGAAGGCCACAGGCCGGTTGCTCTCGACAGGCTCAACCCAAGGAGCAGCGAGACCCCCGCGGATCGACAAGCTGGATGTCCGCGACCGAGCGGCCTGGAAGGAATACGCCGAGGCGGTCGTCGCCGAGTTCGGCAAGGTCAACGTCGTCATCAACAACGCCGGGGTCGCCCTGAGCGCTGATGTCATCGACGTCGACTACGAGTCGTTCGACTTCGTGATGGACGTCGACTTCTGGGGCGTGATCCAGGGCACCAAGGAGTTCCTGCCCTACCTCATCGAGTCCGGCGAGGGTCACGTCGTCAACATCTCGAGCCTCTTCGGCATCCTGTCGATCCCCGGCCAGTCGGCGTACAACGCCGCGAAGTTCGGTGTCCGCGGCTTCACCGAGGCGCTGCGCCAGGAGATGCTGCTCGCCGGCCATCCGGTGGGCGTCACCTGCGTGCACCCGGGCGGCATCAAGACGTCGATCGCGCGCAACGCGCGCGCCGTCGGCGTCGACCAGGCCGAGCACGCCGACTTCTTCGACAAGAAGCTTGCGCGCACCTCCGCTGAGGAGGCGGCCAGCGTGATCCTCGACGCGATGCTCGCCGGCAAACCACGCGTCCTCGTCGGCACCGACGCGAAAGTCCTCGACAAGATCGTCCGGCTCACCGGCGCCGGCTACCAGCGGCTCGTGACCTCGGTGGTCCGCCGCTCTCCCCTGCGCTGACCATCGGGTGACCACGGACCCTTGACCGTCATAGGTCGGGGAAAGACGCTCGGAGAGACTTCTTCAGAGCGAGGAGCTCCGATGACGACTGCGCCCGAACTCCCCCTTGCCGACGCTACGGCGATGGCTCGCTTCCACCGCATCTTCCGCGAGGCGCTTGACGCGGTTCCCGAGTTCGTCAGCGCCGCAACCGCCGATGACAGCAAACGCGCGGACCTCGTGGGGTCGTACTACGCCAACGTGCTCAAGCTGCTCCATGCGCACCATGAAGCGGAAGACCTCACGATCTATCCCCTCATGATGGAGCGCCTGCCCGAGCACGCCGAGGTGATCTCGCGCGTCGACGCCGAGCACGAGGCGCTTCTGGGGACGTTGGTGGCCGCCGAGGAGGCGGTGGCCGCCTGGCGGGCGGATCCGTCGAACGCCTCGCGTGACGCGGCGGCGACGTCGCTGCACTCGCTGCAAGGGATCCTCGTGCAGCACCTGGACGACGAGGAGGCCGAGGTCGTGCCGCTCATCGCGCTGTGCATCAACGTCGCAGAGTGGGGGGAGATGAGCGCGCTCGCCTTCCAGCGCTTCTCGGGCGACAAGGTCTGGCTGATCCTCGGACTGATCCGGGAGCAGATGCTGGCCGAGGAGAACGCGACGATGGATGCGAACATGCCGCCCCCGGTGCACGACTTCTGGGAGGCCTCGGGGCGCGCCATGTTCGAGACGTTCGTCGCGGAGCTGCGTGGCTGAGGCGCGGCGCTGGGCCCGTGAGGATGCCGTGCTAGCGGCGTTCCTACTGGCCGCGACTGGGTGACCAACCCTCGCAGCCTGAGCCGCAGAGCCCGCTCACCACGAGCCCGCTCACCACGAGGAAGACGCTTCACCACCGCGCGCGCTCTGTCCCGGCGATCGCTGGCCCGTCTCCTCCCCGTGCGGCGGCCCGAGCGGCGCCTCCTCGATGCACATCCATCCGTGGTCGGAGAAGGTCCGCCGCTTGTCATGCGTCGCGACCACCAGGTGACCGGCCTGATCCCAGGTGATCTCGGCGAGGTCATCGAAGTCCTCGAACGAGCCGGCGACGTTGTAGATAATTCGAAAGCCCATGACCTGAGTGTCACGCCTCCTGCCTGAGCGGGCCACCCTGGCGGCGTCTCAGAGCGCGCGTTGCGCCGATGACGGGCTCACGACAAATCATGGGAGATGGCCGTCGAGGGCCCGAAGCCGGCCTGGACTGGCGTACCCACGGGGGGTAGATTCAACAAGGCGTCAGAGCTTTCGACGCAGTCGTCCATGGCCCAGTCCCCGCCTCGACTTCATGAACTCACCAGCCGGTGGTGATGAAGTATCCGGGGGGTTTTCTTCATTCCGCGCTGGTGACCTCCGGTGAGGTCCCTTGCGTGGGTCCGCCTCCCAAGGGCCAGCCAGTTGTGCGCTGGAACAAGAGGGACCTCACCGGCAAGGCCCTGTTCGGGCGCGGTTTCCGGGGGGAAGTACGGCGATGGAGAAAGACGAACTGTTCTGGCGACCCTCAGCTTTTGATGACTGAGCGCCTCAGCGAGCGATGGGGCATTGCGAAGACCGAACCCACGGGCGCCGTGGTCTGGGCTTCCTTCGCATCGAAGTAGTCTGAAGTCGATGACCGTCGACCTCACTCCCGACGAGGCGCTCATTGCCAGCCCGTTTCCACAAGTGGTGGCCAGCGGGACGATGAGGGGATGGTTGGTGGACAGCGTGGACGCCACCCGGGACGGACCGCGGTCCGAGAAGCTGGTTGCTGCGATCTGCTCAGCGGTGGTATCGACACCTCGGTACGCCAAGATCGCAGGGGTCGCCGTCTCTCGCAGCTGGCAGGGACAGTACGCCGGTGTGCTGTTCGCCTCGAGCCCGCCGGCTCGGGAGCTGGATTCGCTGCAGGAAACCCTCGGGCTCGGTCCGGGTCCATCCGCGCTGCGCGAGGGCGCTCCCGTGCTGGTTCCGGACCTTGATGACGATCCGCGAGCGCGATCGTGGGTCGGCTTCGTCGAAGCGGTGGCCCCGCTGGGTCTCAGCTCGGTCTATGCACTCCCGATCCAGGTGGGAGCGTCAAGCCTGGGACTGCTGACGATGCACAGCCAAGCGACCTTCGCCATGAACGACGAGGCTTTGCGCGATGCCGTGCAGTTGTCCGACGTGTTGGCGATCGCGCTGCTGTCACCACAGCTGATCGACCAGTCGGCCGGCGGCTCGGCACGGGACTCCGAGCTGAACAAGCTCCTCGATGGTGGACACGCGGTGACCCACCAGGCCATCGGCATGGTGAGCGTCCAGCTCGGCGGCTCGGTCGATGACGCGCTCGCAATGCTCCGGGCGCACGCTTTCGCGACGGGTGCGGCACTGGTCGAGGTCGCCCGACTGGTTGTGGCCCGGGAGCTGAGTTTCCAAGACGGCGAGATTGGACCTGGCGATCCGGCCTCGGGGGCTGGGCATGCCGACGGGGCGAAGGGAGACGATGACGATGTCGACATCTGACAACGCGGAGGTCGACACGGGGTTCTTCGCCCGACTCGTCACTCTTGCCGACTCCCTCGTCACCGGCTTCGACCCTGTCGACCTGGCCGACAACCTGGTCCTCAGCTGCCTGGACTTCCTGCCAGTCGTGAGCGCGGGAATCATGCTCGATGACCAGCGCGGTCACCTGCGAGTCCTGGCATCCTCCAGTGAAGAAACCAGACTTCTGGAGCTCTTTGAGTTGCAGAACAACGAAGGACCCTGTCTCGAAGCCTTCGCCTCCGGGTCAGGCGTCCTGGCCCCCGACCTGGCACGTGAGAGCACTCGGTGGCCGCTGTTCACCGCGGAGGCGGCAGGGTTGAGCATCCTGGGTGCCTACGCCATTCCCATGCAGCTCAAGGACCGCACCATCGGCGCACTCAACCTGTTCTGCGACAACCTCGACGGCCTGACCGAGGCCCAGGTGCAACTGAGTCGGGTCATGGCCACGATGGCAACCCTGGGAATCCTCAATCACTGGACAATTCGGCGGCAAGAGGTCATGGCTGAGCAGCTCCAGTTCGCCCTGAACAGCAGAGTCGTCATCGAACAAGCGACCGGGATGATCGCCGAGCGGTCCGGCGGCAGCATGGCAACAGCCTTCGACAGGCTGAGATCAGCCGCGCGAGCCTCACGACGCCCACTCACCGACGTCGCGACCGACGTGACCCGCGGCCGCCTGAAGGACCTATAGGCGAAGCCACCCGCGCGGACAGCGGCATGCGCGGACGTGGAGCCCGGCGCTAGACGGGGGCCTCGAAGGAGGCCCACACCGCCGTGCCGCCGTTGTAGATGAAGTCCTCGACTCCGTGACCATCACTCAGGCCGCGGGTGGAGGCGAACAAGGGATTGTCGAAGTCGGTGTCGAAGTCGCTCACCAGCAGCTCGACCACGTCCGAGATGGACCCGTCTTGCACGATGAGAACCACCGCTGCGCCCGACCGGCGAAGGGTGACCGTGAGCGAGTCATGGCCGTGATTCGCGATCACCACCGCCGCGAGTTCGCTGACCACGATCCGGATGTCGTCGACCATCGAGGGCAACTCGTGCATGACCAGAGCTTCGCGGACGAAACCTCGGGCGCGCGAGGCGCTGTGGGCTTCAGAGTGCAGCGTCACCCCATGCGACCACACGATGGGCTGTTCCATTTGAGGCGGCTTCCGCTCGACGGTCATCGACTCGACTGTCGGGATGCCGGTCCGGCGGCCAGGTGTTGTGCAGGTGTTGTGCACGACACTACTCGAGCGGCTTGCTCAGCCAGGGCCGCGCGTTGAGCAAGATGTCTAGTTTGCCGGTCTATACGGGTCTATCGTCGGGTGTACGGCCCGTTTGGCCGCGGATCACCCAGGGTCGAGGTCTCCGGCGTCAAGAAAGTGGAGCCGGAGACCGCTTCAACGCCGTGGGTGCAGGTGCTCGGTGGGGCGAGTACGCTGAACGCGCTGCTGTAGACCACGGCAACCCATTCTCAACCACACGACGTGGTTCCGTCAGTGGAATCTCCCGGCACCCGAAGCCGGGCGGCGGTTTCGACGTTTGCCGGATCGAGCAAAAGTCATGTCCGCCCCAACGTCGTCGGACGCTTCGCGTCCAGCCCATGAAGTTGCACTGGAGACTCTGGCGCGGTCGGCCGCCCGCAACGTCCCGGGCGCCGACTTCGTCAGCATCACCGTGCGCAGCCCTGACCACCGGCTGCACACCATGGCCGCCACTGACCCGCTCGCCGAGCAGGCCGACCGTCTCCAATACGAACTGCTGGAAGGTCCTTGCTACGCCGCTGTCACCGAGGAACGGTTGGTGCTCGTCAACGACATAGCAGCCAGCACCCAGTTCCCCCGCTACGGCCCCGGGGCCGTCGAGCTGGGCATCGCGGCTCAAGCTGGCATCCACCTCTTCGGCAATGGAGAACACGCCGGGCTCAATCTCTACTCCCGGACCCGGGAAGCCTTCGACCGTTCCACCGTTCACTATGCCGAACTCTTCGCCACCCACGCCGGAGCCCTGCTCGGTTACGCCAAACAGGTCGAGCAGCTTAGCGAGGCGCTTCACACCCGCTCAGACATCGGCGCCGCCGTGGGAATCCTGATGGAGCGCTACGGCATCACCAACGACCAGGCGTTCGGGGTTCTGGTCCGCAACTCCAGCCAGCGCAACATCAAGCTCCGGATCCTCGCCAAACTCGTCATCGACGGCACCCTCGAGCGCACAACGAGTGAGGATCCGGACTCGCGCGAATCACCGTAGCCGCAGCACGAGAGTGGTCATGCCGACGAGCCGTTCACTCAGGCGCCCCCTCGTAGCGACCCCGGCCGACGACTACTACTCCTCTTTGTCGAATTGCCTCGGAAGACGGAGGTAGGACCTAAAGGAGAAGGTCGCCCTTCACCACGGCGCGGGCAACGTCGTGGATGCGGGCGTGGTGTTCTCGGGCGTACCTGCGGAGTGTCTCGAAAGCGTCATCGACGGTGGTCTCTCGCTTGGTAGCGAGAACGCCTTTGGCCTGCTCGATGATGAGCCGGGTGTTCAGCGCCTGTTGCAGCTGTTCGGCGGTGCGCTGTTCCTGCCGTGCCGCCGAAGCGTGGGCGAGGTAGCCGGTGGCGATGCTGGCGAAGATCGTGGCGACTCGCAGGTCCTCGGCTGACCAGTTGCGCGGTTGGCTGTCATAGAGGTTGACCGCCCCGATGGCCACCTGGTCGGCGAGCATCGGGATGCCGGCCACGGCCTGGATCCCCGCGGTCTTGGCTGCGATGGTGTAGTCGGGCCAGCGTTCGCTGGCCTCGACCGCGGCGATGTCCGGCAGCGCAATCGGGCTTGCCGCTGCGACGGCGTCGATGCACGGGCCCTTCTGCCACTGCTCCTGCACACGCTCAAGGTCGGCGATCGACTCAATGGCAGCGGTGACGAATCGCTGCTGACCGTCATGAACCAACGTCACACCGGCCCCGGTCAGGTCGAGCACCTCGGCCATCTCTCCGGTCAAGTTATGCAGAACGTCACCGATGCCGTAACCGCTCGTGAGGGCCGCGGCGAACCGCTCCAGGCTGTCGAGAAGTGTGTCGGGTTTGGGCACAACACCTCACCCTTTCGTGGGCGCGACCGAGCGCACGTCCACGCCTTACACACGCGGCCACCGAGCGCCAGAGATCCAATCTTCGCACCGCGTCGAAACGCGCGGTAGGGCGCGGACCGTCCGAGACCAACGATTTGTGGAAAGGCGTGCGATGAGCGCCAGCTGCGGAGGGCCTTGCCGGTGAGGTCCCTCGTGCTCCAGCGCGTAGCTGGGCGGACCCTTGGCTTGAGCCCCGCAAGGGACCTCACCGGAGGTCACCAGCGCGGAAATGAAGAAACCCCCCGGGTACTTCATTCACCACCGGCTGGTGAGTTCATGAAGTCGCGGCGGGGACTGGGCCATGACGACTGCGCCGAACGAACCGACGCCCGGACAACCTACCCCGTGCCGACAGCCTCAGTCCAGGCATCCAGACACCGGTTCACGGCTCGCGCCAGGCCGCAGGTCGAACCGGCCCTCCGATCGACCTCCCTACGCGACCGAAGGGTCGGCAGGCCGGCGGGGGGGAGCCGGCCCTC
>C688J35102_120989134_pt1 | contig 10205 bp, 5 predicted proteins | sample HopSoiMetagenom2_FD_35102 | JGI IMG/M metagenome (IMG submission 35102) | reverse complement strand
GAATCGGAGCCGTTGCCGGTCACGATGGGAGTGTTTCTCCCCAGCCCGAGCGTGTCGAACTGATCCACCCAGTCATAGTAGTGCGAATCGGCGCTTCCTGAACTCGTCACGCCCCGAAAGTTTGGTCCTGGCGTCTGGTACAACGCCCACCCTTCAGGGCAATGCTGGCCCGTGGCGGCGGGCCCGTTCAAAGGCCCCTTGCATTTCCGTCGGTCGAAACTGGCAAGGTGCCCGCTACCCAACGCCACCCATACGACGTTGTTGCGATCGATATCCATGCCGCGCGGCGAGAATCCGGAAACAGGCGCTTTCGGATTGTGCCAGGGTACTTCGTAATATTCCGTCAACGCTGTTTCCGGCGGATTCGGTCCCGGGTCTAACCGAACGAGTCCTCCCGGAAACCCCAGCACACTGCCCCAAACCTTACCGTCGGTTCCTACCGCGATTCCATAGGGCGCCGCGTTCAGTCTCGTATCGCGGGACGCATCGGCGATGCTGCCGAGAGCGGACGTTGTCCCGAGACTTTCTCCGCTGGGCGCAGTTAGTACCTTTTGCTCGGAATCGAGATATGAATCGCGCTTCCCGTTCCCATTCGTATCCAGTACGAGCGCGGTCCAACCCTGTGATTTCCGTGCGTCGTGAGTCTGATCCCACATTCGCGTGTTCAGCCAACCGACAACTCCCCCGCCCCCGCCGCTGCTAGTCCACAGCGTGTTGCTCGCATCGGACGCGAATACAAGGTGGTGTGTGCTGAAGCAGGTATCGACCAGCGACACCTCCTTGGTGCTTGGATCGTAGACGGCAAGTTGCCTTCCCGAGGTCAACACTGGAGTGAGTTTCGCTGAGGGTACGTCTGATCCGGATTTGCAGAAGTCGGGGTTGTTGTTTGCTCGAATCCGCGATGTGATCCAGAGCCGCCCACGTTCATCGAACATTGGATTATGTACCGTCGTGTGGCCATCCCAGATCGGCTCATCGCCCCAGATTGCGGATGGTTGCATCGGCTTGGGCTGTCCAGGCGTATCGGGATCACGATACGGCACCTTAACCTGACTAACGGCGTTTCGTACCGGATCGAGCGCCGGTAAGTAATCCCGGCTCTCTTCTGCCGATCCATAAATCAGTCCATTTGCATTTACTCTTGGGTTCCGGCGGTCGCTCGCGATCTCATCATGGAGATAAGCTTTCGGATCGGCCCAGTCCCATTGGGTGATGACTATGTTTCTTTCTACCCCTTGCGGCCTCGGAGGTTTGTCGGTCGGAAGTTCGCCTTTCGCAATACGGCTGGTCCAATCGCCGAACTCGGCTGTGGCGCGTTCGGGGCCGAGTTGAGCGAGACCGCCAACCATCGCGCGACCCGCTTGCCCGGATTGCACACGCCTCATCCATGCGGCCGCCGGCGAGTCAAGTGTCTGGAAGAGTTGAGGGATCGTGCGCGTGTATTGATTGCCTAATTGGTGGCAAGACTCGCAGCTATCGGTCTTAACGAGATGTACCCATTGTCCCTGCGTTTTGATGCCGGGCGAGATCCCGTTCCCCTGCGAGCCGGTGCCGGGAAATTCATTCTCAAGCGGAACTTTCAGCATCGAGTACCAATAGTTCGCGGGATAATACTGAGCCGCCGCTCGTGCGTCCGGCGCCACAGAGGGCTTCAGGTCAACTCGCTTTCCCGTGCCAGTTCGAACCTTGGGCGAATCCACCAGTCCGTAACCGCGCGCCCATACTTCGTACGACGCCGAAGGCAGTCCAGGAATGAGAAACCGCCCCTTGTCGTCGGTGACGACCTCTTTGATGTAGCGGGTAGGTAAGTCCGTGGTTTCGGCAATCACCCACACACCCGCTTCAGCTCCGTTAGCGCTGGTAACAACGCCGCCGATCTCGTCGCCTTTCACCTCGACACTCGGGTTCTGCCTAGCCGCTAAATGCCCGGCTAACGTGATCGCCAGAAACTGCGAGAGACCTAGAAGAAGAGCAGTGCGCACAAGTCACATCCTTCGCTGGCATGGCTCCTCTGCCGAAGCCACGTTCTGGATGGCCAGTATATACCCGTGGCAGCGGGTATTGCCGAGCATCTCGCTCTTTTGAGCAGAGCCAGGTTTTTATGGAAAAGTGCGCACCCTTGGTAGCGCGATCTGGACGGGCAAAGAAATTCGAAGAGGCCGCCCTGTAAGTATGGGCGAGATCAGTGTTACCAGAACAAGATCGCGGGCGGTGGTTAGCCGCCCGCGCTGATTAATTAAAGTCCGGCCGCCGGCGTCATTCAGGAACGCCGGTTTGGGCTACCGCTCTCCGTTGATCATGGTGCTTTCGGCACTTGAGCTGCTGGCACCCCACATCGCTTTGTTCGAAGCATCCGTCGACGCGCCCCACATTGCCTTATTGGATGAGTCGGTCGAGGCGCCCCACATGGCTTTGTTGGCCGAAGCCGTCGACGCTCCCCACATTGCCTTATTCGCCGAGTCGCCAGAGCTCGCCCACACGGAGCCGGCTGCCCACATTGCCTGACTGCCAACCAGGACGGAACTGCTCCATGTGGAACCGGCGCTCCAGAGGGAAGAGCCTGCAGAGAGAGTATTCGCGTTCGCAAACACCGAGGAGGGTGCGAAGATCAGTTCGATATCGCCGTTGGTGTCATTGAAATCTGCCGTGGGCGAGAGGGCTGTCAGTCCTCGCGGCACCTGGCTGATCTGTGCGAGGGCAGTCTTCAGATTGAGATAGCCCGCGCCGACCGTAAAAATATCGTAGTAGCTTGTAAAGCTCTCACCCGAAGGGTTGTCCACTACAGTGCTCGAACTTGGGAACGATTTCGAAGCGGTCTGCATCAGGAGCATCTTGACTTGATCGGGCGTCAGGGCCGGAGCTGCTTGCAATAGGTCGGCAACCGCACCACTCACGACACCAGCCGCCATGCTGGTTCCACTCATTTGAAAGTATTGTGAGGAGTACCCGGTGCCGATCCGAACGCCCGGGGGCGGTGTATTAGAACTAGGATCATAAGCGGGCTGGCTTGGAATCGTACCGGGAGCGGGGACCAGATTGCAATACGCCATGAGTGGCGTAATGTTCTGCGGGTTATGAAGAGCAAGCGTTGCATGCTGATTGAGGAGAGCAACGATCTGATTTCCTGGCGCTACGAGATCGGGTTTCACCACGTGATCAATTGCTGACGGACCTTTGGAACTGTAGCTGGCCATCAGATCGTCCGAGCGATCGGCGGTTCCCAAATCTCTCATCGCGCCAACCGTAATGACGGAGGGATCATTCCCAGGAGCGCCGACCGTGCCGTACCCCTGATTACCGGTAGAGTTGTCTCGTCCTTCGTTTCCAGCGGAGACTACCACCACAATACCTGCCTTCCAAGCAGCCTCAACAGCTTGGCAGAGCGGGTCCTGCTTGTAGCTTTCGTATACCGGCCGGCCCAACGACAGGTTAATCACTCGAATGTTGAATATGTTTTTGAGGAGGATCGCACGATTGATGGCGGCGATGACCGAGCTATCCGAACCTGTTCCGCTCGCATCCAAAACCTTCAGATTGATCAAATTGACTCCTGGCGCAATCCCAACGAAAGACTGTGTACAGTTGAGACAATTGGAAGCCTTGCCGTTCGAAGCGATAATGCCCGCTATGTGTTGGCCGTGGCCGTACCAGTCGGGCGCAGCGCCCCGAATTGACACAACAATTTTCCCGAGGGCTATGGCAGGCATCAGTCCGGTAAAGTCTTCCGAGTAAAGGACAGAAGTCGGAAGCATTCCCAGATTGTCATCCAGATTGATGCCGCTATCTATGATGGCAACGCCAACTCCAAGCCCGGTGTAGCCACTATTCCATGCCGAAGGCGCAGAGATGGTTGCGGCAGGCGTACTGACCGCCTTGCTGAAAAGCGCTTTCTTGTGGACTGGCCGATCAAGCGAGATAAATGCCACGTTCGGATCAGCAGCTAGCGCAGGCAAAGCCGATGCAGGCAAGGAGTAAGCGCCAACGTTTAGGGCCGTGAACTCCGAGATAAGACCTCCCCCGAGGGCCGAGATCAAAGGTAGCGACAGACCCGAATTAAAAGCCGCACCGTTCCACTGCACGATGACTTGAACGGCCTGGTTCTGGTTCCCGCTGATAAGAGTAGAAAGATCCGGAGAAATCTTAGGAGTTGCTGCGGTCCCGGTGATCGCGACGACAAGCAACAAAGATGCGAGTTTGTTCATGAGCTTCAGTGCCTCTTTTGCACCAACGGCCGACGACCGCCATAGTTCGTACCGCTGGTTACAAGTCACGTATCGGCATCAGAAGTCAGTACCTGTAGTCCGGAGCGCGAGAAGACAGAAGAAAGTACTAGCTGAAGTTGTCTGTTGTGACTTGCTCCCTGGATCCCGCCGGATCTGGTACGGACGAACACTTTCGCGCAATGAGCCGAATTCGTCACGGTCCGGCCTTGTGAGCTCCACCATGGTGCTTAAGCGTGTTCCGAGCGTTTAGCCATTCGGATCGTAGCGAAAGGCAGGTAGGATTTATCTGGTGCCACGCGGAACTGGGAACGGTATGTTCACATGATCGTCGACGGCCTTAAAGACAGGGGTCTATTAACACTATGCCGATCCGTGCGGTATCCGTCAGAGACCTGGATATACTGAGTTCCTAAAACGTGCGAGAAACTCTCGGAGGAGGAGCATGCAAAGACGAGCGCACCTGAAGGCGTTGCTGTTTGGCGCATTAGGGCTGGGCCTGGACAAGGCGGACGCGAAAGAAGGGGCCGAACCAATTCATCTCTTTGTCGAGATGGAGGTGGATCCGAAGAATGAGAAGGAGATGCTTAGCAACTTTCACAACATCTTCGTTCCCGAAGCCAAGAAACATCCTGGCTTTATCTCTGTCAAGATGCTCAAATTCCGGAAAGTCGTGCTTGGGACGGCTCCTCCGGTGAACTATCGCTTCGAACTGGAGTTCGAAAGCGAAGAGTTACGCCAAAAGTGGATTGCGACGCCCGAGCATAAACGGGTGTGGCCTACCGTGGAGAAGTTCATCAAAAATCCAAAGGAATATCCGGTCGTCATGTTTGACGAAGTTTAGACAAGCTCCGGGAATCAGGCATGTCACATCCAAGATTATCGACAAGCATTCTTCTCGCCTGCTCGGCCATGGTGGCCGGCGCAAGGTTCGCCGCTGGGCAGTCGGGAGCGGGAAGCATCGATCGGCTCGACCCGGGGTTAGATTCCATCGTGCCCAAGGATGCCAAGATTGAAAAAATCGCCGGCGGATTCGAATTCATTGAAGCCCCGTTGTGGCGACCGGACGGGCATGTCTGGTTCAGTGATGTTTTAGGGAACGTGGTTCGTTCTGTTACTCCGGACGGCAACGTCGAGGTGCTGATAAAGAATGCGGGAGGCGAGAGCAAGGGACCGCACGGCGGATACGTGGGTCCGAACGGAATGGTAGGCGACAAGGATGGAACCGTGCTTCTTTGCCAGCACACCAATCGCCGCATTGTTCGTGTAGCGAAAGATCTAAAAACAAGCGTTTATCTCGACAAGTTCGAGGGTAAACGCTTTAATAGCCCGAATGACCTGGTGTTCCGATCGGACGGAGCTTTGTATTTCACGGATCCGCCTTTCGGTTTACCGAAAGGCGATGCAGACCCCGCGAAGGAGATCAAGTTTAATGGCGTCTATCGCTACGCAAACGGCAAGGTGGAAGCCATCGTCAAAGATCTTACAAGCCCCAACGGCATCGCATTCTCACCCGATGGAAAAGTGCTCTATGTTTCGAACACCCAACCCGAGGCATATTGGATGCGCTACGACGTCGCTCCTGACGGGTCCGTTTCCGGAGGCCGCAGGTTCGCCGATGCCAGTGGTGTAAAAGGACCCGGCGTGCCCGATGGCATGAAAGTGGATTCAAAGGGCAACGTCTACGGGACGGGCCCGGGCGGCGTGCTGGTGTTTTCCCCTTCGGGCAAACATCTCGGAACGATTAAGGTGCCCGAGGTCGCGGCAAACTGCGGATGGGGAGATGACGGAAACAGCCTGTATATCACCGCCTCCACCAGCATGTACCGTGTCCGGCTCTCCGTCGCGGGCGAGAAGCCAACATACAAATAGAGCGGTACTACGGAGTCCGGGCTGGCTCTCTGAGCAGAACCAGACCGGACACATGCCAACTAAGCTAGGATGAGCGGAAGCTGATGCCCTGCTTCTCGAGGTAAGTCTTTGCGGTTTTGGCATCCTCGAGCGGTGGAGCGGGTTGTGGCGGCGGCGAATCAAGTTCCACCATTACCAGTCCCGCTGTCTTTCGCCCCTCCATCATCGCGAGGATCGCCGGGATGTCGACCTTGCCTTGGCCCAACGGGCAATACCCAAGGTAGTTGGGGCCGCCCACATAATCTTTCAGATGCATGTGCTGTACCAGAGGCAAGAAGTCCTTCACCACCTGCACGGGATCCGATCCGCCCTTTTGCAGTTGTCCGATGTCAGGTCCGAACTTCATCACACGAGTGTCGACCGATTCCAAGACGGCGTATGTCTCTTCACGGGTTTCCACACAAGTTCCGGTGTGCTGATGAAGAACCGGAGTGAGGCCCATGTCCATCACGGCCTTGCCGAGTTCGTTAAGCGTGGCCACGATGTCGTCTTTATGGGCTTTGAAATCGTAATTGCTGCGCTTGACACCGTTCGGACCAACGACGATTACCTTCCCGCCATACTTCTTGACCAACTTGGCCCATTCAAGCGTTTTTGCAATCGATTCTTTCCTTTGCTCGGGTGCGGACAGGTTGGTCCCGCAATAGGCGGAGATCAGCGGCAGTTTGTATTTGTCGAGAAGAGCGCCGACGCCACCCTTGGCTTCCATGGCTTCAATCTGGTTGCCGAACAACTCGATGCCATAGAATCCAAGTCCGGCGATGTCATGGATCGCGGCCTCCACGTATTGTGGGTCTTCCATTGGATTGATGGCGGGGCGTGTGCCTGTCGGGGAGGGACCTAGCGGGATCCAAGTGAGACCGGTATGGCCGATATGCAAACTAAGATGCTTCCCGGCAAAGCCGCTGGACGCGAAGACGGCTGCAGAAAGCGTTCGGGCAAAAACGCGGCGGTTCATAACTCGCCTTAGTCTATCTAGTCAATGCTCATTACGCAAATGGCATTGCGTTTGGCGAACGAACAGCTTAAATCGGCGGGCGTAAAGGCCAGGAACGCGGAAAGAGGCGGCTGGCCGATGGCGGGTAATTCCACGGGAAGTCGACACGCTTGGGGCCGGACTCCGTGTGATATACACAGAAGGTTCAAACGGCAGCGGGAGTTCAAATGGGGGGCTTCACAAGACTAGAACCTCCCAATGGACGGGGCTGCCGAAGGGAGCGGAATGGCTACGATTCGATATACCTCACTCATTTGCTTGCTGGCGGGCCTGCTCTCGGCTCAAGTAACGCCCGACCGGATACTTCACGCTGACAAAGAACCACAGAACTGGCTGACCTATTCCGGCAGCTATGCCGGCATTCGCTACAGCCCGCTTGAGCAGATCAATCGCGATAACGTGAAGAACCTTCAATTGAAATGGGTGTATCGACCTACCTACACCAAGAGCAGAAACAACCAGTCAAAGATGGAGAATACTCCGCTGGTCGTTGACGGCATCCTGTACACCGGAACCGCGCTTGAGGCGGTCGCTCTCGATGCGGTAACCGGGCGTCAGTACTGGAAGCTTCCGCATCCGCTCGACCCGAACGCGTACTACAACGCTTACGAAGTGAATAAGGGCATGGCGATCGGCGGAAACACCCTATTTTGGGCCACAGTGGACTGCCACCTGCTTGCGATCGATACCAAAACCGGGAAGGTGATCTGGGACAAAGTCATGGTGGACTGGCGCAAGGGCTATCAGTTTAACGTGGCTCCGCTGGTTGTGAAAGATATGGTGATCCTCGGTCCCGCTACTAATGAGGCGGGCGCTAATTGCTGGGTCGCCGCTTACGACGTGAAAACCGGCGAAGAGCGCTGGCGATTTTACACCGCTCCAACCTCCGCTGACCAGCCCGAGGCAAAGACCTGGTCAGGCGACTCCTGGAAGCACGGTGGATCGCCCATCTGGAACGGAGGCGCCTACGATCCCGAAAGCAACCTGACTTATTGGGGCACCGGCAATCCCAATCCGGGCTGGAATGGAGATGTCCGATTGCCCGCCGACAACCTGTACTCCGACTGCGTGATCGCGCTCGATGCGGACACGGGCAAACTTAAGTGGTACTTCCAATTCACGCCGGGCGACGAATACGATTGGGATTCGACACAAGTCCCCGTGCTGGCCAACATGGACTGGAAGGGACAGCCGCGAAAACTCATGTTATGGGCAAATCGCAATGGCTTCTTCTACGTTCTCGATCGCACCACGGGCGAGTTCCTGCTCGGTAAAAACTTCGTCAAGCAGAACTGGAATACGGGCCTGACTGCGGACGGAAAGCCCATCAAAGATCCGAAGCACTGGCCGAAGCCTATGGGCGGCATCTTTGTCGAGCCGGGAACGCAGGGCGGAACCAATTGGTACCCCCCGTCTTATAGTCCGCATACAGGGCTGTTCTATATCCCAACCTGGGAGAACTCGGGCGGCATCTCGACCAAGGGTGACCCCGGCAAGTGGGTAGAAGGTCAGCGGTATACCGGAACCGGCAGAGACGGCACTGGCGTTCGTTCGAAGAACCTCCCTCGCATGGTGAGGGCACAGAACAACTACAAAACCGAGGAAGAAGGGTATGGAGCGATCCGTGCCATTGACCCCAAAACCGGCGACAAAGAATGGGATTTCAAAATGGTGAGCTATACCGAGTCGGGCGTCCTGTCGACCGCCGGCGACCTGGTTTTCGGTGGCGGCATGGAAGGAAACTTCGTCGCTCTGAATGCCAAAACCGGTGAGGTGTTATGGCATGTAAATCTCGGCGGGCCGAACGCCAGCGGCCCAATCAGCTATGCGGTAAATGGTAAGCAGTATGTCATCGGGACCGGCGAAGGTGTGATGTATGCCTTCGCCCTGCCGGATTGAGACAGAACCCGCCTTTCTGAATTTTCATTGACTGCGCGCCGCCGAAACTTTCTGCGCGGCGCGCTCTTTATTGAAGAAGACAAAGGTTCCGTAGACGCCGGAAGTCACAATGTCCGGAGATCCGTCGCCATTGAGATCCAACACGGCTAAGCGCGATCCGACTCCCGAACGATTGTGGATCAACTCGGGGATGAACTCCGCACCACCGGGCGCCTTCGGATTGCGAACAGCTTTATAGACATACAGCACCGGAGGCCCAAACGGATCAGGGTCGTTCAACCCGAAGAGGTGCGACATCGCCCGCTTCCCGGTGATGAGGTCCAGGATGCCGTCTCCATCCATGTCGGCAAAAGACGTGGCGTGGGGCTCAGTAAAGGTCACATTCCCTGCGTTTTTTGTCAGAAAATTGTCCATGATGATGTGCTCAACGAACGAAATCTTCCCGCTTGGGTCCCGCTTCTGTTCGTACCAGGCGAGTCCGAATGCATGTCCTTCGAGCGCCGTCACAACATCGTTCAGCCCATCGCCGTTCACGTCGTAAACGCCAATCTCTGCTCCGCCCGCTCCGCCTTGTGAATGGCCCCACCGCCCAAAAGCCTGAGGATGATAAGTCCACAAACTTTGCGAACTTCCCGCGGCGGGACGCTCCCACCAACCGTACGCGTTCAAGAACTCCATTCGCCCATCACCCGTTATGTCGCCAACCCCGAGGCCATGCCCGATGTTTGCGCCCCATGGCCCGGGTTCGGAAATAGTTGTTGTCATCCAGCGCCCGGTCGGATCTTTCGGATCCGGCTTCGAGTATTGAAGGGTGTTGTTCCCGGCATGAATAATCTCCGGCTTGCCGTCGCCGTCGATATCTTTCAGCAGTGTGTCTTCATTGCCGATGGGCTGGATGACGAGATGCTTGTCCCAGTGCCGCGATTCCCCTTTCGGGTTCACATATAGCGTGCCGGTACCGTTGCCGGCGTTCCCGCTCATCACGAGTACATCCGGCCATCCATCGCCGGTGAAATCGTAGGCAAGGTTCACCATTGAGACCTGCGGATACTCGGTAGTCGGGTTGTAAGCCACCGGAGGATAGATCTCCCGGATTTCGGTAAAATCGGGGCCAAAGTAGACGTACGGTCCTGCGACAATGTCCGGCTTCCCGTCGCGATTCACATCCGTAGCGGCCG
>C688J35102_120989133_pt1 | contig 10205 bp, 11 predicted proteins | sample HopSoiMetagenom2_FD_35102 | JGI IMG/M metagenome (IMG submission 35102) | reverse complement strand
GCGATCATGGCGGGCGACACCGAGACGGGCGTGATGGTGATGAAGATGGATGCCGGTCTCGACACCGGGGACATCGCGCTTGCCGAGCGGATCGCCATCACCGACGCGATGACGGCGGACGATCTGCACGAGGCGCTGGCGCCGCTCGGCGCCGGTCTGATGGTGCGCGCCATGGACGCGCTGGAGCGCGACGAACTGCGGCTGACGCCGCAAAGTGAGCAGGGCGTCACCTACGCAACCAAGATCGATAAGGCCGAGGGGCGGATCGACTGGGACAGACCTGCGCGGTCGGTGTTGCGGCATATCCATGGACTGTCGGCGTTTCCGGGCGCGTGGTGCGAGCTCGACGGAAAAGCGCGGGTCAAAATTCTGCGCTGTGAACAGGCGGAGGGTTCGGGCTCGCCCGGCGAATTGCTCGATCCGCACCTGAGGGTGGCGTGCAAGCATGGCGCGATCCGCATTCTCGAACTGCAGCGCGCCGGCAAGGCACCGATGAAGGCGGACGATTTTTTGCGCGGCACTCCGATGAAACCGCCGGCGCGGCTCCGCTGATGCCGCGCTACAAGCTCACCATCGAATATGACGGCGCGCCGTTCTCCGGCTGGCAGATCCAGGAGAACGGTCCGTCGGTGCAGAGCGCGCTGGAAACCGCAGTGAAAGCGATCTGCGGCGAAACGGTGCGCGTGCACGGCGCGGGTCGCACCGACGCGGGCGTGCATGCGCTGGGCCAGGTAGCCCATTGCGACATCGCAAAACCGTTTGCGCCGGGGCGGCTGCGCGACGGGTTGAACGCGCATCTCCGGCCGCGTCCGATCGGCGTGCTCGATGCGGAGATCGTGCCGGAGAGTTTTGAGGCGCGGTTCTCCGCAATCAGGCGGCATTACCTCTATCGCATCGTCAACCGCCGCGCCAATCTCGCGATCGACGCCGGCCGCGTCTGGCGCGTGCCGAAACCGCTCGATGCGGCGGCGATGCACGCGGCGGCGCAGCGGCTGGTCGGCAAGCACGATTTCTCGACCTTTCGCGACAGCGAATGCCAGGCCAGATCGCCGGAAAAAACTCTCGACCAGCTCGATGTCAGCCGCGACGGTGACAATATCACCATCGTCACTTCGGCGCGCTCGTTCCTGCACAGCCAGGTGCGCTCGATGGTTGGCTCGCTGGTATGGGTCGGCGAAGGACGCTGGAGCGCGGACGATCTCGCCGCCGCGCTCGCCGCCCGCAACCGCGCCGCCTGCGGTCCGGTCGCGCCGCCGCACGGGCTCTATCTGGTAAGGGTGGATTATTGAGCTGCAGTCACGCGAAATACCGATCCAGCACGGCGCGGTAAATCCTGGTCAGCCGTTCCAGATCCGCCACGGGGACGCGTTCGTCGATCTGGTGCATGGTCTGGCCGACCAGCCCGAATTCGATCACCGGGCAATAATGCGTGATGAAACGCGCGTCCGACGTGCCGCCGCCGGTGTTGAGATCGGGCTTGCGCCCCGTGACCTCCTCGATCGCCGCCACCACCAGGTCGGTGAACGGGCCGGGCTTTGTGATGAACACGCCGGAGTTGGACGGCTCCCAATCGATCCGCGCGCGAATCCGGTTGCCGCTCGCGTTCGCGACGCGCGTCTCGATCAGTCTGCGCAGCGACTCGTGGCTATGATGATCGTTGAAGCGGATGTTGAATTTCGCACGCGCCTGCGCCGGGATCACGTTGGTCGCGCTATTGCCGACGTCGACCGAGGTGAATTCCAGGTTCGACGGCTGAAAATGCGCGCTGCCGTGGTCGAGCGGCTCGTTGCTCAGCGCCACGATCAGCGCCGCGATGTCGGGCACCGGATTCGATGCGCGATGCGGATAGGCGACATGGCCCTGCACGCCATCGACCACGAGCGTGCCCGACAACGAGCCGCGGCGCCCGACCTTGATGCAATCGCCGAGCTCCTCGACGTTGCTCGGCTCGCCCAGCACGCAATGATCGAATCTCTGGCCGCGGGCCGCGGCCCATTGCAGCAGTTTTACGGTGCCATTGACCGCGACGCCTTCCTCGTCGCCCGTGATCAGGAACGAGATCGACCCTTTCGGCGCGCCATTTTCGGCCAGGTAGTCGCACGTTGCCGCGACGCTGCAGGCAATCCCGCCCTTCATGTCGACGGCGCCGCGCCCATAGAGCATGCCGTCCTTCACCTCGCCGGAGAACGCGCCGTGCGTCCATGCGCGTTCGTCGCCCGGCGGCACCACGTCGGTGTGTCCAGCAAAGGTGAGGTGGGGCGCGCCGCTGCCGATGCGGGCGTAGAGATTTTCGACGTCTGCGGTGCCGGGCTCGCTGAAGGTGAGGCGGTGCACCTCGAAACCGGCGCCCTGCAGCACGTGCTCGAGCACATCCAGTGCGCCTGCCTCGGCCGGAGTTACCGACCGGCAGCGCACCAGATCGCGGGCGAGGGAGAGCGCGTCCGGCATCAGCGTGGTGCGGGCCCTGGATAGGCCAGCGGGTCGGGACCGTACTGGTTCGGTCCGGAGGTGCCGCGCAGGCAGCCGAGCTCGACGAAGCCCCAGATCGCGATGGCGCCGGCCGCCAGCGACAGCAGGAAGCCGCCGGTGAGATTGGGCGTCGTGGTCTGCCAGCCCCCGAGCATGCTGGGGCCGAGCCAGAACAGCAGGATCCACCAGCCGCTCTTGTCGCGGTCATGCAGCCGTTTGATACCGACCGCGAGGCCGGACCAGGTCAGAACGATAAACAGGAGGAATCCGATGAGCCAAATCACCAGCCCGGCGCCGGCAAAGCTGAACAGGTTGTCGATGTCGAGGCCGCCGAGCCAGACCAGCGAAGCGGCGATGAAGGTGGTCCAGACGGCGGTGTAGATCAGCACGGCCAGCCAGTATCGTCCGCGATTGATCCGACCCGTGAAGCTGAAAAGCAGCGTCGTCCATTCCATGGAATCCCCCTGTCGATTTTCGGGATCGATCATGCCACGAAATCGACGGGCACGTATCAATCGCGCAATAATTCGTTGATGCTGGTCTTGGCGCGGGTGCGCTCGTCGACCCGCTTGACGATCACCGCGCAGGCCGTCGACGGTCCCGGCTCGCCGTTCTTCAAGGGCCGTCCGGGCAGCGCGCCCGGGACCACGACGGAATATTCCGGGACCTCGCCGACAAAAATCTCGCCGCTGTCGCGGTCGACGATCTTCGTCGAGGCTCCGAGGAACACGCCCATCGCCAGCACTGCGCCCTTGCGCACGATGACGCCTTCGGCGACTTCCGAGCGGGCGCCGATGAAGCAATCGTCCTCGACGATCACCGGCTCCGCCTGCAGCGGCTCGAGCACGCCGCCGATGCCGACGCCGCCCGAGATGTGCACGCGCTTGCCGATCTGCGCGCAGGACCCGACCGTGGACCAGGTATCGATCATGGTGCTCTCATCGACATAGGCGCCGAGATTGACGAAGGACGGCATCAGCACCACGTTCCTCGCGATGAACGCCGAGCGGCGCACGATGGCGCCCGGCACCGCGCGAAAGCCGGCATCGCGAAAGCGGTTCTCGCCCCAGCCGTCGAATTTCGACGGCACCTTGTCCCACCACGATGCCTTGCCGGGACCGCCCGGGATTGCGCTCATGTCGTTGAGACGGAACGACAGCAGCACCGCCTTTTTCAGCCATTGATGGACCTGCCACTTGCCGCCGGCCGCGCGCTCGGCGACGCGCGCCTCGCCCTTGTCGAGCAGGTCGAGCGCGTGATCCACCGCCTCGCGAACCTCGCCCTTGGTCGCCGTGCTGATGCCGTCGCGCGCATCGAAGGCGGCGTTGATGGTGGATTCGAGGGCAGGCGAGGACATCGGGATTACCTTGGCGGGGAATGGAAGTGCCGCTTTGTCGGGATTTGGGCGGTAGGAGTCAAGCAGGGACGCGTGCCCCGGACGCAGTGCGGCGTGGGGTTCTTGCGGAGCGGCTGAAGAATGCCGCACCGCGTCCGGGACACGCTATCCCGTCAGCCCCTGCAAAAACCCGGTCAGATCGTCGGTGACGTGATCGACGTATTCCGCGTCGCGGCCTTCCAGCTCCCAATCCTCGCGGACGACCTCCTTTGTGCCGTCGGGGACGACCAGCACGGTGGTCATACCGAGCCGATGCGGAATGACGAGATTACGCGCCAGATCCTCGAACATCGCGGATGTGGCCGGGTCGACGCCGTGCAGGTCGAGAAATTTCTGATAGGTCTGCGGCGCGGGTTTCGGCTCCAGCTCGGCGGCGATGATGTCGAACACCGCCTCGAAATGCGTGCCGATCCCGAGCCGCTGCAGCACCTTGTCGGCATGATCGGTCGAGCCGTTCGTGAGCACCAGCTTGCGCCCCGGCAACTTTGCGATTGCCGCGCCCATCGCCGGATTGGGCTCGAGCGGCGAATGATCGATACGGTGGACGTAGGCCAGAAAATCGTCGGCACTGACGCCATGCAGACTCATCATGCCGCGCATGCTGGTGCCGTAGCGGCGGTAGTAGTCCTTTTGAATCCGCCGCGCCTCGTCGCTTGGTACCCGCAGATAGTTGGCGATATATTCGCCGATCCGCTGGTCGACCTGCTGCCACAGGTTGACGTGGTGCGGATACAGCGTGTTGTCGAGATCGAACACCCAGGTGTCGATGTGGTTGAAGCCGCGTTTCGCTTCGGTCATGGCAGTGCAAAGCGCAAGATGTTGCCGCCGCCGTTCATGTCGACTACGGCAAATCCGGCCGCGCCAAGCCCGCGGTTTCCGCAGTCGCTCTGGTCATTGATCTCGAACTTGCTTTCGCGCGTGCATAGCCGCTTGGCGCCGCCCCAGCTCAGCGGTTTCTCCTTGAGCTTTATCGGGCGGCCGTCGGCGTCGATGGCTTCCGCAAAGCTGAAAATCTGCTTCGGCTGGCCGCTCACGTCGGGATGCAGGCACTTCCCGGGCTCGATACGATACCAGCCGCGGCTGATCACGGTCTTGCCGTCGTCGGTGCCGACCGCGGCCATGACCTTGTGCGGGGTGTCGTTGCACCAGGTCAGGCCGGCGGAGGACGGCGACTGCACCGCGTCGATCATCATGGTGAAGAAGTTTGACGCTTGCACGACGTCCGGCTGCAGGCCGCGGTTCTTCAGGAATGCCGCGAGCGCGGCTTGCGTCTTCGGGCCATCGACCCCGTCGATCGGCGCGGCGTCGTAGCCGGCGATCACCAGTAGCCGCTGAATGCCGGCGAGTCGCGCCTGCTCGTCGTCATATTCGCTATCCTCGGCGAGGTAGGCGACCAGGTTGCCGTTGTCTGTCTGGGTCGGCTTGATTTCGGTGAACGGCGCCGGCGTCTGTCCGGCACGGCACTGCCGCGCGGCCGCGATGACAAAATTGTCCGGCGCGACGCAGAGCGTGTCGGGGCCATTCTGCGGGATCGGCGAGGCGCCGTAGACGCCGAGCGCGCGCGCATTGAGCAGGATGCGATCCGCGGCAAGCGTGCCCTGGGCCACCACGCGGCACGCCGCCGGGTCGATCCGAAACCAACCGCGCGTCGCGGTCGCCGCCTTGTCGTCGATGCCAATCGCCGCCTCGACCACGTAGCTCATGCGGTTGCAGATTTTCAGGTCGGCCCAGGCGGGCAGCGCGCTCGCGAGCAACGTGACAAATGCGGGGAATATGGCCGCGGCAAGCCTGACCATTACGATTCCAATTGGTGAGGCCGCGCGGGTCACTTGTGGATCAGCGTTCCCGTCCCCTGGTTGGTGAACAACTCGAGCAACACCGCGTGCGGGATCTTGCCGTCGATGATGACGACGCCCTGCACGCCTTGCTCGAGCGCGTAGATGCAGGTTTCCACCTTCGGGATCATGCCCCCCGAAATGGTGCCGTCGGCGATCAGCTTGCGCGCTTCCTTCACCGACAACTCGGGAATGAGCTTCTTCGATTTGTCGAGCACGCCGGGCACGTCGGTCAAGAGCAACAGCCGCCGCGCCTTCAGCGCGCCGGCGACCGCGCCGGCGAAGGTGTCGGCATTGACATTGAAGGTCTGGCCGCCCTCGGAGCTTGCGAGCGGGGCCAATACCGGGATCAGCTCGTGGCCGATCAACTGATTCAGCAGGGTCAGATCTACCTTCTCCGGCTCGCCGACAAAACCGAGGTCGACGACGCTCTCGATGTGCGAGCCGGGATCCACCACGCTGCGCGTCGCCTTCGACGCCTTCACCATGTTGCCGTCCTTGCCGCACAGCCCGACGGCCCGACCGCCGGCTTCGTTGATGTAGCTCACGATCTGCTTGTTGATCGATCCCGCCAGCACCATCTCGACGATCTCGATGGTAGCCGCGTCGGTAATCCGCAGGCCTGCGGCGAATTCGGACTTGATGCCGAGGCGCTGCAGCATGTTGGCGATTTGCGGCCCGCCACCGTGCACTACCACGGGGTTGATGGCGGTCTGCTCCAAAAGAACGATGTCGCGCGCGAACGCCTTTGCGAGGTCCTCCGCGCCCATGGCGTGGCCGCCATATTTGATGACGATGGTTTCCTCGTCATATTGCTGCATATGCGGCAGCGCCTCGGACAGGATGCGGGCCTGATCGAGGGCACTGATATAGGGCGCGTCGGTCATGAAGCGGGTCTCGTTACCGGCAGGATGGGCCGGTTTCTATCTGATTGGCTGGCGCGGCGCAAAGCTTCGCTTGATCGTAGCCCGGATGTCGCTGCGCTCATCCGGGCTACGGCCAGTCGCATCGCGGCCATAGCGCCGCCACGGCGAGCGCCAGCCAGCTCACGATCAGCAACGTTCCGCCGGTTGGCGCTGCCATCGGGAAGAGGCCATGGCCGGCATACTGGCGCAGCGTCAGGTCGCCTGCGAAGGCTGCGGCCGCGGCGATAAAGCCGTATGTAGCGGTCAGGCCGATCCTCGGATGGATGATGCGGCGCTCTGTCAGCGATGCGATCGCAAGCACTGCGCTGGCGTGAAACAGCAGCATTGCCGATGCCGACGCCAGCCGCGCTGCGTCCGGCTGGTGCGCGGAAGCGGCGGCAAGGGCGACACCGGCCGCGCCCATCAGCGCCGCGAGCACGACCGCGATGCGGGTGGCGCGCGGCTCGGTCACCGCCTTTCCTCGAGCAGGCGAATCATCGCCGCGCGCAATTCCGGCATTCCTGCGCCTGTGCGCGATGACGTCGCCAACAGTTCTGGAAACGCCGCCGGATGTTTCGCCAGCGCCGCCAGTGTTTCGGCGGTTCGCGTCTCCAGCTCGGCCGGCTTCACCTGGTCGGCCTTGGTCAGCACGACCTGGTAGCTCACCGCTGATTTGTCGAGCGTCTTCAGGACGTCGCTGTCGACGTCCTTGATGCCGTGGCGGGCATCGATCAGCACATAGACGCGCGCGAGGCTGCTGCGGCCTTGCAGGAATTTGTGAATGAGCGTCGTCCAGGAGGCGACCTTCGCCTTTGGCGCAGAGGCATAGCCGTAGCCGGGCATGTCGACGAGCCGAAGGCCCATGTCCGTCGGGCCCGCGAAGAAGATCAGCTCCTGGGTGCGGCCCGGCGTGTGCGAGGTCCGCGCCAGCGCGTTCCGCCCGGTCAGCGCGTTGATCAGGCTGGATTTACCGACATTGGAGCGGCCGGCGAAGGCCACCTCGACCCCCTGCATCGGCGGCAGCGTGTCAATCGTGGGCGAGGCCCAGATGAACCGCCAGTCGCCCGCGAACAGCTTGCGGCCCTGCTCGATTCTCTTCGCATCGGGGTCCGGGGTCATGCGAAGCGCTTTCAGATGTCGTCATTCCGGGGCGCGCGTTTGGCGCGAAGCCGGAATGCAGAAGTTATTGTGCGAGATTCCGGGTTCGCACGCGCAAGTGCGTGCGCGCCCCGGAATGACGAAGGATTACGTCGTCTTGTTCGCAGGCTTCTCGACCGCCGGCTTCTTGGCGAACGTGGCCCTGAGATTGTCGAACAATTCCACCTTCACGCCGTTCTTGCGCATGATGAAGCTCTGCTGCAGCACCGAGAGCAGGTTATTCCACGCCCAGTAGATCACGAGTCCCGCCGGGAAGCCTGCCAGCATGAAGGTGAAGATCAGCGGCATCCAGTCGAAGATCATCTTTTGGGTCGGATCCGGCGGCGCCGGATTGAGCTTCATCTGGACCCACATCGTGATGCCCATGATGATCGGCCAGACGCCCAGCACCAGATAGTGCCCGAACAGCGGCACCGTGGTTGGATCGAAATGCAGCAGCCCGAACAGGTTGAACAGGTTGGTCGGATCCGGCGCCGACAGGTCCTTGATCCAGCCGTAGAACGGCGCGTGGCGCATTTCGATGGTGACGAACAGCACCTTGTAGAGCGAGAAGAAGACCGGAATCTGCAAGGCGACGGGAAGGCAACCGGCGACCGGATTGATCTTCTCCTTCTTGTAGATTTCCATCATCTCCTGCTGCTGCTTCATCTTGTCGTCGGGATAGCGCTCCCTTAGCGCGGCCAGCTGCGGCTGCACCGACTTCATCTTCGCCATCGAGGCGTAGGATTTGTTGGCGAGCGGGAAGAACAACAGCTTGACGATCACCGTCACCAGCAGGATGGCGATGCCGAAATTGCCGACCAGGCGGTAGAAGAAGTCGAGCGCCAGGAACATCGGCTTGGTGATGAAGTGGAACCAGCCCCAGTCGATCAGCAGATCGAAGTGGTTGAGGTTGAGCTGCTTGTTGTAGCCGCCGAGGCCAGCGAGCGGGAAATTGATGCCGACCACGCTGGCTTCCTTGGCACCGGCGAACAGCCGCGCATTCGCGGTCCCGGTGCCGCCGATGGCGATGGTCTGCGGATCGAGCAGGTAGTCGGTCTGGTAGGTCCGGATCGGACCGACGGGATTGGACGAGAACCGCGCCTGCAACTGCGCATTGGTGTCCGGCAGCAGCGCCGAGGCCCAGTATTTGTCGGTGATGCCGAGCCAGCCATTGGTGACCTTGAAGGTCTTCACCTTATCGTCGTCGATCTTCTTGTAACCGTATTCCTGCAGGCCCTGGTCGCCGAGATAGCCGATCAGACCTTCATGCAGAATGTAGTAACCCGAAACCGGCGGCGCGCCATGGCGCGAGATCAGCGCGAACGGATACAGCGTCACCGGCGCGTTGCCGACATTGCTGACCTCGTCCTTCAGCGTAAACAGATAACGCTCGTCGATCGAGATGGTGCGGCGGAAGGTGAGGCCGTCGCCATTGTCGTATTTCAGCGTGATCGGATTGGTGGGCGTCAGATCGCCCGAACCTTCCTGCTGCCATACCGTGTCGCGGTCAGGTAGCCGCACCGTCGAGCCGCTGGCCGGGACCCACCCGAATTCGGCGTAATAAGGCTCCGCCGTCCCCGACGGCGAGAACAGGATGATGGGCGGCGAGGCCGGATCGACGGTCTCGCGGAACTGGATCAGCGCGAGGTCGTCGATCCGCGCGCCCTTCAAGGCAATGCTGCCGCTCAGCCGCGGCGTGCTGATCTTGATGCGGGGAGATGCGCCGATCGCGGCATCGCGAGGCAGGATCGGTGCGGCGGAGCCGGGCTGATTTGTCGCGGGCGCATTGGCCGAAGGCGCGGGCGTATTGGCTTGTGGCGTGACGCCCGGCGTCGCCTGCGGCGTCGGTTTGGCCAGTTCGGCCTGGGTCTGCTGGAGGGCGCGCTGCCGCTCCATCTGCGGCACATTGTAGAAATATTGCCAGGCGATCAGCACAAGGCCGGACAGAATGACGGCGAGAATGGTGTTGCGGTTGTCGGTCATCGTCAAAATCTCGTCATTCAATTCGGGATGCGGCCTGCGCCGCGAGCGTTGGAAGCCTGCGCCTCGAGGCGCCGCAGCGCCGCGCGGAGGTCGTCGAGCATAGTGGCGAAGTCGGCAGCGAGCGCGGCACGACGGCCGACTAGCACATAGTCACTGTTCGGTCGCAGCGAACCTTCATCCAGCCGCTTCACCAATTCGCGAAGTCGGCGGCGGACGCGATTGCGTTCGGTCGCGGTGCCGACCTTTTTAGTCACGGTAAAGCCGAAGCGGACCGGACCGCTCTCGGCGCGGGCCCGGCTCTGCAGCACGAAGGCGGCGCCGTTCATCCGCGGCCCGTCGGCAACGGCGAGGAAGTCCGCCCGCTGCCTTAACCGGTCCATCAATGAGGTCTCGGATGAGGTCCCGTTCAGGCGCTCAGACGCTTGCGGCCGCGGGCGCGGCGCGCGGCGAGCACCTTGCGGCCGCCGGCGGTCGCCA
>C688J35102_120989135_pt1 | contig 10206 bp, 12 predicted proteins | sample HopSoiMetagenom2_FD_35102 | JGI IMG/M metagenome (IMG submission 35102) | reverse complement strand
CTCGCCGTCATCGACAAGGACATGCACCAGTACATCCACGACAACGCCGACGACGAGCAGAGCCATGCCAACTTCATCAACTCCTACTTGCAGGCGCGCGGTGAGCAGCCGATCAACCTCGACCCGTTCCGCACCCTCCCCAGCAGCAAGGCGACCGGCGCAGCACAGATCGGACGGCTCACCAATCTGATGGAGCTCACGGTCGACACGAGCTGGTGGTCGCGCTACCGCAGTGACTCAAAGAACCCCGACCTCGGTGACACCCTCCCGCAGGCTGTCCCCGGCCTCGCCTCGGGGAAATTCCCCGCGATCCCACGCAGCGACGACGACCTGCAGCCTCGCAAGCATCTGCAGGCGATCGCCAACACCGCGGCCTTCCACTTCGGGATGATTGAACAGGGCGGCAGCAGCCTCTACGCTGGGCTCGCGCAACGGGCTACCGACCCGGAAGTCCTGCGCATCCTGCTCAGCATCGGCCCGACAGAGGTCATGCATTTCCAGACCTGGCAGGACAAAGCCGGCAACGCTCCGGCGCTCACCGACCCGACCAACGGCCTCGTCTTCCCCGACCTCAACAAGCGCGGCGAAGACTTGAAGCCGAACCGGATCATGCCGGAGCCGACCGTCTTCCTCGACCGGAAGTTCGCGATCTGCTCGATCCTTCGCCCGACCGAGACCGTCGGCGCCGCCGTCGGCGCCGTCAACGGACTTGCCGCCAGCGGTCTCTTCACCGGCCAGTCGCAGGAGTTCTTCGCCGCCGCAACAGCGCTCGCAAAGGCTGCGGACGCCGCGACCCGGAGCTAGCTCAGAGCAGCCGGCCACCGCAAGCCGGTACCCGTCGGACCTCGAGCAAGGACGGGAAGGCAATGCGGTGGCCGGAGGCATCGCAATCGTTCCACGCCAGGCACGCTAGGACGCTCGCTTGCCCTAGCACGCGTCCGCCTTTGGAACCGCTGCCTCCTCCTGCCGCGCTTCTTGAACCAAATCGACGATCCGGTGGGTCAGGCGGTGGAGCGCGAGCCGGCCAAGCAATCCCTCCGCCGATCGGTTTCGAGCAGACGCAAGGAACCACGATGCCGTAGGTCTCGGAGACGATTCCTTCGCACCAACCGGTCCCCGGCAAGCTTCGAGGCGGTGGCACGTTCTGTCCAGCGGGCGCTCACGGAATAACGACCGACCGAGAGGGGTACCGGGATGCACTACATCGCCGTGGATCTGGCCACAGAAGCATGGGTGAAAAGCGGCCTCGCCGAGCTTGAGCGCTATCTAGCCTGGCGCCTTCTCAACGACCCGCACCCAGGCTAAAGCGAGGTTGCGGCGCCGCACCGCGGGAGCCGCCTCGCTTGTTTCCCGGACAGGGAGGGCGGGTCGACTGTCCCGAGTGGATTCGGCTCCACCGCCCGGGTCACGGTTAGCGGTTCCCGACTATGACAAGGTTCGTGTCGCGGACTCCGAGCCGTGCGCAGCGGCCTCAGCGCTTGGTGTCGCAACAGGACGATCGTTGGGCTCAGCCGAGCGGCAACGCGTGACACGGCAGGAGGCAGCGCACGCTGTCGTTCGCGTCTGCTGCGTCAGCGAGACGGAACACTCATGGTCAAGCTGAGCCGTCGACGATCGCTTGTTCTGACCTCGCGTGTACGGGCACGATCGCGTGCACTGGTCTCCGGCGAGAGCACAGTGGGCGGGCGAGGTTTCCGTTGCCGAGCCTCCCTGGGCTTACGGTCGGCGCGTGACAACGAATCTCGGTCATCGAAGGATTCGCCGCCACGGTGGCGATCCTCGTCTACGCCCGCAGGACGAGCAGCTTCTCCATACGGGCTTCCTCGTCAGTGAGCATCGCCACCACGGGCAAGCCCATGCCTGACACGGCCGATCGCTCCCCTCATCTGCTCGTTCTCGCCGACGTCTGGTGCCGGGTTGAGGGCCTCTGTGACGAGGTCCTCCGCTGCGCCGGGCAGGCCGGCCGCGTGCTCGTCGTCGCACCGGCGCTCGCGAGCCGCCTGCATACCTGGACGAACGACACCGACCGCGAGTCCGAGATCGCACGGGCCCGCCTGGAGAACGTCCTCGCCCGGCTCCAGCAGCACGGCGTCCGCGCCGAGGGCCGCGTCGCCGACCAGGATCCGGCGCTCGCCGTCGAGGACGCGCTGGATGGCTTCGCGGCGACCGAAGTAATCGTCGTTACCGACGACCACCAGCACGCGAACTGGTCGGAGCGAGGCCTCACCGCACGGATCGCACGGCCCGGCCTCGCCGTCACCCGCCTGACCGTGGCTCACGAGCAGGTGCTTTAGGCGGGCACCGCGAGATCGTGCTCGACGACGACCAGTTCGCAAGACACGACATAAAGGAGACAACGATGACCGCCCCCACCCTCATAGCCCGCATCGTTCCTCGCCGGAGAGCAACGATGCTCACCGCCTGCGCCTGGTGTGAGCGCATCAGGCTGGGCGACCGCTGGGTCGACGCGGTACGAGCGATCGCACATCTGCGGACCTACGAGTGGAAGCTACCGCCGCAGTTCACACACGGGATCTGCGACCCCTGCCTTGCCGAGCAGATCGCCAAGCGCAAGCGCGAGACAGAGCCACGGCCGCCGACAACTTCTCCATTGACATGACTGCGCCCGTTGACGTGACGGTGATCGACAACGCCGACGAGCTTCGCTACGAGCTCCACCTCGACGGCGCGTTCGTTGGCGAGATCCGTTACAGGCTGGACCCTGGCGTGCGCGTGCTCGTCGACGTCGATGTCGAGCCGCGGCTCGAGGGACACGGCCTCGGTAGGCGACTCGTTGCGGGTGCGCTCGACGACCTGCGTGCGCGCGGCCTCGCGGTCGTCCCGCACGCGCCGTTCGTCGCCGACTTCATCAGGCTACGTCCCGCGTACGCGGATCTCGTGATCGCCGACCCTGAGGTCTCGGACTAGTGCGTGGGGAGGCATGAACGGCCTGCGGATCTGCCTGACCTGTGGGCACCTCGCTTGCCGCGGCGACTCAGCTAACCGGCATGTGACTACGCACCTCGCACGGCATCGCACGGCGATCATCCACTCGCTTGCGTCAACGGACGACTGGAGCTCATTTATGTCGACGCGGTTGCATCGCCCTTGTGTCGGAAGACGACTATCCCACGCGCTCTTTCACATGAATCTGCCAATCCCGCCAACGTCCCTCGCGAATAGGAGAACAGGATGACCTTCATCATTCGGCCCAAGCAACGAGCAGGCACATTGCTCGCCCTCGCCGCCGGTCTGATCGCCGTAGTTGCGCTCGCAGTCGCCGTCACCGCTGGCGCTGACTCCACGCCGGTCGGGCACCTACCCGCAGGCGCGGTCTCGACGATCACGACCGCCCCGAATCAACTCGTCGCCGTCGCCCTTCCCCACGCGGCGAAGAAGTCGGGCCTCTCGTGGCGGCTCGCGCGAAGGTATGACTCGAACGTCGTCCGCCAGATCTCCGAAGCTGACGTGGACGCGAGCGTCGTTCTCGTGTTCAAGGTCGTCGGCCGCGGCAAGACCTCGCTGGTCTTCGGCCTGACCCGCGGCGACACCTCCCCAAAGGCGCTCAAGTCCGCTACGCGCAAAATCATCTCCCGCTGACGTGGTCTTTGGCGCAGGTGAATCTTGGATATTGACGATCAAGAAACTGGCGCGCAAACATGCGCACTGCGTGAGCTGGGCGACATCTTTGATGCGCTCGAACGCCTCCCTGTTCCGGTCTTTGCGATCGGTGGGGACATGGCCATCCGCTGGCTCAACAGAGCTTCCAGGGAACTTGTCGGCGATCACCAAGGCGCCCCATTCACTGACGTGCTCGAGCCGGGATCGGTCCCTGTCGCGAATCGCGCGTTCGCCCAGAAGCTCGTCGGAAACGTCGCGTCAACGGAGTACGAAGTCACTCTGCGCAAGCGCGACGGCCTGCTCGTGCGGGCCGAGATAAGCAGTGTTCCCGTTCGCGGCGGCCAAAGCATCGCTGGCGTATTCGGGCTCGTAGAGATTGATGAGCAGGCATCCCGACCGCGCGCAGGGGACGGAGCGGTTTCGCTCACGCCGCGGCAAGCGCAGGTCCTACATCTTCTTGCACGCGGCTGCTCCACGGAGCAGATGGCCGAGGAGCTCGGCGTCGCACCTGACACGATCCGAAATCACGTCCGCGCCATCCTGCGCCGCCTCAACGTGCACTCCCGTCTCGAGGCCGTTGTCGAGGCGCACGAGCGTCGTCTTGTCTGAGCATTCGCTCATGCCGTCGGCCACTTCACCCGAGCGACGATGCACAAGAACGACCGATTACTTATCGCGCGCGGAAGTCGAGCTCCCAGCCTGACACCGAGTGCACAACTTCGAAACCGAGCGCCACATACGCCGAAATTGTGGCCGCTGCATCTCCCCAGGTCTCCAGCACAACCGGCTCGTCGCGCACGTAGGCTGCGGCGCCCCTAACGAGCGTCACATATCTCTCAGGCTCACGAAGCCTCGGCACGACGCCCGGGCCATCGATCCACTGTGCATCAGGGTCGACTCCGCAGATCCCGACCCATTCACCGCGCTCGTGCAGCCCGACGAATATGGACTCCGGGTCGGGAGGACCCGCCTCGTGGTGACCCCACACGTCGCCGAAACACGCGCGCTGGAGCTCAGCTATCCAAGCCGCGGGCACCAGCGGGAGCTCGACCGGAGCGGGCGGCCCAATCGCCTCGAGACGCGTGTACGAGCCGCGGCGCTCGAAACCGAAATTCGCGTCGATGACGTGGGCGTGCACCCACAGCTTGTCAGCATGGAGCGAACGGGCGCGAGCGATCACGTCGTCGATGGAGTAGCGGTGTCCGCTCGTGACGTCGACCTCGACGACGAGCGACCCATCTGGAGCGCGAAAGCGCGCGATAGGCAACCCGTCGTCGTCGTTGTCGGCCATTCGTCATGCGTTGCTGCAGGGGCAGGAGGCCCGGGGGTCGACGAGCCTCCTGCTGGGGAGAGTGGCTCAGGTGCAGGGCACCGACCACTTGGAAGTCGGCGTCGACGGCGAGCAGCCGGCGACGCGACCTACAGGACTCTGCATGCGGCCGCCCTAACGCGTCTATAGCCTGCGCCGATCAACTTTCGGCGCTCGCTTCTCGCGCACCGATCAACCGCTCGCACTTGATCGAGCAGCGCGCCAAGGCACGCCGCCGCGGAGACGTCGCAAGCGCGAGATCGCATCCGCGACAGACTCGAGCGCATGGGCATTGAGTGCGCGACGCCCGCGACGGAACCGTCGGGAAGGGCCGCGCACCGAGTCGCTGCCGCAATACCCGATGAGCCCTAGCCACAGCCGTTGCACAAGCCAGCTCCCAGGGAAAGTCTGCGACCCGTGCCCGGACCATCCGACCTCATGGCCCAGGTGGCCGGGAAAGAGCCCACCACCGCATGGCACCTGCACTGAGGCGCGCGTCTGCGCACCCTGGCGTTCCCGACTTGCGCCCTCACCCCGCTACCTTCGACACAAATGAGGCAAGGCGGACAGGAGGCGGTGGTTCGAGCCATGAACGGACGATTCGAGAGAGCGATCCTGGCCGGAGGATGTTTCTGGGGAATGCAGGATCTCTTCCGGAAGCAACCGGGAGTCGTCTCGACCCGGGTGGGCTACACCGGCGGGGACCTTCCAAATGCCACCTATCGCCATCACGGCGCACATGCCGAAGCGATCGAAGTTGTGTTCGATCCGGCTCTGACGTCATATCGTGACCTGCTTGAGTTCTTCTTCCAGATCCACGACCCGACGACCCTGAACCGCCAGGGCAACGACCTCGGGATGAGCTATCGCTCGGCGATCTTCTACCTCGGTGAGGAGCAGCGTCGCGTCGCCGAGCAGACCATCGCAGACATCAATGGAACGGGGCGCTGGCCCGGGAAGGTCGTGACCGAGGTGACGCAGGCGGGCCCATTCTGGGAGGCCGAACCCGACCATCAGGACTACCTCGAGCGAAACCCGAACGGCTACACATGCCACTTCGTCCGTCCTGATTGGGTTCTGCCGCTGCGCGGTCACGCGGCCGCGAGCGAGGCCGTATGAGGTGCTCGGCGCCTCCCGTACGTTGCGGCGGGCGGCCGTACCTCGAGACGGACTCCGAGAAGGCCAAGCTGCCGCTTGGTGCGACATGAACTGGTTCGGTGTCCGGCGCCATCCTGGGGCAACCCCGTTGCCGACCGAGGGCCGGATGCCCGGTTTCAGCGGCGCGACCGGTTGGCTGAACTCGCCGCCGCTCACGGCGGAGAGATTGGCGGGCAGCGTCGTGTTGGTCGATTTCTGGACCTACACGTGCGTCAACTGGCTCCGCACACTCGCGTACGTCCGCGCCTGGGAGGAGAAGTATCGCGAGCGCGGACTGGTGGTTGTTGGCGTCCACACTCCCGAGTTCCCGTTCGAGCACGATTTGGAGAACGTCCGCGAGGCCGCGAGCGCATTGCGTGTCGACTACCCGATCGCGCTCGACAGTGACTACCAGGTGTGGCGCGCATTCGGCAACCGGTACTGGCCGGCGGTCTACATCGCCGACGCAGAAGGACGGATCCGTCAGCATCACTTCGGTGAGGGCGAATACGACGACTGCGAGCGGGCGATTCAGATGCTTCTGCGCGAGGCGGGCGCCGAGGGCATCGGTGACGGTCTCGTCTCCCTCGAGCCCGACGGCCTCGAGGCGCAAGCCGACTGGACGAACCTGCGCTCGCCCGAGACGTACCTCGGTTACGAGCAGGGCCGGAACTTCGCGTCGCCTGAGGGGTCTGCGCTCGACGGGCCGCGCGAATACTCAGCCCCGGATTCGCTGCGGCTCAACGAGTGGGCGCTCACCGGCGACTGGACGATCGAGAGCGGCGCGAGCGTCCTGTACGGAACCAAAGGCCGAATTGTTTTCCGCTTCCACTCCCGCGATGCTCATCTCGTCCTGCGGGTACGCGCGCCAGGCGTGCGCGTGCCGTTCCGCGTGCTCCTCGACGGAGAGCCACCAGGTGGCGCACACGGGCTGGACGTCGACGAACAGGGCTACGGAACCGTGGTCCAACCGCGCCTCTATCAGCTCGTCCGTCAGCAGGACGGGATTGCGGAGCGCACGCTCGACATCGAGTTCAACGCTCCGGGTGTGGAGGCCTACGTCTTTACCTTCGGCTGAACGCGCTCGGCAGTCGGGGCGTACGCAGAGAGGTGTCGCGTCGCCCGAAGATCCGAGCCCCGCGCAGATGTAGTCACACGCCGGGGAGATGCGTGCTCGGAGCGCCTCACGGTGTGGGTTTTTCGAGGGTAAACACCAACGCAAGACCTGTGTTCTCGGGAACGCTCGCGTGCGCTTGACTTCGGCGAAGATCCAGTCGCACGCGGGGTTTCCGTTGCCCAAGCTCCATGCGCTTACGGTCGTCGCGTGACCACGGATGCCGGTCGTCGACGCTCCGGCGCACAATCCAGGGGCTCGCGCACGCGGATCGGCTCGTCGCGAACCGCCGAAACCCATCCACTGAAGGAGACCACCATGCCCGACACGGACGATCGCTCCCCTCATCTGCAAGGGCTGGAAGATGTCGAGGTCGTTGACGGCGAGCCGGTTGCTGCCTCCCTGATCCCGCGAGCATTGACCGCCGGCGAGCTGCGCTTCGACGACGGGGCAATGCAGACGTTCGATCCAGCCGGGCACACGAGCTACGTTGAGGCGGACGGTCGCCCTACAGAAGGCCAGTGGTACCTCGACGAAGATGGACGCTTCTGCTCGTTCTGGCCGCCGACATATCGAGCTTGCTATGACTTGCGCTGGATCGTCGAGGGCGATGACATCGTCGGGCTGAGCTTCACACAACTGAGCCGGGGCGTGCGATTCGACGGTCGATACAAGACGCTGGCTGATGGGACCGGCTCGTAACGCTGCGTCCCCTTCACCAGGATCGTCCCTCCGAGGCTCCCCAGCACGTCCACCGGGACGAGGAACTCAAGCGGCGGCAGGGCCATACAGGCGCCCTGAGCGGCGAGCGTGGCTCCAGTCGTGTCGCGGCCGCGGGGGTGTGCGCGCGTCCCGCGGCGTAGCGTCCGTGCCACCGGTCATTCATCATGAATGGCGTATGAACAAGCCGCGCATCTTCCTCGGGTCGTCAGGCGAGCAGGCCAAGCTGCTCAAGGCGCTCGCGCGCGGGCTGTCGGAGGTCGCCGACGTCGAGCCGTGGACGACGACGTTCAACCCTGGTCGGTCGACACTCGACCGGCTCGTCGAGCTCTCCCAGGAAGTCGATTTCGCCGCGTTCGTCTTCGCCCAGGATGACTGGACCACGACTGATCCGTCGCAGTCGGGCCAGGCGTCGCCGCGCGACAACGTAGTGTTCGAAGCAGGACTGTTCGGCGGCGCGCTCGGCATCCGGCGCACCTTCATCCTCCACGCGAACGGGTCGAAGCTGCCAAGCGACCTGCTCGGGCTGACCTCCGTCCGCTACGACCCGGAAACCAGCCCGGCTGAGGTTCGCGCGATCAACCAAAAGCTCCGCAAGGCGATCGAGATCGAGGGTCGCCGCGGCGCGATCGAAGGGCTGTGGTGGCAGCTCTCGCTCACGATGCGCACCGACGACGAACCATCGGCGATCAGCCTCCTGCGCATCGCGCGCGAACCAGACGGCGGCCTGAGCGTGAGCGGCCGGGCCTGGCAGGAAGACGGCACGCTGTCGGCCCGCTACTCGAGTGAGGCGGCGAAGGAGCGCAGGGATCCGGCCAGCGTCCTCTACTTCTGGAAGGGCGAGCGCCCTCGGCACCCGAACGCCCCGCAACTCGAGGGCTCCGGCGAGATCACCCTGGAGACGGTGGACCGCGCAACCGGGTACTGGACGACAAGGTCGGATCGCGACCCCGGGCTGAATGCCCGAACCGCCGGCGTGTACCTTCGAGCCGACCCCTTGGACCTCCAGGTGCTAGACGGCGGGAGCGAGGAGGAGCGGGCCGAGCTCATCGCAAAGCGCCTCCGGGAATGGAAGTCGGCCGCTAACGCTTTCTGAGTTCCGAACGAGCAAGCGACGTAGGCGCGCGCGGCACCCTCAATCGGCGGCGAATCTGCTGGTAGACCACGCCGATCTGGATCTCCCGAGTGTGACCTCCTGTCAGGCCGGTACAAACCTTCGATTGCTATACGCGCGCATCGCGAACGCATACGTCAGAGATTGACGCCGGTTCCTCCCGCACGACCGTCGGACGATGGCGGCTAACGGTCGAGCGGACGGGCGGTGACTTGCCCGGCGCCGTCGACGTTGACGAGCATGAGCTCGCCGCCGCGCTGCAGCACGGCGGAATCGCCTGTCTGGCTTTGGAGCGCCCAGCCCTGCGTGGCCCAACTGGCGACCCCTTGATCGAGCCGCCGGCGCCGTTCGGACGGCGAAGCACCTCCCCCGCGTCGCGTTAGGAGCGCAACAGCGAGTCCAATCACTGCGACGGCCAGGATCGCCAGCACCACCCAGACCCAAGTCGGGGTGTCACTGCTCTCGCCGGAACTCGACGTGGTCGCACCCTGCGTCGGGACGATCACCTGCCGCGTCGTGGTCTGCTCCACGGTCTCCGTCGTCAAAACGGTCGTCCCCGGAGCCGTCGTCGTCTCCGGCACAGTCGTTGTCGTAACGAACGTTTCGGTCGTGACAGTCTCCGCTGCGCCGCCGACGTCGAGCCCCACTGCAAGCAGCAGTCCGGCCACGAACAGCGCCGCTAGAACAACCATCCTCATGCGAGCAACTCAGCGGAGGTCGCCCGCAGGCGCGTCGCCCAAACGGGATGATCCAGCCGTCTCTTCGTCCGCGACCAGCAGTAAGCTCGATGTCGCACGCGGCAGTCTTTGCGGCCCGGGGGCTACAGTGCCGACGGCATCAAGAGAGGCGCTAGTGCGCCCGCCAACCGGGCTCGTCCACGGTGGCAAGACGATGCGGCCCCTCTGCGCCGTCTGCCTCGAGTTCCAGGAACACGCCTAAGGCAGGCGGTGAACGAGACCTACGGAGCTCGAAACAGTCGAGCTCGTCGAGTCACTCGCTCAAGACGCGCCGCTCATCCTCGGCCATGAGTCGATTCACACGACTGGAGACGTCTACACGGACTGGGATCTCGGCCAACTCAGCCGGACACTCGAGGAGATCGGAAAGTAGGACTGGCCGATCGTTCCCGCTGGCCTCTTTCGAAGCCAGCGAAAACATTGCTGATGGAGGCGGCGGGAATCGAACCCGCGT
>C688J35102_120989138_pt1 | contig 10208 bp, 8 predicted proteins | sample HopSoiMetagenom2_FD_35102 | JGI IMG/M metagenome (IMG submission 35102) | reverse complement strand
GGCCGACGAGCGCCTCGGCGGCGACGGAGCCGCCGCTCTGCTGTTCGGTGAGGGAGCCGCCATCGCCGACATCCTGGCCACCGCCTCGCATACCGCAGAGTTCCTCGACCGTTGGAGATCGCCGAGGTCGGTCACCGGCGAGCAGTGGGAGGAGCGTTTCGGTGCGGATCGGTACGCCACGTTGATCCGTGCTTCGGTCGATGCGATCCTGAACGAAAGTGGTTTAGCCGAAGTCGATCACGTCGTGGTCGCCTGTCCCAACAGTGCCATCGTCAAACGCGTCGCGACCGTGGTCAAGGCGCTGAAGTCCACCAGCACCTCACCGGTGGGCTTCTCCGGAACCGCCGACGCCGGGATCGCGCTGGCCTCGGTGCTCGACGTCGCCGAACCCGACGAGACGATCCTGGTCCTCTCAGCCGTCGATGGCTGCGACGCGATGCTACTGCGCACTACCGCCCAGCTGCCGAAGAGACGACAGGCCATCCCGGTCGGCGTTCAGCGCGCCGAGGGGATAGTCGTGCCGCACTTGACCTACCTGTCGTGGCACGGGTTGGTCGAGTTGGAACCGCCACGCCGGCCTGAGCCGGACCGCCCTGCCGCGCCGCCGACCGGCCGCGCCGAGGAGTGGAAGTTTGGGCTCACCGGAACCCGTTGCCGCCGATGCGGATTCATCCACCTGCCCCCGGTGCGCGTGTGTCGAAGTTGCGGGACCACCGACGAGATGGACGCTGCCCCAGTAGCGACGCTGCACGCCACCGTCGTCACGCACACCGTTGACTACCTCGCGCATTCGCCGTCCCCGCCCATGATTCAAGCGGTCCTCGACGTCGACGCCGGCGGCCGGTGCACCATCGAGGTCACCGACGCCGAACCGGAGCGGTTGCGTGTCGGGGCGAGAGTCGCCTTCACCTTCCGTCGGCTGTTCACCGCGGGCGGCGTGCACGATTACTTCTGGAATTCGCAGCCGTTGGACACCGGATCGGAGGACGATGGCTAGCCGCGGAATCACTGACAAGGTGGCGGTTGTCGGCATGGGATGCACGCGGTTCGGCGAACGCTGGGACAGCTCCACCGACGATCTGATCCTCGAGGCATTCTCCGAGTGCATTGATGCGACCCCGAACATCGACAAGAGTGACATCGACGCCTACTGGCTGGGAACTTTGGGGTCGGGGCAATCCGGCCTCACGCTGAGCCGCGCGCTATCCACCGACGACAAGCCTGTGACGCGGGTCGAAAACTACTGTGCCACTGGGTCGGAGGCCTTCCGCAACGCCTGTTATGGGGTGGCTTCGGGTGCTTACGACGTGGTGATGGCCGTAGGTGTCGAAAAGCTCAAGGACTCCGGGTTCTCGGGTCTGATGCGCAGCGACCCGCCAGGCGATGGCACCTCACCGGAGTTGTCGATGACAGCGCCGGCGGCGTTCTCGCTGCTGGACCCGGCTTACTGCGCCAAGCACGGTGTGCATCCCGACGAGATGCGCGCCGCGATGACTCACGTGGCGTGGAAGAACCACGACAACGGATCGCGAAACCCCAAGGCGCAGTTCCGCTCAGCGGTGGCGCATGAGACGATCGAGAAGGCCGCCAAGGTCGCCGGACGGCTCGGGGTATTCGACTGCTCGGGAGTGTCGGACGGTGCGGCGTGTGCTCTGATCGTGCCGGCGGAGCGGGCGCTCGACTACACCGATAACCCTATGTACGTGAAGGGGCTCTCGCTCGTTGCCGGCTCGACGAGGGGTTCGATGGACCCTGCGTTCGACTTCACAACCTTCCCCGAAGTGGTCAAGGCGGCGCGAGATGCCTACGGTCAAGCGGGGATCGATGATCCCACTACGCAGCTGTCGCTCGCCGAGGTGCACGACTGCTTCACCCCGACCGAGATCGTCCTCATGGAGGATCTCGGTTTCTCCGAGACCGGTCGCGGGTGGAAGGACGTTCTCGGCGGCGACTTCGACGCCGACGGACGGCTCCCGATCAACCCCGACGGAGGATTGAAGTCGTTTGGGCATCCGGTCGGGGCCAGCGGTCTGCGCATGCTCTACGAGGCGTGGCTTCAGTTCCGCGGTGCGGCAGGGGACCGCCAGTTGACCGATCCGCATACGGCGTTGACGCACAACCTCGGAGGGCGTCCCGGTGGCTGCGTATCGTTCGTGTCAGTCGTCGGGCGAGAACTCGGCCGGTTGCAACGGTGATCGATCGGCCCGCCGCGTTGCGTGCCGAGCGGGCCGCAATGCTGTCGTTCTGCGGCTTCCTCGACGACGCCGAATGGTGCACGTCGAGTGCCGCCGTCGGGTGGCGAATCCAAGACGTCGTGGCGCACCTCGGCAGTGCTTGCCATGCCCTGTTCACCCCCGCCGCGCTGTCCCTGTTGCGGAGCAGCGACATTGAACGCTCCAACGATGTGATGGTCGATGCACGTCGGTCATGGCTACCCGTCGAAGTTTTCGCAGAGTTCGAGCGTTGTAGCGCCTGGGTCGTCAGGCTGTCTACGATCACGGCGGTCTTGCCTCTGGGGCGCGTCCGATTGCCGCTGGCCGAGCTCGGAAGATTCCCCGTCCCGCTTCTGGTGGGTAGTGCGATGGTGTTCGATCAGCACACGCATCTGCGGTTCGACATGGCTCCGGCCCTCAACCGAGACGCGCCGCCGTCAGATGCGAACAGGATGGGGGTGGTCATCGAATGGATGCTTGCAGTGCTTGGCAACCAGGTCGCTTCGGCCTCACCGGAGTGGATGGACCGGCCGGTCTCACTACGACTGCATGGCCCGGGAGGTGGCACGTGGACGATCGATCGACGCGGCGTCGCCAATGGCACCGGTCCGGCGGGGGTAGCCGTCATTGATGCTGCGGCCGAACAGTTTCCGTGCTGGGGAACCCGCCGATCATCCTGGCGAGACCACGACATCGTGATCAGCGGCGACGCCGAGTACAGTGAGGCCTTCCTCGACGGCATCAATGTGGTGTGAGCTCCTCAACCGTGCAGGATGAGGTCAGCTGCACGAAGGGCGATCATCATGGTTGGGGCGTTGGTGTTGCCCGAGGTGATGGCGGGTATCACCGAGGCGTCGGCGACGCGCAGACCGTCGACTCCATGCACCCGGAGGTCCGGACCGACGACCGACATGTCGTCGGTTCCCATCCGGCAGCTGCCGACCGCGTGATAGATACTGCCCTCGGCGGAGGAGAGCCAACTCCGCGCGTCGTCACCAGCCGGGCTGAGATTGGCACCGGTGATCCCGCGCATGGCGGCTTGAGATTCGACGAGTTCACGGGTTAGCTCCGCGCCCTCCAATAACTTTCGTACGTCGTCGGGCCGGCCGAGGCGGTCGAATTCGATCCGCGGTTTGCCGTCCCGAATGCGGACCCGCCCGCGACCCTCTGGGTGCATCAGCACTGTGTAGGCCGTGAAGGCGTCAGAGCGCTTCACCTTGGCCCGACCGGTCGCGGGGTTGAGCTCGTATCGCACCGGGCTCATGGCGATCTGAAAGTCGTCGGTGAAGATCTGGGCTTCGAATGGGGTGGTGGTCATGGGACCCTCACCGTGGGCGATGAATTCGCGAAGAGCCTTGGCTCCGCGAACCGCGCCCATCGTGTTGATCGTCGGTACCTTCGACGCCCAACCCTGAGTGACGACGAGGTGGTCGTGAAAGTTCTCACCCACCCCCGGCAGATTCGCTACGCCTCCGCCCGCGGCAATACCGGAATTGATCAACAGCGACGCAGACCCGATGGCCCCGGCGCACAGCACGACTTCCTCGCGGGCCCGAATGAGCCGATCGCCGATCTGGACCCCGACGGCCCGTCCGTGCTCGACGACCACGCGGGTCACGGTCTTCCTGGTAAGGACGTGTGGGCGCTGGTCGCTAGGCAGGCGGCGGAGGAACTCCCGGCCCGAAGAGCTGCGAAAACCCCGCCGTTGGTTGACCTGGGTGCGTGCCACCCCCGGTTGGTCGCGACCGTTCGGATCCGGATTGAGTCGATGGCCCGCGTCCACCGCCGCCTGAATGAACGCGTCGTCGACCTCGTGGTGGTGGCCGCACCACGACACCGCGATGGGCCCGGATCCGCCGCGATACTCATCGGGTCCGTCGACCCAGGTCTCCAGCGCCTTGAAGTAGGGGAGCACGTCGCGGTAGGACCAGCCCGTCGCGCCAGCGCTTGCCCAACCGTCGTAGTCGGCACGCCGCCCGCGCGCATAGACCATCGCGTTGATGGATCCGCTTCCGCCCACGATCCGCCCGCTGGCGAACGCGCCCGTCTCCCCATCCTTGCTCGGTTCGGCGGCCGTGGGGTACTTCCAGTTGGCCGTCGCGTAGAGACTGATGATTCCCAGGGGAAGGGCGACGTCCGGACGTCGATCGGTACCGCCCGCCTCCACCGCGATCACGCTTGCCCCTGCCGACGCCAGGCGACTTGCGATGATCGATCCCGCCGATCCCGCCCCGACGACGACGTAGTCCGCCGCATCTTCTGCGTTCATACCGAAATCCTGTCGGGTCTTGGATGGTGGGCCGAAGCGCAACAATGCAATTGGTCAGCAATCACGATTCTTCAGACTGGTTGCCTAGCATTCAGCTGCCTGATCATCTGGGTGATGTCCCAGAAGTCCAGATGGCTTGTCAGCTTGCCGTCTTCCCCGTAACGGCAGGCGGCGATCCCGGGGACGGTGAACTTCTGTCCGTTGGACGGGATGAGCGAGCCGTCGGCCAGTTGTAGCGAGCCTTCGAACGATCCACCCCACAGCCATTCGAGGTACAGCACCCCGTGGTGAGCTGCCGGTGCGCTGAACTCGATGACCGAGTCTGGTGCAAACTTCAGCATCCACCGATGGAAGCGCTGGATTTCGTCACGGCCCGTATAGGTCGTGCCCATGGCCATGTCGGAGTAGGTGCCCGCGGGATCGAAGAACTCGAGCAGGCCGGCGGGATCTTCCGTCCACGCCGTTGAGTAGGCGGCGGCGTAGGCGTCGAGGTCTTCTGTCGGGTGGAGAGTGGTCATGCCGGCTAGCTCCATCGGTTGTGGGAAGTGCGTCTATTCTACGTTAAAAAGTATCAGGACCATTGTGCTGCTGGCTAGCGTGCGTCGTGTGGCGACGCTGCGCGTTCGAACGCAGCTCCATGACAACCTGGCCTCATGTGGGTCTGTGGGGGTTCATTCGCGATGGGCAGTGGGACAGATCCTTCGACGATCTTGGTTTTGAATCTAGATTCAGATATCGTCGCTAGAGTCCGTTCGGGCTTGGCGCCGACGAGGAGGATCCGATGACGGCGACGCCATCAACGAAGGATGGGGAACGTCGACGGGCCCACCTGCACGCGGACGACAGTGCAGCGCTGATCGACCTCACCGTCGGTCAGCTGCTGGCCCAGCGGGCGGTGAGCCATGCCGAGCAACCGGCGCTGGTTGGGATCCGATACGACGGCTCGCCGGCGCGGTTGACCTACGCGGAGCTCTACGGTGAGGCGGTTCGGGTTGCCGCGGCGTTGAGGGCACTTGCCCAACGGGGCAGCTTCATCGCGTTGTGGTCTCCAAACGTGGTGGAGTGGCCGATCATTCAGTACGGCGCGGCATTGGCGGGAATGGTGCTGGTCGCCATCAATCCCGCGTTGCGGGAGGAGGAGCTCGAGTACGCGCTGACCCATTCGGGCGCAACAGTTCTCATCTATGCGGATGTCCGCGGGGACTACCAGCTGGCATCGGTCGTCGAGGCGCTGAGGCCACGGCTTCCGCGCTTGAGGTGCATATCTCTTTCGGACCGAACGCTTTGGCAGGCCGCCGAGGCGAGCCCCGCCGTCCTGCGTGCCGTACCCACCGACCCCGCACGAGCGGTCATGCTCCAGTACACCTCCGGAACCACGGGCCGGCCCAAGGGCGTGCTGCTCAACCATCGGTCCTTGGTCAACGTCGCGAAGCTGACGTTGGAGGCAGTGGAGGTCGAGGCTGGCTCGGTATGTCTCAATCCGCTGCCGATGTTTCACACCGCGGGATGCGTCATCGCCACTCTTGGTCCCTTATGGATTGGCGGGACTGTTGTTCTGGTGCAACGGTTCCAGCCCGCGGTGGTGCTCGAGGCGCTGCGCCGCGAACGGGTGGCCGTGCTGTTCTACGTCCCCGCGATCCTCGGCGCGCTGCTGGAGTGTCAGCACGCCGCGTCCACGCCGGCGCCGAAGTTGAAGATCATCATGGGGGGCGCCTCCAACGTGCCGGCGAGCATGATCGAGAGCGCGGAATCAGTGTTCGGCGCGTCGGTGATCAACCTGTTCGGGCAGACCGAACTCGCGCCCGTACTCTCCGCGACCAGACCGTCCGACGCACGCGAGGATCAACTGACGACCGTCGGACGGCCATTACCCCGAGTCGAGTGCAAGATCGTCGACCCCAACACGAACGAGACTTTGGCCGTTGACGAGCCCGGTGAGATCTGCGCGCGTGGATACCAGCAGTTCCTCGGCTATCTCAATGATCCCGAGGCGACGGCCAGGGCGGTGGACGCCGACGGCTTCGTCCATACCGGGGATCTCGGGATGCTGGACGCCCGCGGCTATCTCAGCGTCACCGGCCGGTTGAAGGAACTGATCATCCGGGGTGGCGAGAACATCTCCCCGCTTGAGATCGAAAGCGTGCTCGTCGGTCACGATGCCGTCGCGGAGGCGGCAGTCGTCGGGCTACCCGATGAGCGGTGGGGCGAAATCGTGGGTGCGGTCATCCGTGTGGCCGGTGGCAGGGAAGACCTACTCGAATCCGAGATTGCCGACTACGTGGGTACACGGCTCGCTCCATTCAAGATTCCGGCGCGATGGTTCGTCACCGATGCCTTGCCTGTCACGCCGACCGGAAAGGTGCGCAGGTTCGAACTGCGCGACGCCATCATCCGTAACCGACTGCGGGAGCTCTGAACCGATGACGACCGCAATGCAGGACATCGACGCCAGACGTGCCGCGCTGCGGGCCGCCTTCCCTACGTGGACGGCCACCACACTGCACGGACGACTAGACGAGTGCGCCGCAAGTTTCGGTAGCCGACCGTTGGTCCTCTGCGACGACGCGACACTCACCTACGACGACGTCGTCGAGCAATCCCGCTGTCTGGCAGCCGGGTTCGTCGAGCTTGGCGTGAGGCCGGGGGACCGGGTGGGTGTAGTGATGGCGAACTACCCCGAATTCGTGCCGATCAAGTTCGCCATCTCGCGAGTCGGGGCGATCGCCGTACCCTTCAACTTCCTCTACAAGCAGGACGAACTCGCCTTCGTCCTGGCCGATTCCGGCTGCCGCGTTCTGGTGACGATGACCGGGTTCGGCGGCCTGGACTATCAGTCGATGCTCGACGCCATTACTCCTGGATGGGATGACGCCGAATATCCAAATAGGCAGACCCTCGCCGAGGACCCGCTGCCCGCGCTGCGGCATGTGGTGCTCTTGGAAACGGATGGCCCATGCCGCGCCGGCATTCACTCGGTCCGCAGTCTGCTCGAGCTGGGATCCGAACACCTCTGCGCCGTGAGCGGCATCGTGGTCGACCCCCATGCACCCGCCGACATCCTCTACACCAGCGGAACCACCGGCACCCCGAAGGGCGTGATCACCTCCCACGATGCCGTTCTGCGGACCGCCTACGCGTCCGCGTTGACCCGCGCGTTCGAGGACGGCCGCCGAATCCTGTTCTCATTGCCCAGTTATCACATGTTCGGATACGTGGAAGGGCTGCTGTCGGTGTTGTACGTGGGCGGCGCGATCATCCCGCTCACCGGATTCAGCGCCGAACGATACTTCGCGGGCATCGAACGCCACCGCGCGTCGGACATCCTCTGCGTCCCCACCATGGCAGTGGCCATGGTGGAAAGCCCGGTTCGATCGGCATACGACCTCTCCTCGCTGAAGGCGATACTGTGCGGCTCCGCACCGGCGCCCATCTGGCTCTGGAGACAGATCGCCGATGACTTCGAGGTGCACGAGATCGTCACCGGCTACGGCATGACCGAGTGCGGCGGCGCGATGACACTGACGCGGCCCGAGGATCCGCTTCACCTGACCAGCGAAACGGTGGGCAGGCCGAAAATAGCGGGTGCGGCCTCGGTTCCGGGTTCCGATGAGCTCGTCCTATACAAGAGCATCGATCCGATCACCGCCGCAGACGTCGGCACAGACCGCGAGGGCGAGCTGGTGTCGTCCGGCCCGACCCTCATGCAGGGCTTCTGGAACCAACCCGAGCAGACGGCGGCGGCCCTCCGCGGTGGTGAGTGGCTGCATTCGGGAGATCTTGGTCTGGTGCGTTCTGACGGCTACCTACAGGTGACCGGGCGGAGCAAGGAGCTCTACAAGAGCGGCGGCGAACTGGTGATGCCCAAGGAGATCGAAGACCTCCTCGCCCAACACGACGACATCAGCCAGGTCTTCGCGATCGGGCTGGTCGATGATCGTTGGGGCGAGATCGGCTGTGTCGTCGTCGTTCTCGCGCCCGGCGCTGCCATGACTGAAGCCCAAGTGCTGACGCTGTGCCGGGAGAACTTGGCCAAGTTCAAGGTGCCCAAGCGGGTGATGTTCGTCGACGACGACCTGCCGAAGACGCCGACGGGCAAGGTGCAGAAGTTCAAGCTCGCCGAGCTGGTGACGCGCTGACGCGCCCGCCTCGCCACAGTCCGTACCGCCGCGCACGTCTCACATCGGGCGCCTCCTAGGTCGAATCTGAAGCCGAATTTAATGCGACCTAGAAACTTGACAGCGGCCATGGCCGTGGACTTTGGCGGATCTTGGATCATGGTCTAATCTAGATTAAATATTCTTTCGGCAGCGCGGAGCGGACGGAGGTGGACGATGTCGACGTCGGGATCAACGCCACCAGGATCGCGGAGGCCGCGACGGTGTGGACAGCCGAGGACGGAACGACTCTGCACGGGATGTCGGAATACCTGGATCAAGTTCGCGAGGCCAACCGGTCGGGATGAGGGTGTGAGGAGAAGACGGTGACTACCCAGAGTGACAACGAACAGGCGACGGTGTTCGCCGATCTTGCCGAGCTCACCGCCGCCGAGGGCACGGAACTCGGTCCCACCGACTGGCTGCTGATCGATCAGGCGAGGATCGATCAGTTCGCACAAGCGACGGATGACCACCAATGGATTCACGTGGACCCCGAGCGGGCAGCGAACGGCCCGTACGGCAGCACCATCGCGCATGGGCTGTTGACGTTGTCGTTGCTGCCGCACTTCATGCACGACCTCTATCGCGTCGACGGCGTTGCGATGGCAATCAACTACGGCTTCAACAAGGTTCGGTTCATCACGCCGGTGCCGACGGGGGCGCGCGTGCGCGCCGCATCGAAGCTCACCTCGGTGGCAGAGGTCAGCGGGGGAGTGCAGGCGACGCTGACGACGACGATCGAAGTCGAGGGGTCGGCCAAGCCGGCGGCGGTCGTCGAGTCGATCGTCAGGTACGTGGCCTGACATGAGCATCGAAACCAGCACCAACGCAGTCACCACTGCCCAGGCGCTCTACCGGGCGCTGGCGAGCGGCGACCGACCCGCGATCACGGCGCTGTTGAGCGACGACTTCGTCGGCCATGCCGCGGAGGGTCTCCCATTGGACATGGGCGGCGAGCATCGCGGTGCCGAGGCCATGCAGCGCAACCTGTGGTGGAAGATCGGCAAGCACTTCAAGGTGGAGGCGCAGCCCGACGAACTTCGGGTCCTCGACGACGGTGACCTTCTGGTAACCGGGCACTACCGAGGGGTTGCCCGTCGTTCGGGACGGGCACTCGACGCGGAGTTCACCCACGTGCTGCGGTTTGATCGGGACGGCCGCATCGCCTCGTTGCGCCAGCTCACCGACACCGCCGCCTGGATCGACGCACTCGGTGCCGACGCCCCCCTCGAGACCATCGACTACTCGGTGACCGAGGGTGTTGCGACCGTGTGCCTCAACAGGCCGGACCAACGGAACGCCATCGACCTGCGGATGGGGGAGGAGACGCTGCTCGTCGCGCGCAGGATCGCCTCCGACGCATCCGTGCGTGCCGTCCTCATCTGTGGCAATGGTCCCGCGCTCACCGTCGGCGGCGACATCGGCTACTTCCTCGAGTCGCCGCCCGAAGAATTCGGAAACCTGTTCGCGCGCATGACAACGCCGTTCCACGAGGCGTTCCGGATCCTCAGTCGGATCGACGCACCCATCGTGACCGCCGCCCACGGCTCGGTGGCAGGCGGGGGACTG
>C688J35102_120989137_pt1 | contig 10208 bp, 9 predicted proteins | sample HopSoiMetagenom2_FD_35102 | JGI IMG/M metagenome (IMG submission 35102) | reverse complement strand
CATCAGCCGCGCGACGCAGAAGCTTTACGTGCGGCGCAACACGCACAAGCCGCTGCCGGACAAGGGCGAGGTGTTCGATGCGAGCATCGAGGTCCCGGTCACGATCCGCGATCCCGACAAGCCGATCGGCACGCATGTGTTTACGGCGGTGGCCCGGACCGACGGAGGCCTGCGCTGGACCGCGGTCACGATCGACAGCGCGGACGGCGCCAAGGCCGCGCTTGACCGCATCAGCCTGCCGCAGGATGTGCTGGGGCGCATCGCGCCAACTGCATCGCCGCGGTCCTCGATCATCATCTCGGACGAGCCTCTGCACCGCGAGACCAACTACCGCACGGAGTTCGTCGTTGCGCTGAAGAACCAGCCGCAGGGCGGCATCATGAACCGCCCGCGCTCACCCGATATCCGCGTCGGCTTCGGCTGGGGTGGCTGGGGCGGGTTCAACAACAATCGGAGCTATTATCAGCGGCCACAGCGCTGGTGGTGAAGGCGCGTCGCGTGGCGAGGTGATGCAGCACAGGAACCCGCGCCATGGCACGAGAGTTAGTTTTCTGCTACATCAAGCGATGCGCGGAGAGCTTGCTGAGATCACGTGCGCGCAATGACGGCCCCGTACTCGGTCATAACGCATGCGCTCGAACGGGAACGGAAGACGTGTGGTTTCGCGTCGTTTCTGGTCCTGTTGCTTGTCGCTTCCTATGCGGTCTGGCTGCTTCGGCCAGCCGTTGCGGGGGAGTCCGATGAGTTCCGCGGTCTCGCGGCGGCCGCGCCGTCCAACGTGCCAGACATCGATACCGTCTGTAACGCGCTCACCGCTGCAGCTCAGGAAAACGATCTGCCGACCGATTTCTTCGCCAGACTCATCTGGCAGGAGAGCCGGTTCGACCCGACGGCGGTAAGCCGCGCCGGGGCGCAAGGCGTGGCACAGTTCATGCCGGCTACGGCGACCTGGCGCGGTATTTCGGATCCCTTCGACCCGTTCGAAGCAATTCCGAAATCTGCTAAACTCCTGCGCGAATTGAGCCGCGAATTCGGAAATCTCGGGCTCGCCGCAGCTGCCTACAATGCCGGGTCTGGCCGGGTGCGCGACTGGCTCGCCGGACGGCGCGGATTGCCCGGGGAGTCGAAGGCCTACGTGCGCATCGTAACCGGCCGATCCGCGGAGCAATGGGCCGGCGGAAAAGTCGACGCCGGCGACGTGCATTTTGCAAACGCCGTGCCCTGTAAGCAAATTGCCGGCCGCATCGCCCGTGCGCCGGTGCTCGCAGTCAAGCCCCCGTCTGATCCCTGGGGTGTGGAGCTGGTTGGAGGTCCCACCGATGCAACGGCGCTATCGGCATATCGCCGAATTCAGGAGAAGTACGCCTCCGTACTGGGAGGGCGGGAGCCGCGCATCGTTCACTATGGGCTTGGCCGTGGGAGCATGGGTTGGGCGCACGCGCGTGTCGGGGCAGATAACCGTTCGGCCGCCGAGAAACTATGCGCGAGCCTGCGCGTCCTCGGCGTCAGCTACTGCGAGGTGCGGCGCAATTGAGCCTGCGTAACTCGTTCCATCCTCATCTGCTATTGGTCGCAATGCGGGGTGGGGACGTCCAGCCCCAGCGCCCTCGCAGTCTCCTGCTGGCCGGATTAATAGAGCGGCTTCAACACCTCGAACGGCAGGTTCGCGCTGGCTGCGGGTGCGGCGAGCTCCACCTTTGGTCGCACGACGTCCTGCTTGGATGAACGGCTACCGGCTTCGGCGAAGGCAGCGCAACCGATCGCGGCGGTCACGAATGCAAAACCGATGATTTTCTTCATGGCGATTCCCCTTCCCAGTGTGAGGGGAAGGCTACACCCTGCGTAAAGGATGTCTGTGATGCGCATCACAGAATGTCGCTTTTTCAGGCTGAACCTCGCGCGGCGATGGTCTGTCGCTAGGAAAGCTCGTACCGCGACACTTGCGTCTCACCGCGCTGCTGTTCTACTGCATTTTCGCACTATTCTTGAGCGAGCCGATGGCTAAATTCGATTACAAGCGGGCGGCGGAAGAGATTGCGCAAATTAACGCCATCGTTGAAACCTGCCCGGAAGCGGTGAAGGAAAAGTGCTTCGAGCTTCTGTTCGCAGCCGTGTTCAATACTACGCCCGCGGCTGCGCGGCCCGTCGAAGGCACCGAAGCGCAGGGGGCAACGCAAGAGGAAAGCACCGAAGCGCAGGGGGCAACGCAGGAGGAAAGCACCGAAGCGCAGGGGGTAACGCAAGAGGAAAGCACCGAAGCGCAGGGGGTAACGCAAGAGGAAAGCACCGAAGCGCAGGGGGTAACGCAAGAGGAAAGCACCGAAGCGCAGGGGGCAACGCAAGAGGAAAAGCCTGAGGAGCAGGAGAAGGACCTGCCGCCTCCGGACACAACGATCGTCATTCCGCCACTTCCGACCGTGCCCGAGCGCAATGCGCCAACGCTTACGGATGAAGCGAAAGAGCTGCTGCTCGAAGCGGCTAAGAGCCGGGACGGAACGCTCATGCACGTAAAGTTCATAGACGGGGTTGCGATCACGACTAACGGTAAACAGTTCGCTCAAGCAGACAATCCGCGGTCTGCCGCCGCATGGGAAGGCGCGCTCCATGAATTAGAAACCCATAATTTGATACAACCACTCGGTCCAAAGCGAGAAGTTTATCAGGTAACGGCGGAAGGCTACCGAATGGCCGAGTTTTTGCGCGCGTAGATCATGCTTTCACATCGATGCACCCTCGATTTGACGATCAACTGACGTGATCGGGCGAAGCAGAAATGGCCGGAGCGCATTGCCGCCGGCACCGGCAATGGCGTCACCGCCGCCCACTTTGGCGCGCCTGGCGTTCCGCATAAGCATCGACCAGCGCGCGGATCATGCGCTGATAGGGAAGGCGTCGCTGCTTCGCCGCGCGCTTGAAGAACTCTACGCTGCGGCGCGACAGCCCGAGCGTCACCTTTACGTTGTCCTCGCGCGCCACGAGCGCATCGGGTGATGGAAGGACGTCCTCCACCACCCGATATCTGCCGATCTCGCCTTCGGTATACTTAACCGTTCTGCTGCTCATAGATTTTCTTTCCTTTCCGCCAATAACCCGCTCCGAAGATGCGAATGCCGCCTTCGCGAGAGGTAAATCGCACCGTCATCACGCCGCCGCCCACCCAGCCAAAGCAGAAGAAACGCTGCTCGATCCCGCTGTGACTCAGATCTTCGGCAACGATGCGGTTCGGGTCAAAGAACGCGTACTGCGCCCGATCAAAGGACACGCCATGCTTGCGACGATTGACGCGGTCCTTCGCCTCGTCCCATTCGAAACTCGGCACCTTCGCCATCGTATGGCAATATTACCATAGATCTATATGGTGCACTAGATGCTGAATTCCATATAGCTTGCCGGTTGCGTCTCTTAAGGTTCTGACGTCCCGGCCAAGCGCTTGCTTTGCATGGCGCCGTAGGGTGCGCAAAATCGCCGCGCGAGATGCCAACACCCGGCACGGCCCCACCGCGATTTGCGCACGCAGTCGGCCGCTCGGTCGATTACTCTCCAAACGGACCCGGGTATAAGCGGCCCTTTGGTCTACGGGCAGTGAGCACCTTGGCGGCAGCTACGGATTGCCCGCTCATACGCTGCGTTCAGTCTCTTTGTCGTTTCTTCCGCCAGGCGAAGGAACTCCGGGGCAAGTCCTGCCACCCGGTCAGGATGGCATTGTTGTATTTTGCGCCGATAATTGCGAACAATTTCATCTTTGCTCGCAGTCGGTCTGACCTCAAGAACGCTCCACCACTCTGTTTGAGATTGTGCAGTGAGCTGCTCACGCTCTCGTTGACGCTGTCTTTGAGCTTCGCGCTCTTCCTCTTCCCGCCGCCGCCGCAGCTCGGCTTCTTTCAGTTGTTGTTCCGCTTGGCGTAGACGTTCGGCCTGCTGTTGTCTCTGCGCCTCGCGTTCTTCCTCTTCCTGATGGCGCCGCCGCTCCGCTTCTCTCAGTTGTTCTGCTTGCCGGAGCCGTTCGGCTTCCTGTTGTCTCTGCGCCTCGCGTTCTGCGAAGTTGTGCCGCTCCGCCGCGCGCACCTTTTCGGCTTGTCGCTTCCTCGCAGTCGCGCTCTCCCTCTGGAGTCTCCTATCCTCGCTCAAACTCAAGGCGCCAAGCACCAATGCCGCCGCGTTTATGGTCATCCACGGCACAAGCCAAACTGGTGCGTCGAGCGTAAAGCCGAGGCCGGCGATGTCGAGGAGAACGAAAACCAGCACCATGGTCTGCCAGCCCACCCGCCCCAATGCGCGTCGGAGGCGACCTAATGCCCGCTGCCGCAAGTGGTGACGTTCAAAAGAATGAGCGCTGCCGCGATTCAAGTTGATGGGGCGCGCGCCCCCAAATTCCGAGGTATCGAAAGCGAATGATGCTTGGTGCATACCCCCCTCCCAGAGAACCTGTTCCAGGTCGGTAGCACAGCACAGGGGATTGACGGCCGTAATATGTCCATCGGACCTCTGTCATGTGGAGACGTCCCCGTGGTTTGGGACATGGCCGTGGCAACATCTAGACCCCCCGATGGACACACAGGGGCAAACTTGCGAGGCGCTTGCTTTATGTAAAGAAACGCCGAGTTACGCCAAGCTTCTTCAAGATCGCGAATGTCTCTTCGGCGGATTGGATAGTCGCGACATCGGGAGCACCGCCTTTCGTTTCCAAATTAATAACCATTCCGCCGTTGTTTCCCGACCGCGAGCGGTAGCTCACCACGTTACGCCGCCAGGTCCAGCAGGCTGCTTGCTCTCGGACACCCTCGATCCGCGTAAAACCGCCTAGCCCGGAAAATAGGTGATAACAATTACAAGCGTGACGAGCAGCGGTTTACCGCAACATACCCAGGTCTCTCCCCGCGCCGGCCTGTGTCCAAACGACGACCAGCTGCCAAGCGATCGAAAGCACGATCGGCCCCACAAATAGACCAATCATGCCATGCACGAGTGTGCCGCCGAGCACGCCTATTAGTATGACTGGCATCGGTGTCCTGAGGCCTTTCCCCATCACGAGCGGCCGCAATATATTGTCGAGGAGATTCACGGGTACCATGTAGAGCGTAAATATCACCGCCATTGCTGTGTCCATCGCGAACCAGCTCCAAACGATCAACGGAATTAAGATGATCGATGGGCCGATTTGAATTATCCCGAGCAATAGAACCAAAAAGCTGAACAGGCCTGCTGCGGGAACTCCAGCGAACAGCAACCCTATACCCGCCAGTAACGCCTGCAGCATCGCGATTCCGATAACGCCTCGAGAGACATTCCTTATTGTTGCTCCGGTTAGATCGACAAATTGTTCGCCCTGCACTTCGGCAACACGGCTAACAAAGCTCTTGATGGATTGCACCAGCGACGGGCCCGGAATAAGAAGGAAGCCCGAAATAACCGTCGCAACGATGAATTTGAGAAGATTGATGCTCACACTGCCGGCTGCGCTAAGTAAGCTGCTGCCGAGCGGTTTGAGGTGTGGGGCGGCTTCGATGAGCAGCTTTTGAAAATTGGTCGACGCGAGCTGCCATGTCTCGTAGATCTTGTCGCCAATTAGCAGCCAACCTTTTACCGATGGGGGAGGGGGAGGAATAACCACAGCTCCTTCGCCAAATCGAATAATGAGCGTTCGAACGCTTTCGGCCAAGCTCAGGCCGAGCCAGGTCGCCGGACCCAGTATTACGAAGAGGCTGAGGAGAGTAATCGCAAACGCTGCCGGTGCGCGATGGCCATAAAGTTTCGCGGAAAGCCAATCGAAAATTGGATAGAGCGCTACCGCAATAATGATGCTCCACACTAAGATCGTCAAAAATGGTCTGATCAGGATTAGCGACCAGTAGCCCAGCAGTCCAAGGCAGACTATTCGAATCGCCAAGACTATGAGCGTCTCATTCAACGCTCTGAGCGTCGGAGTGCGATCGTCGTCGTTCATTGCGCGCTCATCTTGATGCCAAACAAGGAATATTATCTCGCATTTCGGAATCTAGATCACCTGCAGAGGAAGACTGGCCCATCTACGAGCAAGTCTGCAATTGGCGTCTGCTGTCATTTCAGCGCGACCACAACAGGGATCGCACTTGAGAAAGCCGCGATAGAATGCTGTCGCCAGCGCGACGGGTGTTATATGATTATCGGTCGCGGTACTCCACCGACTTGCCCGCTATTTGTAATCGCTACCGATCAAGAGCAGAAATACTGGACCAGCTAAAAAAGGCGGCGCACTCTAAGCTTGAGCTTTTCAACGCTCATCGCGTTGTTTCGACAACGCGGGAAGGCGTGCCGGAACTTGACAGGAGCGCGAGCGTGTGGCGCGCAATCATCAATTCTTCGTCGGTTGGAACGACGTATAGAGCCAGACGGCTGTCGCGTCGGGATATCATGGGCGCGTGCGCAGCATTGGCTGGTGGATCGAGCACGGCCCCTAGCCAAGCAAGCTTGGCAACAATGCGCGCCCGCACGCCAGCAGAATTCTCAGCGATACCTGCGGTGAACACGAAGGCATCGGCGCCTTCCAGGGCGGCGGCCAGCATCCCGGAATAAAGTGCGACCCGATGGCAAAAATATTCCAGCGCAAGCTCCGCCCTCGGGTCTGTGCTCGTTTCCAGCTCGCGCACATCATTGCTGATACCGGACAATGCTTTCAGACCACATTCGCGATAGCAGAGATCCTGGACTGCCGCGGCGCTCATCCCCTTCTCTCCGATGAGGTAAAGCACGACTCCGGGATCGAGCTGTCCCGGCCGAGTCCCCATGGGTAAGCCATCGAGCGCGGTGAACCCCATGGTGCTTTCAATGCTGCGTCCGCTGGCGAGGGCGCACATGGAGGCCCCGCTGCCGAGATGAGCCACAATGACGCGCTTGGACGCGATCTCAGGGGCCACATCAATGAGCCGGCTTGCGACGTATTCGTATGACAGGCCGTGAAACCCATAGCGGCGCACGCCCTCCGCATAGAAGCGCTCCGGGATGGCGTACCGATCCGCTATCGCGCTGTGGCTGCGATGGAAAGCGGTGTCGAAACAGGCGACCTGCGGCAGATGGGGTGAACGGGCGAGAATTGCTCGAATAGCCGCGAGGTTGTGCGGCTGATGCAGCGGCGCAAGCGAAGCATAGCGTTCGAGCTTATCGAGTATCTGCGCGTCTATGACCACCGGCCGGTCAAAATCCGGACCGCCATGCACCACGCGATGCCCGACCGCGGTCGGATGGATACCCAACTCATCGCGCAGCCAAGCGCCGGCCGTTTGTAGCGCGACCGGTACGTTGGGCACGCCATCTCTTTCGTATTCACGGTCCACCGTGCTGTTTATATCCGGGCCGCTTGCTCGCAGCCGCGGCCGCGTCCCGATTCCATCCATCTGTCCTTTGATCTTGCGCACGAGCTCGCCACTGCTGCCCGACGTGAAGACCTGAAACTTCACGCTGGAAGAGCCGGCATTGACGATGAGAAACGTGCCCATCCCGAAGCTTCATGCCGCCGGCACGGGTGCGAGCCTGCGTCGAGCGTCCGCATACAGCACGGCAACCGCACAGGAGGCCATGCGTGCGCGCACCGAATCCGCGCGCGAGGTGAGAATGATCGGAACCCGGGCACCGAGGACAATTCCCGCCGCGTCCGCTTTAGCGAGAAAGGTTAGATTTTTTGCGAGCATATTTCCGGCTTCAAGGTCAGGAACCACAAGAATTTGCGCACGGCCGGCCACAGCTGATTTGATACCCTTGATTTCGGCCGCCTGCGGGTCGATCGCATTGTCGAATGCCAGTGGCCCGTCGAGCGTACCCCCGGTGATTTGGCCCCGCTCGGCCATCTTGCACAACGCCGCAGCTTCGATGGTCGATGGGATTTTCGGAGTCACCGTCTCCACAGCTGAGAGGATCGCAACGCGGGGATTACCAAGGCCGACTTGGGTGAACAGATCGATCGCGTTCTGAATGATGTCGCGCTTGACCTCGAGATCGGGAAAAATGTTGATGGCAGCGTCCGTAATGAACAGCGTCTCCGGATAGCTGGGCACATCCATGATGAACACATGGCTGAGCCGGCGCGCGGTGCGCAGCCCCGTTTGATTGGAAGTCACGGCGCGCATCAGCTCATCGGTGTGCAGGCTGCCCTTCATCAGGAGCTCACCCTTGGACTCGCGTATCAGCTGCACCGCCTGCGCGGCAGCGGCCTCGCTGTGCGGGGCGTCGACCACCTGGAAACGACTGATGTCGAGCTCGTGCCGTTGCGCTACAGCGGCAATTTTTGCAGCCGGCCCAACAAGGATCGGAACGACAATTCCGGACTCTGCCGCCTCGATCGCACCCCGCAGCGAGGTCTCGTCGCAGGGATGCGCCACCACGGTGATCGCCGCCGGGACCTGCTTTGCTCGCGCGATCAGGCGCTCGTATTTGCTGTGCGGCGGATGCCCCAACGGTCCGATCGCCGCGATATTACCGATCTCACTCTGGGTCGGCATGATCAACCTCGCTGCGTAAGCGCCGCGCGATGGGGCCTGCGGTCATGACGCTTTAGCCTTTGGGGATACCACTGCGAGACTTCGAAGCGCGGACGGTTCCTCGGGAAGCTCAAACAGCCGGGCGACACGCAGCAGACGCTCCTTATCGGCGGGCGACGATTCGCCGCGTGCACTCATGACCTCTTTGATGAGCTCGAATCCCTTGCGGCGGGTCTTGGCGTCAGCGGGCAACATCGACGGAATCGCGGCGAGCGCGGCGTCCGTATCGATCAGAAGAATGTAAAATTGTTCGCGCACCAGCGCCTTGAACTCCGAGGCCGGCATGTCGGCGTGAGCCTCGCGAATCCGGCGGACCGCCTCGAACCCGCGTTCGTCGACACCACCCCGCCCCATCCCCGCATAGAGGAGACCCCGTATGACCGCTTCCCGCAGTCCTCCCGCCGGAATGCGTGCCTTGAGCTCGGCAACGCGCTTCTGAACAAGCTCGCGATGCAATGGATTCTTGCCCGCTCTGCGCAACGGGCGCGCTGAATCAGGATCGACCCCGACTGCACCCTGGAGCGTGGGTGAGCCATACACCGTAAGAAATATGCGTTCTGAGACAGCCTCGCTCAGCTCCCGCCAGGCATCGAGACCCGCGGCCATTTGTCGCGAAAAGTTCTCCTGCAGAGCGATGAACGCATTGTCCTCGCCCACAGGTTTTCGGTTCTTGCGCACCTGATCCGCCATCGTCCCAACTGCTGCCATCATCGGGTTTGCGTTGGAGAAAAGCTCGTATTGCAGCCGTAGGGGATGCATCTGATGCATCCACGTCGCGAGCGGAGCGGTCACCAGAGCGCGAACGACGGGCTGCGCAAACGCGCGGTAAGCTTCCAGGTTCCTCTCCGAGACCCGGGCGGCCGTCGCAAAGCGCCTCTCATCGACAGCATCATTGCCGCCCAGCGCGCGAATGTCCTCAAGCGTCCTTTCCTCACAACGCATCACCCAGTCCCCGCTCGCCAGGTCAGGATTGGCGACGTCCGTCTTCTTTTTGAGCACGGCCTCGTAGAGCCCGGGCGGCAACGTCTCGATCAGATCAATATTGCTCGAGAACTCGCTGTGCTCTTTCTTCGCCACGCCACCGGAAACGAAGATGCCGAGATGCCCGACACTCTCGTGGATGGTGTAGACGATGGTCTGTCCGTAGGACCGAAGCTCATCTAAGTTTTCGTAGAGATCGAGAATCCATCCGAGCGCCTGCTGAGGCGGGGTGATGTTATCGCCCTTCGAGCAGAACACCACGATGGGCGAACGGATGTTGCGCAGGTCGACCGTAATGCCGTCCGAGGTCTGTATCCTGCCGGCCGCCAGATTGTTGCCGACGAACAGTTCATCCACGATGAACTGGATCTCCTCGGCGTTGAGATTGACGTGACTCCCCCACCAACGCTCGAATCCGAGATAGCGCGACGCCTCGGTATCGATCTTGGAATAAAGGTTGTACTGCTTGGTCCAGAGCGTGTTCGCAGGATTCTGGCCTTCGAAATTCTGCACCAGCCAGGCACCGTCGAACTTGCCCTGACCGAGGTCGCCCGTGAGCGCGGTCAACCAGCTGCCGCCCAATAGGCCGCCGCTGTAACGCATGGGATTCTTCCCGCGCACACCGGCCCAGTACGAGAGCGGCGAGCCGGCAACGATGATGGGGCCGAACAGCTCGGGCCGAACGGCTGCGAGCATCATCACGGCCCACCCGGCTTG
>C688J35102_120989136_pt1 | contig 10208 bp, 9 predicted proteins | sample HopSoiMetagenom2_FD_35102 | JGI IMG/M metagenome (IMG submission 35102) | reverse complement strand
TCGGCATCCACGCCCACCAGAACCTGTCGCTGGCGGTGGCCAACTCCGTCGTCGCCGTGGAGGAGGGCGTGACCCGCGTCGACGCCTCGCTCGCCGGGCACGGGGCCGGGGCGGGCAACTGCCCGATCGAGCCGTTCATCGCGGTGGCGAACCTCCAGGGCTGGCAGCACCGCTGCGACCTGTTCGCGCTGCAGGATGCCGCGGACGACCTGGTGCGCCCCCTGCACGACCGGCCGGTCCAGGTCGACCGGGAGACCCTGACCCTCGGCTACGCCGGCGTCTACTCGAGCTTCCTGCGGCATGCCGAGGCCGCGGCGCAGCAGTACGGGCTGGACGTCCGGTCGATCCTGCTCGAGGTCGGCCGCCGCCGCCTCGTCGGTGGCCAGGAGGACATGATCGTCGACATCGCGCTCGACCTGCAGGCCGGTCGCCGGACCGTTGCGTGACGCCGATTCCTTTCCCCGCCCGGGAAGCCTGATGTTCTCCAAGGTTCTGGTCGCCAACCGTGGCGAGATCGTCGTGCGTGCGTTCCGCGCTGCCTACGAGCCGACCGCGGCGACACAGGCCAGATCGCGGCCCCGTTCGCCGGGGTGGTCAGCCTCAAGGTGGCCGAGGGCGGCGCGAGGCATCTACGCCGGGCGGCTGCGCAACGCGAGGCAGGTGGAGGCGCTCACCGTCAACCTGGTGTCGGTCAATCGTCGGTACAAGGCCCACGCCGGCGTCCGCGTCACCGACGTGTGAGTCCCGTACGGCGTCGCCCGGGAGTGCCAGTACGGCTGGTGCTTCAGCTGGGCGCACTCACTGCAGTCGGCCCTCTCTCGCTGACGCTCTATCTCCCGTCCCTGCCGCAGATGGCCAGGGACCTGCACACCACGGACGCGCTGGCGCAGCTGACGATAACGACCTGCACGGTGGGCTTGGCCCTCGGGCAGCTGCTGACCGGACCGGTCAGCGACCGTTACGGACGACGTCGGCCGATGCTCGTCGGGGCCGGCGCCTTCACACTCAGTTCGTTGTTGTGCGCCTTGGCCCCCGACATAGGCCTGCTCCTGTGGCTGCGGCTGGTGCAGGGTCTTGGCGGCGGTGCCTGCATGGTGATCGCACGAGCCGTCGTTCGCGACCGGTTCGTGACGAACGACGTTGCGCGGGTGTTCTCGATGTTGCTCCTGGTGACCGGGATCGCCCCCGTCGTCGCCCCCCTCCTCGGTGGTCAGTTGGCGCGCGTCACGTCGTGGCACGAACTGTTCGTCGCCCTCGCCGTGACGGGAGCCATGATCATCGTGGCGGCGGCATGGGGCGTGCACGAGAGCCTGCCGCGGGATCAGCGTGGCACCGGCGGGATCCGGGCCTCTGGCCGCCGGTTCGCCACAGTCCTGCGCGACGTTCGCTTCGTAGGGTTCACCGGAGTGGTGACGCTTGGGACGACGGTCCTGTTCAGCTATCTGTCGATGAGTCCGTTCGTACTCCAGGGCGACTACGGCCTCAGCGCGCAGACGTACTCGTTCGTAATTGCCGGCTCGGCATTCGGGATGATGGCCGTCGGGCAATGGGGTGCCTGGCTGGTGGGCCGCCGTGGAGCCGCCTGGACGCTCCGCGTCGGCCTGGTGTTCGGCGTGACACTGGACGTCGCCCTCGTCGTCGCCGTCGTCGTCGGATCCGGGCGCTCCGTGGTGCTCCCGCTGCTTGTGACTGCCGTGTCGGGCCTGGCTCTCATCTCGCCGTCTGCGTCCGCCCTGGGCCTGGCAGCCCATCGTTCCCGCGCCGGGACGGCCACCGGGGTCATGGGCCTCGTCCAGTTCGGAATCAGCGGTGCGGTCACGCCCCTGGTCGCGGTCGGCGGGACGACGCCGTTGCTGATGATGTCGACCATGGCATGCGCCGCGGTGTCGGCACTCGTCATCGAACTACTGATCGCTCGTGCGGGCGCCCATCGCGACGCAGAGCCGTCGAGGGAGGGATTGCGGCTGGCCGTCCAGGGCAGCGGCGCCTGGACCGGCCCGGCCGACTAGTGACCGGAGGCACCGGATCTCCCAGGTCGGAACGCGGGGACCACGCACCACGCGGGCGTCATGCGCAGTCATGCGCGTCCCCGCGCCAACTGCATCATGCAGGGGCCCACTGGGCAGAACTGGTGACCGCTAATCGCTCGCTCGGACGCAGACAGCGTGCGCAGGACGACTTCCTCGAGCGGCAAGCGAGGTCGTTTTCAGCTGTGGCCGTGCATCCCGTATGCATCCAATATTGCCTGTTCCATGCAACAACGGCACTCGGCGGCCAATAGTCAACCGGACGTTCGAGCTGCTCAGTCACCGATGTTCAAGCCCAGTCAGGAGAACAAGATCAAATAGCAGGACTTGATGTTCAAGCCGTCCCAGTGCATCACGGGCCGTATTAGAAGGTGCGTACGGCGATGCCGGGATACGCCAGTGCCAGGCCTGCCTCGTCATATACGAGGTGGCAGGAGAAGTCGAAGGCTGGCGCGGAGTAGTCGTAGCGCTGGTGCCCGTGCTGGTCGGTGATCCGTGTGTACTGCTGCTCAAGGCGTTCCATGCTCAGATCCAGAGCTCGTACGTAGGCGGCCGGCGCCTGCGCCGTCGCACCGGTGGGAAGGGCCAGGCGGCGCACCGGCAGGGCGTTGGTCATCGCCGACGACTCCAGGTCCACATCCAGGCAGCCGTCCAGGTGCAAAGCCGGCTTCCTGTCGATGCGCCAGCGACCTTCTCCGTCACCCTCGAGCAGTCGCGTGCGCGCCCCGGTGTTGGAGCGTCCGGTCACACGAGCGCTGCGGGTGCGCCAGGCGGCGTCGACTCGTATCTCGTAGTCGACGATCCAGGACTGCCCCTCCTCGACCGCGGTCGTGGCGCCGGTGAGCAGATGACCGTCGTCGTGAGGCTGGAAGTAGACGACCTCGAAGCCGGAGCGAGCCTCCTGGTGAGCCCAGGCCGCGCTCGGCGGCGGCGGGAGGAACGGCATGGCTGTCACCCTCGGCTAGGGGGGCAATCAAGGCAACAACGGATTTTGATCTTGGCGGCCTTCGGGCGACTCCGCCAAAATCCGTCGTCGTACGGATCCGCGGTCAGACGGATAATGTGACGCCAACGAACCGGCAGGAACGCGATCATGACGGCCTGGCAGCGTGGGGGGTCAGGGGTTCGAATCCTCTCAGCTCCACCCTTCTGACCAGGCCGTTCTCCAATTTTGAACAACTGCTTTCGTGGTCTTTGCTGCCGGCGTGGCGGCCACTGGAGCCACTACGGCGTCGGCGGCGCCCGCAGCGCGTTGCCCATCCGGTCGGGGGCGTCGCGGCCGAGGGCCGGCGTGACATGGGTAGTGGTGTCCGTGGTCGTTCGAATCTGTGCGTGGACGAGCACCTCCATGACGCCTCGCGAGGGGGTGCACCCCTTCGGGCGGCAGCAGGAGATCAAGAGAAGAGGTCTACAACCCTGCTCTGGCCAGGAGTCATAACTGTCAGCCGTGACTGGGATCGCACCCGTGAAAGACGCGCCGGATCGGCGCTGACTCCTCTTCGGACCGGCGTGTCCTGGCCGAGGTCGCACCCGGGCGGCTGAACGATTTCGCCCTCAGCCCGGCGCCAGGCTGACCGGATATATAGGCCGAGACGATCGGATGTGAACCATGCATCAGCAGTCCCTTGACCGACGGCAGCCCTCAGTGCGATCCCGTCCTCAATTGCGCGAGATCCCCCTACAGCGCCAACTCATGGCCGCCGGAAACGGCGAGAGCAGTCCGCAGTGGACGGCCCGCTACGACCGGTCAAGTCGGGTGGCGTCGTGTGTGACCGCTCCTCGTGAGGCTCCTGCCAGGGCCCGCGATGAGCGCCGGATTGCTGACGGGATCCGAGGTGGCGGAGTCCCTGTCGGGGTCGGGGCGCCTGATGCGGCGACCGGACCGGACATCCAGGCCAGAATCGCGGTGACTGCCGGGCCCGACGTGCTCGAGGAGCGCGGCGCGCAACTCGTGGATGAACGGCTGACGGACGCAGTCGTGGCCGGGGACGTCGAACCGGCGGCCACTCCCGCGGCCCTGCCGATCGACGGACTCGGGGAGCCAGTGGAGGCCCCCGGCCTTTTTGGGAAGAGCCAAGAACTCCAACCGGTAGCTCGGCGCCGACCGGAGGTGCTCGGTGGCGACGTCCGGCAGGCAGTTCGTCGAGGGGGCGAGCAAGGTCGAAGCCTTGCGGGCCCAGCGGCGCTGTCGGCCGGCACCGCGACGGGTGATGCCGAGTCCGTCAACCAGCCCAAGGGGGACGTGACAGGTGACCAGCTGCGCGACGCTCCGCCCGGAGGCGGCCGCCCAGCGGAGGAAGGCCAGCCGGCCGTCGGCGTGCTGGCCGCCGGTGACCGCCTGCCCGGGGATCTTCCGGTGGTCTCCGACCAGTCGTGGGAGTGGATGGAGCCACTGCTGCCCGCCTCGACGGGCCGTCGGGGTCGCCGGTGGCGGGATCACCGGCAGGTGGTCGAGGCGATCTGCTGGAAGTACCGGACCGGCTCGACGTGGCGCGAGCTGCCCCCCCGGTTCGGCCCGTGGCAGACGGCCTACCAGCGACTGACCAGGTGGGGCGCCGACGGCACCTGGGCCAGGCTGCTGGCCCGGGCTCAGACCGACGTCGACGCCTCCGGGGAGCTGGACTGGCTCCTCGCGGTCGACTCCGCGGTGACGCGCGTGCATCAGCACGGAGCGAGCGCCCGGCGGGTCGGCGGCAAACCGGGGACCGCCTTGCCCGATGACCCGGAGGATGTGACGGCGGCCTAGCAGCCCTCGGGGCTCCGTTGAATGACGAGGATGTCCGCTCGGCACCACTGATCGCGGGACCGGCCGAAATGCGATGGGCCGGTCCCGCGCGCCGGCGATCCACTTATCCGGCCTGTTTCTGGCGCTCGCGACGTTCGGCGTGGGGATCCTGGTCCAGCAGTTGCTGTACGGACAGGATGGATGTTCGGCAAGGCCCCAAAAGCTGCGGGTCCTGGTTGCAGTTGGCGGCGTTCGCCTCAGTGCGCGGCAATCCGCCGTCGTACGAATCGGCACGTCAACCGGCCCAGGGAACGGCAGCGAACCGCCACGGACGCGATCATGACGGCCTGGCAATTCGGGGTCAGGGGTTCGAGTCCCCTCAGCTCCGTCGCTCGGGAACCCTTCGACGCGCTCATCGCCGTTGGCGATCCCGCGTGCGGCGGGCGCGACGACGTCGGCGGCGATCTTCCGCACTCGGTCACGGACATCTCGGGTTCGGCGGGGGAGAGCAGGTCGTGGTGCAGGCGGTCCGCCTGCCGGGTGGGGTGCTGGGTGTCAGGCATTGCCATCCTTGTTGCGCAGAAACGGTCGGGAATGTCAGCGGGCCGGCTGGGACAGGCTCGCCAGCACCTTCTCCGCGGCCTGCTGCCCCGAGTTTGCCGCGTCGGCGAGCGAGGGGACGTCGAGCTGATAGTCGCCTGCTAGGTAGACCGGGCCGAGGTTCTTGCGCAGCGTCGGCAGCGACGCGCGTCCGTCGGGCGCCCAGAACGGCACGACACGATGGTGGCGCCGCAGGATGCCTTGCCCGAGCTTCCCGTCGAGTTCGGGGTAGAGCGACAAGAGATCCGCCGTGAAGCGAGCAACGATCTCCTGGTCGGTGAGCTCGAACAGCTTGTCGGCCTCCGCGCCGCCGGCGAAGCAGGCCAGCGCCCCGCCGGGCTTGCGCAGGCCACCGCGGCGCAGGGCTGCGGCGTGGTTGAACACCGCTTGGAACGACAGCTCAGGTGTGGACACGGCCAGGAAGTCGTCCCAGCGCTGAGGGCCCTGCTCGCCGGTGAAGAATGCGACCACGACGTACCGCCCGTAGTGGATGTCCTCGAACGACTTCCGATAATCCGGAGGCAGCCCGGGCATGATCTTCAGGGCGATGTCGGCGGGCACCGCAACGATCGCACGACGGGCGTTCAGGCGTACCGGCCCGTGCTCGTCCTCATAGTCCACGACGACGCCGTCGGCGCTCCACTGGACCGAGTTCACCGGGGAGTTCAGCCGGACTCGTTCGCCGAGGTCGTCGACCAAGATGTCGGTGAGGGTCTGGTTTCCGCCTTCGGGCAGCGAGAGGTTGGGAACCTTCTCGGGATCGGTCAGCAGAATGCCCATCGAGAAGACGAACTGCGTCGCGGCGGTCTCCTCGGGTTCGCATCCCATCCACTGCCCGGACCAGGAGCGGACCATCTCGCGAGCGAGGTCGGACTTGACTCCACGCAGCACGAAGTCGGCGCGTCGAGAATCGAGCTTTGCGCGGACCCGTTTCGCCCACCCCTTGGTGGGGTCCATCTCCAGGAACGGCACGTTCGCGAGGATCCGCGTGCCCACCATCGCCAGTCCGACCCGGTCCATGAAACGCATCCGGGAGCGAAACATCAGGCTGAACGGATTCGAGGTGTCGACCTGCTTTCCGCCGAGCGAGAGCGCCACGGACTTGCCCTCGAGCGTTCCCATCGGGACCTGGTGGCGATGCAAGGCGTCGATCAGGGGTCCGGTGCCCTCGGTGAACTGGGTGCCGACATTGATCCAGTAGTCGCCCTGACGGACGGTGTCCACGCGACCCCCGGCCCGGGCGCTGGCTTCGAGTACGACGACGTCCCGTTCAGAAAGCGCGGTCGCGGCCATCAGGCCTGCCATGCCGGCGCCGACGACGACGACCTCGCAGTTTTCCTCGCGCACGTCATTTGATGCAGTCATGGGTAGGTCTCACATGCCGTTCTTGGCGGTCTTGACGGTGTCGGCACGGACGGAACCCGTCCCGCCGCCGGCGGGGAGGGGGTCAGTTCTGTCGAGTGCCGCGGCGACGGCCCGCACGAGTCGCCTCGTTGCTGCCTTGCTGCTCGGGCTGATCGCCGTGAAAGAGATGTAGCCGTGCACGAGGCCGGGCTCGCTGATCACCTTGACCGGCACGCCGTTCTCGAGGAGCGCAGTCGCGTAGGCGAGCCCGTCGTCGCGGAGTGGGTCGAAGCCGGCGACCGCCACAATGGCGCGGGGCAGACCGGTCAGGTCACTGGCGAGCAAGGGCGAGACTCGCGGATCGCGGTGATCAGTTCCTTCGGGCGCGTAGTGCCCGATGAACCAGGCGATCTGCTTGGCTGACAACGCGGGGGATCCGGCGAACTCCAACTGTGTGGGCCGCTGCTCCGAGATGTCGGTCACCGGCTGGATGAGCACCTGCAGCATCGGCTGAACCGTGTGATCACGGACTTGCTGGCAGAGCACCGCGGCGAGGTTGCCGCCGGCGCTCTCGCCGGCGACGACGATCCGGGTCGGGTCGATGCCCCAGTCGGCGGCGTGCTTGACGGCGTACTCCCAGGCAGCGACCGCGTCCTCCGGCGCCGCCGGGAACGGGTGCTCGGGCGCCAGGCGGTACTCCACGGAGAGGACGTCCGCGCCGGTACCGTGGGCGAGCATTCGCGCCGGGGCGGCATAACTGTCGCAGCTTCCGAGAGCGAATCCACCACCGTGGAAGAAGAGGATCAGACCGCGAGTCGGCTGGCCGGAGCTGTAGCGGGTCGCCCACAGCCCGTCGGCGACCTCCAGCTCCTCCTCCACATCGCACGTGCCGACCCGGTCGGCGAAAAGCGCGGCTTCGCTCTCGGTCTGCTCTCGGGCGGCCGTCGCTGACAGGTCGCTGTAGTCGTCACCGGCCTCGGTGAGCTTCATGAGCAGGGCGATGTCGGGAGCCATGCGATCGCCGGCGGTGTTCACCGGTGGGCGGACCAGCAGCCTGAGGAGCGGGGCCGGCAGACGGCTCAAGGCCACGACGAAGATCCGCTGAAGGCGCTGCCCCAACGTGAGTCGGGCGGCGGTCATGACGCGGCCGCCACGCTGCTGAGCCGGGCGGCTGCCGAGGTCCGGGTGGAGAACCGGATGTGGTCGTCGACCAGCTGACCCTTGAAGAGCCGGTTGTCCTTGACGAACGTCGTGTGCATCTGCCACGGCAGGGCCGTGCCCTGACGCGGAAGGTCCGCCTTCGCCCGCTGCATGTAGCCCGAGGAGAGGTCGAGGAGATCGGCGGTGGGCAGCCCTGCCGGCACGACGGGCACCGCGATGTCGTATCCCTGGGCGTCCATCCCCCGGATCACCTCTGCGGCGAGGCGGCACACGTTGCCCAGGCGCAGGGTCCACGACGCCTTGGTGTAACCCAGCATCATCGCCCAGTTCGGCACCCCGGAGATCAGGGACCCGCGGTAGAGGAGCGTGTCGGAGATCTTCACCGGGACCCCGTCGACTGTGGGCACGATGCCACCCAGCAGCTGCATTACCAGACCGGTCGCGGTGACGATCAGGTCGGCCTCCAGGGTCTGACCCGACTTCAGTCGGATCCCGTCCGTCGTGAACCGCTCGATCTGGTCGGTGACCACGTCCGCGTTGCCCTCGCGAATGGCCGTGAAGAACTCACCGTCCGGGGTGGCGCACAAGCGCTGGTCCCAGGGGGCATAGGGGGGTGCGAAGTGGGTGTCCACATCGAAGCCGGCCGGTAGTTGCTTGGCCGTCAACGTGCGCAGCAGGTTGCGCCCGAACTTCGGGAACCTGGAGAGCACCGTCACGGCGAAGTGGTCGCGCCAGATGTTCTTGATGCGCGTGGCGGCGTAACCGCGCTTGGCGCCGAAGAGCGTCATGAGCGCCTGGGCGACCCTGTCCACCCTGGGAATCGAAGCGATGTAGCTGGGGGTGCGCTGGAGCATGGTGACGTGGGCTGCCGCACCGTCGCCCATCAGCATCGCGGGGAGCATCGTCACGGCGGTCGCGCCGCTGCCGATGATGACCACCCGCTTGCCGCGGTAGTCGTAGTCCTCCGGCCAATGCTGTGGGTGGAGGATGTCGCCCTTGAAATCCTCGTGACCTTCGAAGTACGGCGTGTAGCCCTCGTCGTAGCGGTAGTAGCCGGTCGCGCTGAAGACGAAGCCGGCCTCGACGGTCTTGGTCGCCTCGCCACCATTCTCGTCCGGGACGGTCACGTGCAGCGTCCACTTCGCGTCAGCGCTGGACCAGTCGGCGGCGGTGACGCGATGCCCGAGGCGCAAGATCTTGTCCAGGTCGTACTCGGCCACGGTCTCGGCCAGGTAGTCGCGGATCAGCGGGCCCTCGGCGATGGCGTCCTTGTGCAGCCACGGCTTGAACTCGTATCCGTAGTGGTGCACGGAGTCGTCGGACCGGATGCCCGGGTACTTGAACAGGTCCCAGGTGCCGCCGATCGACGCACGGGACTCGAGAAGGAGGACCTTCTTGTCGGGAAAGTCGCTCATCAGGTGCTTGGCCGCCCCGATTCCGGAGACCCCTGCCCCGATGATGACGATGTCGGCAGACTCCGTCGCCTGTCCGTTCTTCATGGTGCACTTCCTTCTCAGTCGTGGTGCTCTCGGAGGCCTGACGGATCGTCAGTTGGGGCAGGCGGGTACGACGCCGGTTCCGCGGGCTCGGGTGGCGACGATGGGGTCGTCGAGGACCTCGGCTCTGCCGGTGCTGTCGATGGCCCGGGCGATGATCCGCAACTCGAAGTCGATCGTCCGGCTCCGGTTGCCCTTGGCGGCTAGTCGGGCCTCGACCTCGATCACGTCGCCGCCGCGTACCGGCTCGAGGAATTCCACGGAGGAGTACCCCGCGAAGAGGCTCTCGTGGCCGTCGGTGACGATCGCGAGATGAGTTCCAGCGTCGCCGAACAGCGCCAGACCGAACGCCCCGTCGACAAGGTTGCCGGCGTAGTGGGCCTCGGAGTAGGCGACATAGCGCTGGTGAACGATCTGCATGTGGATCCCTACTCGGTCATACGATTAAGTCGCTTGACTGAGTATGTGGCCGTGGTCACGTCGCGTCAAGAGGCACGCACGAGCCAGAGACCCGGATTTCTCACTGCAGGTCGGCGAACGTCCCTGGCCTCTTCGCGCGAAGGCAGAGCCCCCAGACCAGTCCGCCGACATACGCGAGAGCCATGAACGCGATGAGGAAGTACGCGAGCCAACGCGTCCCGATGAGCAGCTCGAAGTTGGAGACGACCAGGGTGAGGATGATCGCCAGGCTCAGGAAGGCGATTCCGGGCGCGACGCTGCCCTTCCACAGCGAGGCGAGGTGGGGGGCGCGTCGGAAGTGGACAACCACAGCGATGGAGGTCAGGGTCAGCAGCACGATCAGGCCCAGAGTGCCCGCTCCGCCGAGCCACGCGTAGATCTCGACGACCGGGTCCA
>C688J35102_120989139_pt1 | contig 10215 bp, 6 predicted proteins | sample HopSoiMetagenom2_FD_35102 | JGI IMG/M metagenome (IMG submission 35102) | reverse complement strand
GCCCTTCTTCCACAGATAGATGTAACCGACCAGCAGGATGGCGATGTAGATCAGCATCTCCACAAAGCCAAATCGCCCGAAGCTCAGCGACGTTTTGAACATGTCGCGGTAAATGTAGGCCCAAGGGTATAAAAAGATGGCCTCTACGTCGAACAGAATAAAGACCATCGCCACCAAATAAAATTTTACCGAAAAAGGTTCGCGCGCATCCCCGGTCGGCTCCATGCCGCATTCGTAAGCTTGTTGTTTGGCGCGATTTGGGCGTCGCCAGCCAACCGCAATCGACGCTCCCGTCAAGGCGCTGGCCAGCACCACCGCGATGATCAGGTGTAAGAGAAGCGGAGCGTAAGCATGTAGACCGGAACCACTCATGGGCGAAGGGTTATAATAGCGACTCACCCGCCGCACCGTCAAATGCGTCGGCAAAATCCTGGCGGCAAAATGTAGCGAGCACCGAGCCAAGCACTGTAGCGATCGGTGGTAGCCGAAGCGCCGCTAATGTAGCGGCCGCCCTCCGGGGCGGGCGGCCTTTTGTAAAGTTACACATCGAGGATCAGCGAATGTTGTTCGGTCACAACACCAACGTAACCGTAGATGGCGTGGTGGTCCACGTTCAGACCGAAGACCGCGGCACGCACAGCGCCGTTCTCGACACCACTGTCTACTATCGCGGCCGCGTCCTCCACCGCCGCACCAGCAAATATTCCGATCTCCTACCCCTCAATCCCGAAAATGAGAAAACTCTCAAGCTTCGCCTCGACCTGCAGCACGCCACGGTAGTCGACGAGCTACGCTCCGGCAAAGTGCCGGTAAACATCACACTTCCTGCGCCTCCTCCGCCGCCCGCACCCACCATCCCTGCAACAAACGTCGCAACAAATCCCTCGCCGGCGCCCACGGTCCCCATTCACGACAAAATGCTCAGCGTCGACCTCCTCAATCCGCGAACCTGGCTCACCGGCAAGCAAGCCACCCTCTATCTGGTCGTCCGCGACAGAATTCTCGGCACCGTCCTCGGCGGTGCAAAAGTTTCCGCCCGCATCGAAGGCGGCGCCGACAAGCTCGAGGTCACCACCACAACCCGCGCCGACGGCCAGGCGCAGTTGCAATTCGAAATGCCACGCCTGGTCGCCGAAGACGCCGCGCTCGTCATCGACGCCGCAGCCGGCGAAGCCCGCGGCCATCTCCGCTTCCAACTCCGCGCCAAACCAAAAGTGCCCGCCCCCGGCTAAACTAAAATGGGCGCGCCTAAGCAAACCAACTCAATTGCAAATTGAAAATTTTATGTAGCGGCGGCTTTCCGAAGCCGGCGCAGTTACAATGTAATGTGCATGCAAATAAAGGATTGCGATTCCAGGATCAAAGCGACAGGACCGACGCAAATGCAAGCCAACGAAACTCCCACAATCGTAGTAAACGGTGAGCCTCGCTCCACCAATCCCGGCGCCACCGTAACCGACCTACTCCACGAGCTCGGCCTGGACCACGGCCGCGTCGCCATCGAACGCAACCTCGAAATCCTTCCCCGCGAACAATGGCCGCTCACGAAGATCCAGCCCAACGACCACTACGAGATAGTCCACTTCGTCGGCGGCGGCTGACCCTCTCTCGCCTCACTCCCACGAATAAGGCGCCGGCAAACCCCGAGCCTTCCGAAATCGCCTCAACTCATCTTGCTGATGCGTCCGCACCCGCACCGCCGACCGCGGCTTCCCGGTACACAACAAAACGAACCCCGCCTCGCGATCATCAGGGAAATAAACTAACGAATCGCTCTGATCCACCTCGCCGCCGCCGTTCAACCGCCCCGCGCACGTCAAGCAATACCCCTGATGACACAGCGCCGGCAGCGCAATCCCCGCCGCCTGAGCCGCATCCCAAATGTGCTGCTCGCTTCCAACCGAAATCGTTCGCTCCTGCCCATCCGGCAAGAGCAACACAACGCGAAACGCTTTCTCATCAGCACACATACAAGCTCAGCGCAACCGTCCTGCTTGCTGGGAACCAAGCAGGACGTCGCCACCAAATCTCACTCGCCACAAATCACGGCTGCCAGATCACGGATTGTAGAACGCCGCATTCTTGCTGTAAGGCGCATGCCCCGGCTCGCCACGCCGGAAGTGCCCCGAAGGTATGCTCTTGCCATCGCGCTCGTGCGCCAGCAATTCGATGAACCACGCCTCGTGCTCGATCTCCTCGTTAAGAATCCGCGAAGCCATGTCATAAGTTCGCGGATCCTTGCCGAACGTCAAGTCGCAAATCTCGATCCACGAACGAATCGCGCAGCGCTCCGATTCCAGCAGCAGCGTCAGAATATTCACCGCTGTCGGCGGGTCCGGCAGCTTCGCCGCCCGGCATCCCGCCTGATTGTGGAACTCCGGCAAATCGTTCGGTAGTTCGCCGCCCAATTCGTAAATACGAGGAACAATCAGCTCCCAGTGGGCTCGATCCTCCAAACGCGCATCTTCGCAGATCTCCTTGTAATCCTCATGACCCGCCAGATGCATTCTCAAAATGGTGTAGTAATAATACGTGCTGGCAAATTCCGCGGCGGCATTTGCGATCAGCATCTTGATCAGCTTCTCCACATCCACGCCTCGCGCGCGAATCACTTCCACTCCCACTCGCTGCGTGACGTCTCCCGCTTTCACCACTTGTACGTTCTTGTTATCAGCCATAGCGGCCTCCTTCCTGCCCAATCTAGGCCCATGGCAGCCATAGGTCTAAGATATATTCGCTATCGCACCGATAGTTTTTACCTTTGGAACGCCATTACAAACTTAAATCGGGATTTTTGCGTCGTTAGAAGGAATTGCGCCTGAATTCCTAAATAGAGCCTGAATGCGTGAATAGAAGTGATACTGCGTCTGGAATGGAACTGCCGCCTCAAACTCCGTCGAGCAAATGCCCCATCTTCTTCTTCTTCGTTTGCAAATAAGATCGCGACATCTTGGACACCCGCGGCTGGCACGGCACGCGCTCCACCACGCGAATCCCCGCATTCTCCAGCTGGCGCACCTTGTCAGGATTATTCGACAGCAGCCGAATCCGATTCGCCCCCAGCTGCTTCAAAATCTGCGCCGAAAAATCGTAGTCGCGTGGATCGGCAGCGAATCCCAGCTTTTCGTTCGCCTCCACTGTATCCATCCCCGCATCCTGCAACTCGTACGCGCGCAGCTTGTTCATCAACCCGATTCCGCGCCCTTCCTGCGGCAGATACAGCAAAATTCCCGCCGGCGCTTCCCCAATCTTCTTCAACGAAAGCTCCAGTTGCGCGCGGCAATCGCAACGCAACGACGCCAGCACATCTCCCGTCAGGCATTGCGAGTGCACGCGCACCAAAGGCGCCAGCTTGCCATTCAGTTTTCCGCGCACCAGCGCCACCGCCTCTTCTTGCGGCCCGCGCCCCTCAAATCCATATATTCGGAAGTGGCCAAATCGCGATGGCAGCACCGCCTGCGCCACCGCGCGCAACTCACCCGCGCCATTCTTATTCTTCTTATTCGCAAGCTTCCGCTTCGCAATAGCTGGCATTGGAGGCAACGAGTTTAGCAGGAGTGCCATGTTTCCCCGACTATAGTCCACCCGAGCCTCATTCGATGCCGCACCCCGCATTTTCGCCACATTGTTTACGTCGCCGTTACAACGGTGCGACTCTTTACATCCGTCAAACGATTGGCTAGCGTTAACCCAACTACTCATGATCGACTCGGTCTTCTCCGTTCGCGACTTTCTCTTCACGCTGCTCCTCAAGGTCGGCGTCGCGGCCTCCTTCGCCGCTCTGCTCGCCCGCTGGAATACCTTCCGCCGCGTTCTCTTCACCGAAGAGCGCGATCCCGACCAGAAACTTAAGCTCATGCTGTTCATGACTCCGCCGCTGATCGTCGGCGTCGCCCTCCGTCTGGTCGGCCAACCCTATCGTTTCGCCGATCTCTCCGTCGAAGGCGCCTTCCTCATGGGCCTCCTCGGCGGCCGCGTCGTCGGCCCGATCGGCGGCGCTATCATCACCATTCCGGCTCTGATGGCCCACGAATGGCTCGGAATGCCCGCTGCTTCCACTGCCGGACTGATCGGCGGCTTGATGCGCCAGGCCATCCCCAACAAAGAAGAGCTGTGGAATTTTGGCCCCTTCACCTTCCTCAACATTCCTCGCGACCTCGTGCGCCTTATCCGCAGCGCCCGGATGTCCTGGGAACTCCTCCCGCTGCTCGCCTGCATGGGCCTCGAACTCGGCCGCGTGGCGCTCGTCGATGCCACCAAGCCCAAATGGCTCTTCGTCATCTACTCGCACTGGAGTTGGTGGCTCATCTTGTCGGTGCTAGCCACCGTAATGGCCGTCGCCGCCCCGCTGAAAATCTGGAACAACACGCGCATCGAGATGAACCTCGAACGCCACCAGCAGTTGCTGCTCAAAGCGCGCATCGACGCGCTTTCCAGCCAGATCAATCCGCACTTCCTCTTCAACACCCTCAACACCGTCTCCTCCCTGATTCGTTTCGATCCCGACCTCGCCCGCGGCGTCCTCCTCAAGCTGAGCAACATCCTGCGCCGCCTCCTGCGCAAACATGAGACCTTCGTCCCGCTCCGCGAGGAGCTGGACTTCATCGACGACTACCTCGACATCGAGGTCGCCCGCTTTGGTCGCGACAATCTCGAATTCCTCAAATCCATTGACGACGAAGCCCAGGAATCCTTCGTCCCCAGCATGCTCATCCAGCCCATCGTCGAAAATTGCCTGAAGCACGGTTTGGCCCCCAAACTCGAAGGCGGCAAGATCCAGCTTCGCGCCACTAACCGCGACGGTCGCCTCCACATCGAGATCGAAGACAACGGCGTCGGCATCTCCGAAGAGAAGATGCCCCATGTCTATGTCGAAGGCATCGGCCTGAGCAATGTCCGCGAACGCCTCCGCGTCCTTTACGGCGCCGATTTCCACCTGTCCATCGAATCACGCCCTGGCGACGGTACGGTCATTCGCATCGACGTGCCGGAGCTGGTATCCACCATGGCCGCCGTCGGTTAACTCGTCTTTTCCCTTGACTTTACGTTACCACTATGTTATCATCGGCCGTGTTACCTCGAACGAACCCCTTCCCAACCGCTGCCTTACCTTTGTATTGCCCCACCTTCTCCTTTGTTTTCATGCACTTCCGAACCGCCCTTCGCTTAACTCCTTTACCTTCAGATGTTTATGAACTGCCCGGGGGGGTAGGGTCTAAAAGCGAAGCCGAGGCGAAAGTCGCCCCGATTGCCCGCTGTCTCGACGGCAATCCTGTGCGGGGCCTCCGGTGAAACTTCTCTCCGGGGAACTCCGCCTTGCTGCCACCGACGTCAGCAACCATCTCGCCTGCCGCCACCTCACCCAATTAGAGCTGTCCGTCGCTCGAGGCGAGCGCAAAGCGCCCGAATGGCGCGCCCCCGACCTGCGAGTCATTCAGGAACTGGGCCTCCAGCACGAGGCGCGCTACCTCAAGTTCCTCGCCAATCGCGGCCTCGAAGTCATCAACCTGGCCACCACCGGCAGCGAATCCTCCATGGTTGACGCCACGATCGACGCCATGCAGCGCGGCGTAGCCGTCATCGCCCAGGGCGCCCTGCGCACCGGACGCTGGTTCGGCCGTCCCGACGTCCTGTTTCGCGTCGACAAACCGAGCCCGCTGTTCAAAAGCTGGTCCTACGAGGCCCACGACTGCAAGCTCGCCCGCGAAACCAAAGCCACCACCATTCTTCAGCTCTCGCTCTATTCCGAACTGTTGGGCGAAATCCAGGGCGTCGATCCTGAAGAAATGCGCGTCATCGCCCCCGGTACCACGTTTTCCGGCCAACCCTATCGCGTAGCCGAATACGCCGCCTACTACCGCTACGTCAAACGCCAACTGGAGCAAGCCACGGCCAATACCGCCGCGATGTCAGATCCGAGGGTGGCCCATCCTTTGCGAAGTCTGCAAAGGGTGGGCTCCTCCGCCCAGGCGTCTACGCCATCGAACGGCGCAGTCCACACCTATCCCGAGCCTTGCGCCCACTGCGACATCTGCCGCTGGTTCCAGGAATGCGACCAACGCCGCCGTGCCGATGATCACCTCTCTCTGGTGGCGGGAATCCGCACCCAGCAGCGCACTCAACTCGCAGCCTGGGATCGCAACACCGTGGCGCAGCTCGCGGACATGCCCATTCCTCTGCAAGAGAAACCCCTGCACGGCTCCCGCGAAGGCTTCGAGCGCGTTCGCGAACAGGCCCGCGTACAGGTTGCCGGCCGCAAAACCGAAAAACTTGTTCACGAACTTCTCAAAATCGAGCCGGACACCGGATTTTGCAAGCTCCCCGAGCCCGATCGCGGCGACATGTTCGTCGATCTGGAAGGCGACCCCTTTGCCGGCGATCAGGAAGCTGGAGGCGGCCAGGAATATCTATTCGGCTTTGTCGCTTCGGATGTTTCCGGCGCGCGCGTATACGAAAAACGTTGGGCCTTGTCCGCGGAAGAAGAAAAATCCGGCTTCGAGTGGCTGGTCGATGAAGTAGTGCGCCGCTGGAAAGAAAATCCTGCGATGCACATCTATCACTTCGGAGCCTACGAGCCTGGCGCCTTCAAGCGCCTGATGGGCCGATATGCCACCCGCGAAGAACAAGTCGACAGCATGCTCCGCGCGGGTTTATTCGTCGATCTGCACACCGTGTTGAAGCAGGCCATGCTCGCCAGCGTCGAGCAGTATTCACTCAAGAAAGTCGAAGCCCTGCCAGGCTTCATTCGCAAGACTCCGCTCGCCGATTCGCGCGAAGCCATGTACTTCGTCGAGCACAAGCTGCAGCTCGGTCGCGATCTCGATCTACCCGACAGATATCGCGAAGTGATGGAGGGCTACAACAGCGAGGATTGTCTCGCCACCGCTGTTTTGCGCGATTGGCTTGAATCCGAACGCATGGCTGCAATCAGTGCAGGGGCAAACATCCCTCGCCCGCCGCTCGGCGACCCCGCTCCGACCGAAGAACTCGATGAGCGCCAGAAGCGCGTAGCCGCCCTCGTTGAAAAACTCAGGTCCGGCATCCCTCTCAAACCTGAAGATCGCAGTCGCGAGCAAGCCGCTACCTGGATGCTCGCCAATCTTCTCGACTGGCACCGTCGCGAAAACAAAGCTGGCTGGTGGGAAGGCTATCGCCTCCAGGAACTCGACGACAACGAACTTGTCGAGGAACGCGCGGGTCTCGCAGGCCTGAAATTCGTCGAGCACGTCGGTATCGAAAATAAAATTCCCATCGATCGCTACACGTTCGACAAGCAAGACACCGAAGTCCGTGCCGGCAAAGACGTCTACGTCCGCGTCGCGCCTGGTAGCGCCGGCACTCCTGCCGGCGAGCCACCCACCGCACTGGCATCGCAAAAAGAACGCTCGTTCGGCAAAAATTCCGCCGCAAACTCTAAAGAAAAGCCCATCACCGAAAAATGCCGCCAAAAAGTCGGCTGCGTCGTCGCCATGGATCTCGCCGCTCGCACTATCGACATCAAGAAAACCCGCAAGACCGCTGACCTGCATCCACCCGCCGTCTTTGCCTGGGATTCTCCGGTAAATTGCGACGCCCACGCCGACGCTTTGCTGCGTCTCGGTGATTGGGTCAGCGAGCACGGCATAGACTCAGAAGGCCCGCTTCGCGGCGTGCGCGATCTTCTACTCCGAAAAATTCCGCGCCTCGCGCGTCGGGAAGCGCTCACGCTGCTGGCGCTGGAAGAGCCGCTGGTCAGCGCGTGCCGCATCGCCACCGCCCTCGATCACTCCGTTTTCGCCATACAAGGCCCACCAGGCGCCGGTAAAACCTTCACGGGCGCGCGCATGATCTGCAAGCTCGTCAGCCAGGGCAAGAAAGTCGGCGTTACCGCCCTGAGCCACAAGGTCATTCGCAAGCTGCTCAAAGAAGTCGTAAACGCCGCATCGGAAGATAAGCTTCGCGGCGTCAAATGCATGCAAAAGTGCAGTGAGGATGATGGTCTGGAGCAGGACGACGATATCGCAATCGCCGACGACAACGCCCTTCCACTAGCCTCCTTGCAATCTGGCGCTGCGAATGTTCTCGGCGGCACTTCCTGGATGTGGACGCGTCCCGAATATCTCGAGTCCGTGGACGCGCTGTTCATCGATGAAGCCGGCCAGATGGCGCTCGCCGATGTCGTCGCCCTCGGTCAAGCCGGCAAAAATGTTTTTCTGATTGGCGATCCGCAACAACTCGAACGACCTGTGAAGGGCAGCCATCCCGATGGCGCGGAAAAATCCGCTCTCGAACACCTCATAGGCAATCACAAAACCATTCCGGAAGGTCTCGGCATGCTGTTGCCCGAAACCTGGCGGATGCACCCGAACATTTGCGATTTCACTTCCGAAATGTTTTATGAAGGCCGTCTGCACTCGCGCGACGTCTTGAAACATCGCGTGCTCGCCAATCATCCGTGGCTGAGCGGAGCGGGCCTGTGGTTTGTTCCCATAGCGCATCAGGGAAATCGCAATTCCGCGGTGGAGGAAGTCGACGCCATCGAGCGCATCGTCAAAAGCCTCGTCGCTGGAAATGTGGAATGGTTTCGCACCGCCACCACCAGCAAGACCGTGGCGCTGGAAGACGTCCTCGTTGTCGCGCCGTACAACGCGCAGGTCAGCGATCTCCTGGCGCGCTTGCCGAAAGGCGCATGCGTCGGCACCGTCGACAAATTTCAAGGCCAGGAAGCCGCCGTAGTGATCTATTCGCTGACCACTTCATCGCCCGAAGACGCGCCGCGCGGCATGGAATTTCTCTACAGCCTCAATCGTTTCAACGTCGCCACTTCCCGCGCCATGTCGAACGTCATCGTCGTCGGCAGCCCGCGCCTCTTCGAGCCCGACTGCCAAAGCCCGCGCCAAATGCAATTGGCCAACGCCCTCTGCCGCTACCTCGAAATGGCCACAATCGTGGACCCAGCCCGGATTTAGAAATTAGCCTCACTGTGACGCACAGGCAGCGACGGAAACACATGAGACGGGTGCCGAAATTCACCGAGGAAAGTAAGTAGCCGGAAAACAACTACCGGACAACGGGAGGAGCAAACACGGAATCGTTGATCCGAACATTTTGCTGGATCCGGTTGAGTTGAATCACGGAACGCGCGGCGGGTTGCGAAGTTGTTCGGCGGAATGGAATTTGCACGCCATCCACGGCGCGATAATCGGAGTAATCGATCTGCGTCGGATTCTGGCCGAACGGAGATTCAGCGAAGCGGATCTGCCGGATCAACAACCCGGTGCCTTGGTCGAAATAAAATTTGACGATGGGAAGATTCTCGCGAATGCCGACCAGGATATACGCTTCGCGATCTCCGATCTTTTCTGGATATTCACGACGCAGCTCGGGAAAGATTTCGCGAATTTGCAGCGGAAACTGGAGGTCGGCGTCCAACAACGCGCCATCCAGATCGGCCTCCGCAATCGGCCGAGCCGCACGACCCGGCATGACGAACCAACCAGCATCGGTATTAATTGTAGTGACGCTGTCGCCTTTCCCCAGATGACGAACGATAGACTGCTTCCGTGAAGCCGTGGTGAAAATTTCAAGCGGTGTGGACACGCCGCCAAACGTCGCCGTGGCTTTCTCAACGCGCGTCGTGATTTGTCGCAACGCTTGCTCGCCGCCAAGTGATGCAATGTAGCGATGGAGAATTTCCGAAACCGTCGGCAGGTTTGTCGGCAACGGCTCGTTCTCGCCGGAGAGTGAAAAAGTCGTAGAACCAGAAGGCTGCGCGGCGACTAATGGCACATCTTCCGGATGTTGCGCGCCACGATGACAGGAATAACAGGTGACTTCGCGACGAGCATCGAACGTAGATTTGTTGAGCGCCAGCGTCATGCGCATCATAGCGCGCGCAGTTTTCTTCGGCTTTTTATCGTCTTTGTCGAAATGATTTTCGACATGACAGAACGTGCAGTTCACACCGAGCGAGTTCGATATGAATTCCATCGCTGGGAAAATATGATCGGACAGCGTGCCTTTCAGTACCTGAATATTTTTGAAAACCTGCTCCGCGTTTTTTCCGGCGACTGGTGCGGACACATTCGCGGTAGACCGAACTGACGCAGGCGCAGAACCAGCTGTCTCAGACCGAGCTGCCCCAGACGGAACTGCCGAAGACGGAGCCCGCGCAGATGCGCTCGAGGAATTCGCATCGACTGAGCTCGCAGACGGATGCAGAAGCGCTTCGATTTT
>C688J35102_120989141_pt1 | contig 10219 bp, 11 predicted proteins | sample HopSoiMetagenom2_FD_35102 | JGI IMG/M metagenome (IMG submission 35102) | reverse complement strand
GAGCAGCACCAGGTGCTTGGTCGGGTAGATGAAGGTGTCGACGACGAAGACCTCGGTCCAGTACTTCTCGGTGATCTCGTGCACCTTGGGATGGGCGCTGCACTGGACGAGGAAGGCGTTCGGCGTCTCGCGGAGCAGGTCGAGGCCGACGAAGAAGTCGGTGATCAGGACGATCCCGTAGTCCTCGACGCCCTGGAACTCCATGTACCGCTTGACGGCCCGCTCGTGACAGGTCCCCTCGGGCCCGAGCGTGATCACCGTGACCCGGCCGCCTGTCTCGCCTCCGCCCATTTGGCGAACAAGAGTATTCGACTAAATGGGGACCGTCAAATGATCGCCCTGCGGCGGGACCACCGCCGGGCCCCCTGTTCAGAGTCCAGCCGGGTGGCGGGCGACGAACTTCCTGCCGTCGACGCCGGCCATGTGCCAGCGCGGCCCCGAGACGCCGGGCGGGTCGTCGCGGGTGTCGAAGCGCAGCCCGGCGATCACCATGTAGGTGTGCTGGGCGTTGGCGTAGACGGTGATCCAGCGCCCGGGCCCAGCTTCACCCCAGCTCTCCAGCTGCCCCGAGACCACGGTCTGGTCGAGCATGCCGGCAGCGTGCAGGACGTAGCCGACGGCCCCCGAGCAGTCGTAGCCCCGCGAGCGCCAGCTGAGGTGCCCGCCTCCCCAGACGTAGGGCCTGTGGTCGATCCGGTTTGCGGCGGCGATCGCGGACCTGACGGCGCCGGGGGCCCCAGGCGGCGGGATCGCCCGGCCCCGGCCGAGTTCCGCACCGCAGTTGGCGCTGGTCCGCTGTGCGCCCGGAGGAACCGGTTCGCAGCCGGCCCCCCAGGGAACCTGTTCGGCCGCTGCCCCCGTGGGGACGGCCATCGCGAGAACCAGAGCCACCCCGCAGGACGCGAGCGCACATCGTTGTCTGCCCGTCCGGAAGATCCTCGAAAGGCTACGCGAGCAATCCCGAGCTCGCAGTTGACAGGTGTGGCTGGCCGATGATCCTCTCCGGCCTCAAGACCCTGCTGGAGACAGGCGAGACCCTCACCACCCCCGGCTCCCTGCGCTATGCGCAGGCAGGCTGAGCCGTTGTCGCTTCCGTGAGTCTGCATTTATGCATGCTGAGGACGCATAAATGCAGACTCACGCGTTGCGAAAGGGTGTCGATGACGATTTCAGTCGGCGAAGAACGCCCGGGCTCGTTCGGCAACCAGATCGGGGCGCTCGTCGGCGATGAAGTGGCCGCAGCCGGGGACGAGCTCGATCTCCATGGCGTCGGCATGGGCCTCGTAGCCGGCGAGAAGGTCGGTGTGGATCGCGGTGTCGTCGGTGCCGAAGAGCATGCGGGTTGGAACGGTCAGGCGCTCCTCGGCGTAGCGCCCCCGCAGCACCGGCACGAGCTCGCGCAGGTTGAAGACCCTGTACATCTGCACAGCCGCCCTGGCCCGCGACGGCTCGGCGAGGTTGTCGGCGAAGACGGAGAGCGTCCGCTCGTCCCAGAAGCGGGGGTCGGAGCCGCCGGCGCGCAGGGCCATCCGCACGAACCGTTTGCGACGGTGCGCGAGGTAGCCGATCCCCGGCGCGAGGACGAACGCCTGGTAGAGCAGCCGCCAGGAGTGCGGCAGCGCCCTGCGCATCTGAATCCATGGATGGGGGATGTTCAGCGCCAGGTAGCGGTCGAAGCGCTCGGGCGCGCGCAGGCAGAGCAGGAAGCCCACCCAGCCGCCCCAGTCGTGGCCGACCAGCTTCACCCGCTCCAGGCCCAGCTCGTCGAGGACGGCGAGCACGTCGGTCGCCAGGTTCTCCTTCTCGTAGCCGTCGCGGGGCGCGTCGGACCAGCCGAAGCCGCGCAGGTCCATCGCCAGCACGCGGTGGCCATCGGCCAGCGCCGGCATCAGGTCGCGCCACTCGTACCAGTGCTGTGGCCAGCCGTGCAGGAAGAGCACAGGATCGTCGCCCGAGCCGGCTTCGGCGACGTGGAAGCGCAGTCCCCGCGCCTCGACCCAGCTGTGGGTGACTCCGTCTACTGTCGGCATCGCGGTCACCGGCTCACCTTAGATGACCTTTTACCGAGGGACTACGGGCGCTTCATCAGCCTGGCGATCGCCTTCCGCACCTCGCGCACCTCGCGCCCGATCGCATCGAGCCGCTCCAGCACGACCTGCTCGAAGGGCTGGCCGCTGCTGATCCGCCCCGCGGCTTGCAGCAACTCGCCCGGGTCGACGTCAAGCGATCTGGCGATCCGCTCGATCACCTCGTCTGCCGGCGGGCCCTGGCTGCCCAGCTCCAGTCGGGAGAGGTTGGAGGCCGACATCGGGATTCGCTTGGCCAGCTGGTCGAGCGTGTAGCCGCGTTCCCTGCGGCGCTTGCGCAGCAGGGCACCAAGCGTTGAGGCCCGGCCGGCCTCTCTTTGTCCTCGCGAGCTGGCCATGAACCAACTCACCTTCGAGCATAAACATCAGGTCTCCTTGCCTGTTACTGCAAGTCGGTACATAGCCCGTTCAATCGGTATTGTGAGACCGGTCTGGCCAGGGAAGGGACCGTCGTTAGCAACTCTCCCCTGGCCAGGCCAAACAGGGGCGTTATCGATCGAGTCGGTGAAGGCCTATGTGCACACGCCGCGAATCAGCCGTGTGCATTGAGGCCTCGATCCAGAGAGAATCGGTATGCCGCGAACGACGGTGAAGGCTCCCGGCGCACACGGCGCACGCTTGCTGTCGCTGCCATGGCGGTCTTCGCTCTCGCCGCCCCGGTCAGTGCGGCATCCGCGTCCGGCCGCGCGGTGGTCGAGCTGAAAACGGTCCAGGTTGCCGCTCCCGGCAACCCCTCGGTGGCGATCGTGCCGTTCACCGACGCCATCTACCAAACCTGCGCGGAAGCGCCGGAAAGCAAGCAGGGTTGCCAGCAGGTCGGCGGCGTCAAGCACCGCTACGGCATCGGCCAGTTGGAGATCATCGTGGCCCAGTGGGTGAAGTTCCTCAACACGGTCGACCCAACCGGCAGCGACCCCCACAACCTCTACGACCCGACCGAGGGCTCCACCGGCTGGCCCAAGTACGGCCAGATCGACACGTCAGCTCGCACCCGTCCGGGCCGCCACTACTCGGTTGCGTACCCGGAGTGGGCCGACAAGCCGTACGGCTTCGCCAACTTCCTGCGCGCGGCGCGCTTCGTCAACTCCCTCTACAACGGTCAGGTCCTCTTCAAGCAGGCAAGTGTCGCCGGTGCCTTCAAGTACGTCGACTACCAGGTGAAGCTCTCCCGGCAGACCGAGCGGGGGATGTACGACCTCGCGCGCAAAAAGCGCACGGGAGCAACCCGGACCCACAAGACCGGGTTCGTCGTCCCGAGTCAGAACGAGTGGATCAAGGCTGCCTACTACGACCCGAGCGGCGGCGGTACCCACTCCTACTGGAAGTACCCGACCAATCCCGGCGTCTTCGGTGACGGAACCGCGACCGCACCGGTGCAGGCCCTGCTCGACCCAACCACCGGCGACGTCACCAACGCGACCATCCAGCCGTTGGCGAACTATCACGCCTCGGGTACGCCGGCGCCTAGCTGGTGTCCGGCAGCGGTCGAACCGCCTCTCTGCTCGAGCGTCAACCCGTTCGGGATCGACCCGACCACCTACGCGGAGCTCTACCAGGGCAGCCTCAGCACGGTCGGCCAGGCGCTGACCCCCTCGCCGTGGGGCACGCTTGAACAGGGTGGCAACGCGGTCGAGTGGACCGACACGATCACCCCGCCCCCCTCCGGCCGCAGCGGCGGCCGGGTCTGGCGACGCCTGCACGGCGGGATCGCCAACGCCCCCGCATACCAGCTGTGGCTCTCGGCGGTCGGCCTGCAACCCCAGGACAACCGCTTCTACAACGTCACCTACCCCTGGCTCGGCTTCCGGGTCGGCGTCGTCGGGAACCTGCGCGCAGCAAAGAGGTGAGCATCGGGGGTGGGGCGGTGCAGGCCCACGGCCCGGCACGCTCAGGGCAACGCCGTGTGGATCGTGTTTTCGGAGAACGAGAGGTTGGTCGGGTAGCTGGCCCCTTGCTCGGCGTAGGGCAGATGTCGAAGAAGCCCTGCGGCGAGTAGGGAACGAGCTTGCCACCGGAGATCAGGAAGTAGAAGTCGTCGTTCACCTGCATGCATCGGCGGTTCGAACCAGTGCCGAGGCCGGAGTCGGAGCCCCTGGGGGAGACCCAGGTGCGCTCGGCCGGCCCAGCATGGGCGGGACTCCGTTTCGAAGCACGGGCGAGATCCGAGATGGACATTCGGGATCATGAGAGTTACTGTGTTTTCGGTAGTGAAAAACCAACCACAGGAGGCTGAGAAATCGATTGGATCGCGATAGCCGTGGCGGCCCTCGCGGCCTTCCTTACTCTGGTCTTGCTCGTGGTCACGGTGCGGCGCGAGCGCAAGGCCCGACGCCGCTTTCAGGTCCTCGCCGACATCGCCGCGGTCTCCGATGCAGGCGGTTCGCTGGAGGAGACCTTCGACGCTATCTGCGCGATCCTGGTGCCGCAGATCGCCGACTTCTGCATGATCGACGTAATCGACAAGGATCGCGCGGCGCGCCGCGTCGCGGTGCGGATCGCGCCCGGCGGCGAGCCCGAGTTCGAGCGCGGCCTGGCCGAACGCATCCCCTCGCTGCCGCCGAGCATGGTCGCCGACGGCGAGTCCTCGTTGAAACCGCGCTTCTACGAACGGATGACCGAGGACGACGTGCGCGGGCTCTCTCACGACGAGGAGGACTTCGAGTTCCTCAACGGCCTCGGCACGCGCTCGGCGGTCACGGTCGCCCTGCAGGCGCGCCGCGAAGTCAGGGGGACGCTGACCCTCGGCGTTGCCTGGTCCGGGCGCCGGTACCGGCGCGAGGACGCCCGCTTCGCCTGGATCCTCTCCGGCCGCGTCGCCCTCACCCTCGACAACAGCGGCCTCTTCGCCGACCTCGAGCGCGCCGAGCGCGCCCGTGCCGAGATTGCCGAGACCCTGCAGCGGGGCCTGCTGCCCTCACCGCTGCCCGACATCCAGGGCTGGACGATCGCTGCGATGTACCGGCCGGCGGGAGCGGAGAACGAAGTGGGCGGCGACTTCTACGACGCCTTCCGCATGCCCGGCGGCTGGATGCTGGTGATCGGGGACGTCACCGGTCGCGGCGCCCAGGCCGCCTCGATCACCGCCGTCGCTCGCTACACCCTGCGCACCGCGGCCATCCTCACCGACGATCCCCTCCTCGCCCTGCGCACGCTCAACCGGGTGCTGTTCGCGCGCGGCGACGCGACCCTCTGCAGCCTCGCGGCGATGGCGCTCGGCGAGGATCCCACCGAACCGGTTCGCCTGGCGGTCGCCGGGCACCCGCCGCCGCTGCTGGTCGACGGCGAGGCGGTGAGCGAGGCGGCCACCCCGGACCCCGTGCTCGGCGCCTTCCCCGACTCGGAGTGGAGCCTCTCCTACGCCGAGGTCGAGCCGGGTCAGCAGCTGGTGGTGATCACCGACGGGATCACCGAGGCGCGGGGGCCGGAAGGGCGCTTCGGCGAGGAACGCCTGCACTCCCACCTCCGCGGCGTAGGCAACCCGGTGCTCGCCGTTCAGCATCTCGAGGGGTCGCTGCACTCCTTCACCGAGGGCCGCTTCGAGGACGACATAGCGATGCTGGCAATCGCACGCGCATCGCGGGAGCGCACCGCCGCTTCGGCCTCCACCGACCGCCCCCTCCCCGTCGGTTCACGCTGATGCCAGACTCTCCGCAGGCGCTGGTCCGACGCCTCTACGAGTGCTTCAACCTCCGCGACGAGGCCGGCATCTTCGAGCTCTGCGACGACTCGATGGAGTTCTTCCCGGTTACCGCCGAGGCGGTTGGCCGCGCCGCTCCTTACTCCGGCTCCACCGGGCTGCACGACTACCTGGCCGACGTGGCCCAGGTCTGGGAAGAGCTTCAGATCACCCCGAGCGAGGTCGAGATGCGGGGCGAGGCCCTGCTCGTTCGTGGCCGCGTCTACGCGCGTAGCCGCGAGCTTGGAATCCGCGACATTCCGGTTGCCTGGATCTGGCGCGTGCGCGACGGCCGTTTCGTCCGCGGCGAGGTCTTTCCCGACGCCGAGCAGGCCGTCGCCCGCTTCGCCGAGGCCTCGACCTGATCAGCCGCGCAGCTCGGCGAGGGCGTCGTCGCGCCGCTCGTGCATCGGGATCGAGGATTCCACCCCGGTTATCTCCAGCAGCCGTCGCACCTGGAGGTTGTGCGAGCAGAGGGCGAGGCGCCCGCCCGCCCGCCCGAGCTGCTGCCAGGCACGCACGATCAGGGCGATCCCGGTCGAGTCGATGAACTCGCACTCGGAGAGGTCGAGCATGATCGAGGCACCGGAATCCGCGAGGGCCGGCTCGAGATTGCGCTCCAGATCGGGAGCCGTGCTCATGTCCAGCTCGCCGCGAATGGTGAAGGTGCGAATGCCATCCTCGAGCTCCTCGCTCCTCACCTCGAATGGAACTAAGTTCACCGGGCGATCCTACATCAGGCCCGTAATTCGTCCGGACCGCGCCAGGGGCCGCCTCCCACCCTGGTTTGCCCACGCATCGGCGGGGGTAGCCGGGTAGATCAAAAGCGCGACGACTTATGCTCGTTCCCGCGGAGGGAGTTCACTCGGCGGCAAGATGGGGTCCAGCACAGACACTTTGGCGATTCAAGACAGGCCCGGGGGGCTTCAGATGGTGTTGCCCGCAAAAGCTGAGAACGTTGCCGTCGTCCGCCACGCGCTCACCGGGCTGGCCGAGGAGGTCGGCATGGATGAGCTCCGCGTCGCGGACCTGAAGACGGTCGTGACCGAGGCCTGCATGAACGTCGTCGTGCACGCCTATCGGGGCCGTCCCGGGCCGCTCAGCGTCGAAGCGGTGCCCGACACGGATTGCCTGACCGTGACCGTGCGCGATGAGGGTGTCGGGTTCAAGCCGCAGGCGGACGTCGAGCGCGAAAGCCTGCGGCTCGGCCTTTCGCTGATCGCGGCGCTCTCGGGCAGCTTCTCGATCTCAGGCGGCCTCGATCGGGGCACCGAGATCACGATGCGGCTGCCGCTGCGCGGGGGCGGCGACGGCCCGGTCGAGATGGAGCCCTTCGCGGAGAAGGGCCGCACCGAGGTGATCGTCGACGGCCCGGAGCTGCTCACTCCGGTTCTGGCCCGGGTCATCAGCGTCCTCGCTGCCCGCCGGGACCTCTCGATCGACCGGGTCTCCGACGCGATCCTCGTCTCCGACGCGATCGCCCTCGCCGCGCCCGAGCGCTTCGCCGACGGCCGCGTCCGCCTGGGGCTCGACGAGCGCCCCGGCGGCATCGACCTGCGCCTCGGGCCGATGGAACCTGGCGCCGCGGCCGAGATACGCAAGGACCTGGAGCTGCCGGACGTCGGCGGCTCGCTGGAGGCGCTCGCGGACGAGCTCACCGTCGAGAGGTCCGTCGACGGCGAGTACCTGATCATCCGCTTCGTTGCTGCTCCCTGATCTGGTCGCGGATGCGGGCCAAGGCGCGGCGCAGGATGCGCGAGACGTGCATCTGCGAGTGGCCGATGCGCTCGGCGATCTGGGACTGGGTCATGTCCTCGACGAAGCGCAGGCGAAGCACCAGCCGCTCGCGCTCGTCCAGGTGGGGAAGCGCCGAGTCGAGTGCGATCCGTGCCTCGACCAGCTCGTAGGACTCGTCCTCCGAGCCGATCCACTCCGCCGGCGACGACTCCTCGGAGTCCTCCGAGCCGGCGGGGCGGTCGAGCGAGAGCGGCCGGCGGTTGTGATTGGCCTCCATCACCTCGAGCACGTCGGTCTGCTCGATCCCGAGCCGCGCGGCAATCTCGCCCACCGAGGGCGAGCGCTGCAGCTCGGTGGTCAGCTCCGCGGTCGCTTTCTCGACGTCGCCCATGCGGTCGTGCAGGCCCCGCGGCACTCGCACGGTCCAGACCCGATCGCGGAAATGGCGCTTGAGTTCGCCGAGGATGGTCGGCGAGGCGAAGGCGGTGAAGGGGATGCCGCGCTCGGGATCGAAGCGGTCGACCGCGTTGAGCAGCCCCAGGGTGGCCACCTGCAGCAGGTCGTCGAAGGGCTCGCTGGCACCGCGATAGCGCAGCGCCAGCCGCTTGGCGAAGGGAAGGTTTCGGCGCACCAGCTCTTCCCGGATCGCCGGGTCACGCTCGCGGGCAAAGCGCCGCCACAACTCGGATTCTCTGTCTAGTCGATGGTCGCCCGGCGAATTCATCCCATACCCAGGTCGCCGTCTTTTGAAAACCGGCGCTTGTCGGTCCTTACGAAGGGTAGGCCCTGGCGTACGCCGGGTATGCCCTCGCTCAGCCCGGAGAGCCGTAGCGCTGCGTCACGGTCTCGAGATAGAGCCAGTCGCCGATCTCGACGTCGCCGGGCGCCTCGCTCAGAGCCGAGGTGGGATCGAGCCGACGCGGGGCTCCGAGCAGCCAGCGGCCATTCGGCGAGGATCGCCTCGGTGAGGAGCTCGACGTAGGGCCCCGGATCGCCGAGCGAGCCGAAGCCGAAGACGAGCTCGTGGGCGCGGTGGCGGTCGTGCGGTTGGGGAGAGACGATCAGCGCTGGCCGGAGCCTCGTCGCCGTCTCCGCGATCAGCTCCACGAGCTCGCGCTGGGCCTTGACCGAGTCATCCGAGCTCGACAGCGCGACCGGCTCTGCGGGAAGCTCGAGCCCGAAGCCCGCCCGCCGACACGCCTCGCGAAGCTCGTCGCCCCGCTGCGCCTGCTGCTCGCCCCGACCGAGGCCACAGGCGAGGTTGACGATGCTGAAGTCGGCGTCGCGAAGCGCGAAAAGCGCCGCGGGCGCCCCGGTGAGCTCATCGTCGGGATGGGCCGAGACGTGGAGGACGGTCTGCCTCTTGGCCATCTCGGGCAACTTTAATCAGTGAAAACCTTTCGGTTTATGTCGACTAGATAACCGATTGCAGCTCCTTGTTGTCAACCGCAACGCGGCGAAGTAAGGCCAAGCCAGTATTCCTCGCCAGGGCCTGACTGCCGGTGTCGACTTACCTGCGGAAGCAGCGGCCAGCAATGCGCACAGCCCGATCGAGAAGGCAGCACAACGACCCGGAGCATGCTGGCCGGGCGTGTTTCGCCTCGCCGACCCGGGGTAGCCGACTGACACTCATCGCCGGCCAGGATCCCGGCGGCTTTCATCGGCCCTAGGCCCGATTCCCGCTTGGGTGAGAAGGCCACCGCCGCTGAGCGATCGTAGTTCCCGAGCGAACAAGGAGCTTCAGATGTCAGACCAGCTGCAGCACAAGAGAATCGCGATCCTCGTCGCCAACGAGGGAGTCGAGGAGGTCGAGCTGACCAGTCCGCGCGACGCGCTGCGCGAGGCTGGTGCCGAAATCGACCTGCTCGCTCCCGAAGCGGACGAGATCCAGGCCTTCAACCACCTCGACAAGGGCGACACCTTCACCCCGGACAAGGCTGTGGGGGAGGCGGACCCCGACGACTACGATGGCTTGGTGCTGCCTGGCGGCGTCGCCAATCCCGACCAGTTGCGCACGGACACCGACGCGGTCCAGTTCGTCCGCTCCTTCTTCGAGGCCGGCAAGCCGGTGGGGGCGATCTGTCACGGGCCGTGGACCCTGATCAACGCCGACGTCGTCGACGGCCGCACGCTCACCTCTTGGCCGAGCCTGCAGGCCGACCTGCGCAATGCCGGGGCGGAGTGGGTCGACGAGGAGGTCCACGTCGACCAGGGCCTGGTCAGCAGCCGCAAGCCCGACGACCTCGAAGCGTTCAATGCGAAGCTCCTCGAGGAGTTCGCCGAGGGCGTGCACGCGGGACAGCGGGAGAGCGCCTCCGCCGGCGCGTAGGTCGCGGCGGTGTCTTCCAAGGGTCGGTCGGGGCTCGAGCTGGATCTTCCGCTCCGCCCCGAGCCGGCCCTCGATCTCGGCGCTCCGCTCTGGCCCCGCGTTGAGCTCGTGGTCGAAGAGATCGCCAGGTTGCTGATCCAGAGCCAGACGAGCAGCGCGATCAGCCCGGGGAGCGTGCCGTAGAGCTTCGCTCGCCGGGGCTCTGGACGGGCGCGTACTCGCCCCCCCGCAGCCGTTTGACTGCGCCTTCGGCGATTGCTTCGCGCAGCGCCGAGCGGAACCTCCCGGGCCCCCAGTAGCGGGCGCCCACTCGGCGGGCGAGCTCGCGACGGTTGGCGCTGCCGTGATCCTCGAGGGCGCGGCCGATGATCGCGATCTCGCGGTCGAGGT
>C688J35102_120989142_pt1 | contig 10220 bp, 9 predicted proteins | sample HopSoiMetagenom2_FD_35102 | JGI IMG/M metagenome (IMG submission 35102) | reverse complement strand
ACCCGCGTCTTCTCATCGATCTCTTCTTCGTTGACCTGGCAGAAGATGCATTCGCCGAACTCGTCGTAGTGGCGCAAAGCTTCGTACATGCGGTCACGAACCTGGTGCGAGATCACTGGTGAGGCGATCAGCTGCGAATGCGGATGCTCCAAGCTCGCCCCGGCAGCGCCACCGTAATTTTTGAAGATGGTGATCTGCGTGATACGCGGATCGCGGCTGATTTCGTCATAGCGTTGCTTGTATACCTTCAGGATGTCGGCCACTTCCTCGTCCGAGAGAAGCGCCGTCGTCATCGAGTGGTCGGGCGTCTCAATGATTACGTCGTGGATGCCGACTCCGTTGATCGTTCGCTTGGAACGCTCGACTTTACGCGTGGGCTCGCCCTCGCGGGATAGAGCTGCAAACTTGTTGGGGAGCACCTTCACGCGCCAGTTCCCGTCCGCACCATTCAAACGCGTGATCTCGCTGGGCGACATCGCTTCGTTGCCCCGGCAGAATGGACAAGTCGGCGAATATTTCGGCAGCGGCTTAACATCCGCGCGCTTGGTCTTCAGCTCTTCCGGACGCTTGGCGCGCTCCGTCGCGATCACCACCCACTCTTTGGTGAAGCGGTTCTGGCGCATCTCGGGCATCAGTTTTCTCCAGGCGGGCGAGGATACCAAACTCCCTTTGCGCGCACCACAAACCGTCAAAGCTGCCGGATGCTAAAATTTCGGCACGCATTCATCTATTCCCATGGCAGAACGAAAGATTCCCGTAGGCATTCTGGGCGCGACAGGCGTCGTCGGTCAGCGCTTTGTGCAGCTTTTGGAACATCATCCCTGGTTTGAGGTGGCGTGGCTCGCCGCGAGCGACCGCTCCGCAGGCAAGCGCTACCAGGACGCCGTGAGTTGGAAGCTGCGCACGCCGATCCCGTCGCGCATTGCTGAAATGGTGGTCTCGCCCGCGAAGCCCGAGGGCGCGCCCAAGGTGATCTTCGCCGCGCTCGATGCCCCAATCGCGAAAGAGATGGAGCCTGCGTTTGCATCCGCGGGGTGCGCGGTCATCACCAACTCGAGCGCGTTCCGCATGGAGAGCGACGTCCCACTAATCATTCCCGAGGTAAATCCCACGCACCTGAAGCTGATCGATGGACAAACGTGGCGGAAGTCCTCAAATGGATTCATCGTGACGAACTCGAACTGCTCGGCCATGGGATTGGTGCTCGCACTTGCTCCTTTGCAGCAGAAATTCGGATTGGAAAAAGTTTTTGCAGTGACCATGCAGGCGGTCAGCGGTGCAGGATATCCGGGCGTGGCTTCCCTCGACATTCTCGGGAACGTGATCCCCTTCATCGCTCGCGAAGAAGAGAAGATGGAAGAAGAGACGCGCAAGATGCTGGGGTCGCTGAACGGCAATGGAGTTGTTCCCGGCGATTTCGTCATCAGCACGCAATGCAACCGCGTTGCAGTGGAAGACGGGCACATGGAATCGGTCTCGGTGAAGCTGAAGAAGAAGGCGACTGCGGAAGAGATCATCGCAACCTGGAATGATTTCCGCGCGGTACCGCAGGAGAAGCGCTTCCCCAATGCCCCCGAGCGGCCCATCGTCTATATGAGCGCGGCAGACCGGCCGCAGCCACGCTTCGACGTGGACGCCGGCGCGGGGATGACCGTCTCCATCGGCCGGCTGCGCCCATGCAATCTGCTCGACTGGAAATTCACTGTGCTCTCGCACAATGTGGTCCGGGGCGCGGCGGGCGCTGCCCTGCTGAACGCCGAGTTGCTTCACTCACACGGATACCTGCCGGGATGAGCCGACCTGGAGCTCCGGCATGATCGTGATGAAATTCGGCGGGACGTCCGTCGAAGATGCCGCCGCGATCGATCGCGCAGCCGTTATCGTTCGTGACCGCCTGCCGCAAAATCCGGTAGTGGTGGTGAGCGCGATGGCGCGCATCACCGACCAACTGCTTGCGATGGGACGCGCTGCCGGTTCCGGTGACCGTGAGAAGGCCTTAGAGCTTTCGCGAGGCATCCGTGAACGGCACTTCGCGACGGCCAGCGATCTTCTCGGCGCGGGAACGTTCACCAAACTCCACTCCGAACTGGAAGCGGATTTCGACGCGCTCGATGAGTTGCTGCGCGGCATAGTCGCCGTCGGCGAGATCACGCCCCGCACCTACGACCACATTGCGTCCTTCGGCGAGCGGCTTTCTAGCAAGCTCATCACAGATGCATTCTCCGCACGCGGGTTGAACGCAACGCATGTGGATTCCCGCGAGTGCATCGTGACGGACGCAACGCACACCAAAGCCGTCCCTGATTTCGAAGCAACTGACAAGAAGCTAGCCGAGCGCATAAAGCCGCTGCTCGAACACAAGCGGGTGCCAATAATGGGCGGGTTCATTGCTTCGACGAAGGACGGGATCATCACCACAATCGGACGTGGTGGCTCCGACTTTTCTGCCGCCATCATCGGCGCCGGCCTGAACGCAGAACGCATCGAGATATGGACGGACGTTGACGGCATGAGAACGACCGATCCGCGCATCTGCTCCGACGCGCGCCGGATCAAGGTCATCAGCTTCGATGAAGCCGCCGAGCTAGCCTACTTCGGCGCAAAAGTCCTACATCCCGCAACCATGCTGCCGGCGGTCCACAAAAACATCCCCATCTTCGTTCTGAACTCGCGCAATCCGAAGAACGAAGGCACACGAATCGCGGCGCACGCTCCTTCGAGCAAGAATACTTTCAAGGCGATCGCCGCCAAGACGCGCATCACAATCGTGGACATCGTCGCAGCACGCATGCTGCTCGCGCACGGCTTCCTGCGCGCAATCTTCGAGGTCTTCGACCGCCATCGCTGCCCGGTGGACATGGTGTCGACCTCCGAGGTGAGTGTTTCGCTCACCATTGATTCCAACGACGCGATCCCCGCAATGGCGGAAGACCTCGCCAAGCTCGGCGATGTAAAGTACGAAGGCCGCAAAGCCATCATCTGTTTAGTCGGCGAGAATATCCGCGCGGTGCCGGGCATCGCAGCCAAGGTCTTCAGCGCGATTCCCGACGTGAAGGTACGCATGATCTCGCAAGGCGCGTCGGAGATCAATATCAGCTTCGTCGTCGATGAGAGCGACGTGCCCGACGTGGTGCGCCGGCTGCATCAGAGGTTTTTTGCCGAAGTAGACCCGGAAACGTTCGACTGAGTCAGCTCATGAACCTGCTGGTCCTAGGTCGCGGAAAAACTGGATCGCTGGTCGCCGAGGTTGCGGCGGCACGCGGGCACAAGGTGCGCTCCTTGGGCGGCGACGAGAACACTGGCGCGTCGGCCCTGACGAAAGAATTTCTTCGCGACTTCGATTGCGTCGTCGATTTCACTGCCCCCGCTGCTGTGATTCCTAACATCATCGCCTGCACGCAGGCGAGTGCGAATATGGTGGTCGGAACGACTGGCTGGTACGACAAGATTCCTAAAGTGAAGGAATTGGTAGAGCACAGCGGATCCGGGTTCCTCTACGCCTCGAATTTTTCCGTTGGCATGAATATTTTTTTTGACATCGCAGCAGCGGCTGGCGCGGCGATGAAGCAGGGCTACTCCGCGCGGATCGTCGAGCGCCATCACACGCAGAAAAAAGATGCGCCATCCGGCACCGCTGTCACAATCAGGCAAAAGCTCGGAGCGGAGGATATCGAGATCACGTCCATCCGCGAGGGGGATGCAGCCGGCCAGCACGTGATCATGCTCGATTCCCCGAATGACACCATGATGCTGGTGCACGACTCTAAATCGCGGCGCGGCTTCGCTGAAGGCGCGGTGATCGCTGCCGAATGGCTGCAGGGCAAAAAGGGATTTTTTGAATTCAAAGACGCGCTGAAGAAATGATCAGTGCGCGGCCGCGCGCGCCAGCAGCCCGGCTTCAGTAGCAATCCCCTCGAGCTTCGTTCGGGTCTCTTTCTTCATTGGCACCATCGGCAACCGGTAGATCTCTTCGATCTTCCCCATCATCGCCAACACGGCTTTCACCGGCATCGGATTCGATTCGATGAAGTTGGCCTGCATCAGAGCGATGAATTTGTCCTGTATCTTGCGCGCTGCTTCCCAATCGCCAGACATCGCGAGCCGCGTCATCTGCGCCATCTCGCGCGGGATCTCGTTCGACGCGACGGAAATTATTCCCACGCCACCAAGTGCGATCACGGGAAGGGTAATAGCGTCGTCCCCGGAAAAAACCAGGAAGTCGTTCGGGGCCGCGGCGCAGACTTCGGCGATCTGCGAGATATTCCCGCTCGCCTCTTTCACGGCGATAATGTTTTTCACCTTCGCGAGCCGGACCAGAGTTGCAGGCTCGATGTTCGCCGCGGTTCGTCCCGGCACGTTGTAAAGGACGATTGGTTTATCGATCGCCTCGGCGACAGCTTTGAAGTGTTGGTACTGCCCTTCCTGGGTAGGTTTGTTGTAATAAGGCGACGCTGTCAGTACGGCGTCAACGCCCTTCTTCGTGGCGACTGTTTTCGCCTTCTCCACAGCTTCTGCTGTCGCATTGGAAGTCGCCCCGGCAACGATCGGAACGCGTCCGCCGGCGGTCTCGACGACAATATCTATGACTCGCAGCCATTCTTCGCGCGAGAGTGTGGGAGTTTCGCCGGTTGTCCCGCACGGCACGAGGAAGTCGATCTTCGATTCGATCTGCCACTCGACGAGGGAGCGGAGTGCCCGCTCGTCAATGGAGCCGTCCTTACGGAAGGGAGTGACCAGAGCCGTACCGCAGCCGCGAAGGTTCTTCATGCTCCCAAAGGATAAGGAATTTCGCGCAAAATGTCTTCCCTGCTAGCTCATTCCTGTGTCCGCCGCCGCAATTTTAAAGCGTGCGCGATGCTTGGGACATCGTGGGTCCAGCGCGGAAGCACCATGGAGATGGCGAGGCCCTCGAGGTCGCAAACAACCCCCAACAGCAGCGCTATGCGAAACAGCCAGCCCGAGGTGCCGAAGGCGAAAAGGACAATAGTGGCGCCAGCGAGCACCAGTCCCCATACCTTCGAGGAATACATGTGGTAGCTGGCTTCGCGGCGGAATTTTGCAAAGTCGAATCCATAACGGGCAATCTCGAGAGCAAAAATCGTCGCCAACAGGTACGCGTTCTCGCCGATGGCCTCGGGATGAAGCCGCCACGCCGCCCACGCTATACCGATGTAAAAGACTGTATCGGCAAAGCTGTCATACCGTCGCAGTGTCTCAGTATCAATATGGAGCCGACGTGCGATGATGCCGTCGTAGATGTCAGAGACGATCGCGACGAAGGTGCAACCCGCGATCCATGCGCCTGGGACGTGCTTCCACGCCAGGGCAAGTACCACTGGCCCAAGAATTAATCGGAGCGTTGTTAGCGTGACCGGCGCCCAGGCGAAACGCGTCTGCCGAGCCGGCGTGGAACTTGCACTCACGCCATTACTTTATCCCACTCGGTTCACGGCATCTGCGGAACGAGTTCCATGTGCCACTCGATTGCGTGATGCGTCTGCCGTTCCTTTGCTACCTCGGCATACAGGTTCAAATACTCGCGCGCCATGCGTCGCGAAGAGTAATGCCGTGCAACGTGCTCGCGGCAAACGAGGGGTGCGATGGACTCAATGTGACGAACCGATTCCAGCATCCCTTCGTGATTGTCTGCGATGAATCCCGTGACGCTGTCGCGCACCACCTCAGGCAGCGCGCCCTTGCGGAAGGCGATCACCGGAGTGCCGCACGCCATGGCTTCCATACCGACCAGACTGCTGGTCTCTTCCGCCAGGCTGGTGATCAGCAGCGCGCGGGCATGGGAAAGAAGTTCAAGCTTCTGCGCCCGCGTGAGAGAAGTCATAAATCGCACATTCTTTGACGAGAGCCGCGGACGCAGTTTTTCCTCGAAGTATTGAAGGTGATAGGAGAACGGATAAACCTCTCCAGCGATGACTAGCGGCATGCCGAGTTCGTCGGCGACATCGCAGGCGAGATGCGGCGCTTTTTCTTCGCAGATGCGCCCTAGCCACAACAAATAATCCTGCTTGCTATCGCAATAGGGGAAGCTCTCGAGCCTCACCCCGTTGGTCAGCACTCGCAAGCCGTGCATTCCGACCTCGGTGGCAAAGCGGCGGGCCTGCGATTGCGAGACTCCGTTGAACAGCACCTCGTCCGGCGGACGCGGGAAAGAACCATTCGGGTAGTACTCGGGCGGAAGGTGCAGCGTCGAAAGTAAGCGGTTAGGCAACGTCGGGATCTGCTGCCAGAAGCTGCCGCTCATGTCGTGAACGATGTCGTACTCGTGCTTCACAAGATGATCAAGGATGGCTGCCTCATGCTCCGCGTTGCGGCGCTCGTAATCGTCGTTGCGGGTGGTTGCTGCTCCCGTCGCGAGCAGCCGGCCGGGGACGGTGGAGCCCTCTGCCGCGGCTATGGTCACGTCGTGACCTGCGGACGACATTTCCTGCGCCAGCGTGAGCAGCACCTGCTCCGCGCCGCCGGCGATCTCGTCAGACAGACGGAGCAGCGGATACGCAACGTAGAGAACACGAAGTGGACGTCTCATGCGCTCCGCCTGTCTGCGGTCAATCGCGCGTGCAGGAAGTCCGCGAATGCGCTGCATAGGTCGGCCCCGGTCATGGGCCATCCCCAGGACTCGTAATTCAGCTGCCCCTCATGCGGCGGATGAAAGTAATCGTAGCGATCAGCAAGCAGAGGACGGAATCTTTCGCCGGAAGAAGAGAATGTCATAAGGAAGTCGGCCTGGGAGGAATATGCAGCCGTCATCAGCTGCTTGGTCTTGTTCTCGTTGAAGCTGGGGTCGAGCATGAGCTCGGTATTGTCCTTGGCGCGGAAGGTCTGCCGCACGAGGCCGCCGTTCCCCAGATGATAGAGCGGCATCTCCCACGCGAGCACTCCAGATTGGGATGCGATGTGGTGGACTAGAAAGTTGCAGCAATCATGGTCGGGGTGACCGCCTTCATACGCCAAGGTCAATAATATTTTCGGCGAGACTCTCTCCACCATTCGACGCAGCGATTCGGCCGCAGCGTCCAGATTGCGGAAGAGCTCCTGGTCGGGAATGGTGGTTCCCTCGCTGTCGGTCAGGTATTCGATCCGATCCACTTCCGCATAGGCGAGCGCGTCGCAGGCCTCGAGCTTGCGCACGGAGGTATACTGCTCGCGGGTGTCGTGCTTTGGCCAAAACTTTTTGTCGAGAGGCGCGCCGTCGGTCGCAAAGACCACGCGCACCTGCTCCATCCGCTGCATGAGCACCCCGCACCCGATGACCTCATCGTCCGGATGCGCCACCACCACGAGGGTATTTTCCAGCAGCGAAGCCAGAGTAGCCATTACAGAGTCGGATGGCCGATTTCGCGAAGGGGTTTGCGCCAGAGCTCATCAAAGAAACCTGAGGCCCGTAAGATATACTTCCGCTTCTGATGCACCAGCTTGAACAGCGGATGGAAAAGCTTGCCGGCGCTCCTGCCGAGGAGCTCCGCGGTGATGCAGCCCGCGCTACATTCTTGGAATTCCGCGCCGCTCTCACCCGCGGGGAGATCCGCGCTGCTGCGAGACAAGATGGAAAATGGCATACGAACCAATGGGTGAAACGCGGAATCCTTTTGGGCTTCCGTATAGGCGTGCTGCAGCTGTTCGATGACGGTAGCGCGATCAATTTCGTTGATAAAGACACCTTCCCGCCGCGTCGGCTGTCCACAAACTCCGGCGTGCGGCTCGTCCCCGGTGGTTCTTCGATCCGCGAAGGCGCCTACGTCGCTCAAGGCGTGATCTGCATGCCCCCTATGTACATCAACGTCGGCGCTTACGTTGATGAGGGGACACTCGTGGATTCCAATGCGCTGGTCGGCTCCTGCGCGCAGATCGGAAAACGTGTTCACCTGAGTGCTGCTGCTCAGATCGGCGGGGTTCTTGAGCCGGTGAATGCGTCACCAGTGATCGTGGAAGATGACGTTCTGGTCGGCGGAAATTGTGGCGTCTACGAAGGAACGCAAGTGCGAGAGCGCGCGGTGCTCGGAGCAGGAACAATTCTCACTCGTTCTACTCCCGTTTACGACCTGGTCCGCGAACAGGTGATCCGTGCGACGAAGGACGAGCCGCTGGTGATTCCTGAGAACGCGGTCGTGGTACCTGGCTCCCGGGCAGTGACGAAGGGCAAAGCCGCCGAGTGGGGCATCTCGCTCTACACCCCGGTGATCGTGAAGTATCGCGACGACAAAACCGACGCTTCCATAGAACTCGAGAACCTGCTGCGCTGAGCCTGGCCATGAACAAGCACAAAGCCGTCATTCCGTTCCTGGTGTTCGCCGGTATCGGGGTCGTGCTCTGGATGCTTCAAGAATACGCGCATGTGAACCTTGGCGGGTTCACACTTTACTCTCCGAAGGTATCGCGGTACCTGGGTGTTCTCATGGTCGCGCGCTGGCTCGCGATCCTGGCGTTCGTTTACTACGCCGTTGTGAGAAGGTCGCTCGCGGTTTGGATAGTAGCCGGAATGCTGTTCGGTATCGAAGCGGGTCACGACTGGCCGACGGCGGCTTCTAACCTGCAGGTGCTCAGCGCGATTTTCCTCCACCTGGTGAAGGTGATCATCGCTCCGCTGATCTTCAGCACGCTCGTGGTCGGCATCGCGAACCACCCGGACCTGAAGCAAGTGGGTCGGATGGGCATCAAGGCACTCGTCTATTTCGAGCTGGTCACCACGCTGGCGCTCTTCATTGGACTCGGCGCGATCAATCTGACGCAAGCAGGCGCCGGCGTCTCTCCGCCGCAGAATGCCGCAGCCGCAGCCAGCGCGGTGATCGCCGCACCACAAAAGTGGACTGACATCTTGCTGCACGTTTTTCCTGAAAACATCGCAAAATCCATTGCCGAAGGCCAGATTCTTCAGGTGGTCGTGTTCAGCGTTCTGTTCGGCGTGGCGTTGTCGATGGTGAGAGAAGAAAAGCGCCGTCCCATGCTGGCGTTCTGTGAAAGTCTTTCCGAGACGATGTTCAAGTTCACCAACATCGTTATGCTGTTCGCCCCGATAGGCGTCGCCGGAGCCATGGCCTACACAGTTGGAACGATGGGCTTCGGTGTAATGGCGAACCTGCTAAAGCTCCTGCTCACGCTCTACGGCGCGTTGATCGTCTTTGTGGGATGCGCGCTGTTACCGATAGCGATCCTGGCCCGAGTTCCTCTCAAGAGTTTCGCGAGCGCGGTAGCCGAACCGTTCTCCATCGCTTTCGCCACCGCGACCTCAGAGGCGGCGCTTCCACGCGCCATGGAGAACATGGAAGCGCTGGGAGTCCCCAAGAAGATCGTCGCCTTCGTCTTACCTACCGGCTACAGCTTCAATCTCGACGGCAGCACGCTTTATCTTTCGCTCGCGGCGATGTTCGTGGCGCAGGCTGCCGGCATCCACTTGAGCTTCGGCCAGCAACTGCTTATGGTTTTCACTCTCATGCTGACAAGCAAAGGAGTCGCCGGGGTCCCGCGCGCGAGCCTGGTGATCCTGATGGGAACGCTGGACTCCTTTCACTTACCCGCATGGCCTGTGCTGGTGATCCTGGGGATCGACCAGTTCATGGACATGGCGCGCACCGCCACGAATGTTCTGGGAAATTGTTTGGCTACGGTTGTGATCGCGCGCTGGGAAGGTGAATTTCCGCAGCCGAAGGCCCTCGCTTCAGCCGAGCAGGTCTAGCTGGTCGTCGTAGCTTTCTTCGATATTTTAGTGTCCACGGAAGCACCCAGGCTGCTGATCATCTTCAAGTATTTTGTTTCGATCTGCAGCATCCCCGGACGGTCCTGCTTCATGGCGGCCTCGATCACAGCATCGACGTTCTCGGCCGGCATCACTCCGAATGCCCGGTTCCTTCCGGAGTTTTTCGCCTCATAAAGTCCTTTGTCCGCCAGGTGCAGGGCATCTTCAAACTTCAATGCCGAGGGCGACTGGATGATCCACGGGAACGGGACCCATCCAATGGAGCAGGTGCGGAAGATCTGGTTACCGTCGCCGATGTCGAACGGCACCGAACCGATCTCATGCAGGATGCGATGCGCCAGCACGTCTGCGCCAGTGCGGTCGGCGGACTTGCAAACGATAAGGAACTCTTCCCCGCCCCACCGGACCAACGTGTCCGAGTGCCGCAGGATGTTATGCAGCCGCTCCGCGATCTGCACGAGCAAGCGGTCGCCCGCCTGGTGTCCGTATTTATCGTTGACCTCTTTGAAGC
>C688J35102_120989143_pt1 | contig 10223 bp, 9 predicted proteins | sample HopSoiMetagenom2_FD_35102 | JGI IMG/M metagenome (IMG submission 35102) | reverse complement strand
TGCACCGTGACGGTAACCACATGCTCGACAGGGCCTTGGGGCGAAGCATCGGCCTGAACGAGACGGCCAGGCAAATTGTGGACGGGATCGATGGCGCGAGGTCCGTGGGAGAGATAGCGTCGGGGCTCTCCGAGCGGTTCGGCGTCGAGGAGCGCAAGGCTCTCGAAGATACGACGGAGCTGATAGACGCCCTTCATCGCGGTGGTCTCGTCCGCGCCCGTTTCCCATTCCGTTGCCGGCTAGCGTATCTCGTGGTCACCCTGCGTGCGTTCGACGTATCTTTGTTCAGAGGGGGTCCACTTACGAGAAAGCGGTTGGACATCCGCGGTAAAGACTTCCTCGCGATCCTCGCCCAGGTAGCATTTTACGTCTGCCTCAAGTACTGGTGGCTGGTCGCCTACCTGGTACTTGTCGGTGGTGTTCCCCCGTTCGTGCTCCTCGGCGGCAGTGCGGCGCAGCCGCTCCTCGCGCCGCTGATCCTGTGTCCCGTCCTGCTCCTTGGCGTGAGCCTGCACGAGAGCGCTCACCTCTACGTCTTGCGAAGGCGCGCGGGCGATCCGTGGCTGGGCTACCTCAGCTTCTCCTCTATCAAGGTGGGCATCAGGAGGCCGCGGATCGACGGGGAGCGGTTGGACCACGACGTAGCCGTCAGCGGACCGTTGTGCCCGGTGATCTGCGGGGTCGCACTGAGCACGCTCAACGCGATCCACCCCAGCTTCCTCCTCGCGGCCAGCGGCCTGCTCTTGACGGCCCACGCGTTAAGCCTGCTCCCCCCGTCGAAGGACGGCAAGAAGCTGTTCTCCTACGCGTTCACACAACGACAGACGGAGGTAAAACGTGAACATTAGGCTGCTGGCGAGGTCCTTCGCGATCGCCATGGTATTCTCGATCCTGCTGCTGGTGACGGGATCGGTGGGGATAACCGTCTTCGCCCTGGCCATGGAGACCGACGTCACTTTGGGCCCCGTCTACACCGTCTCGTTCGACAACAGCGGTAGCTTCACCGTGACCGCCGGCCCCGGCCTGTTCCTCTCGTTCGTGGTCGTGCTGACCTTGCTGATCAGCATCGGCCAGACCCGCCCCGCAGCGCGGGACCGTTAGAGCGGTCAGCACTTCAGCTAGTCAGCCATTTGTTCGTGCTGAAGTGCTGATAAAGCCGAGGCTATCCGAGGGCCACGTCGAGGTTCATCATGACGGCGAAGCCGACCATGAGGGCGGCGATATCGGGGCTTCCGCGTTTCGCCTCGGGGACGAGCTCTTCTGCGACCACGAAGATCATGGCCCCCGCTGCGAAAGCGAGCATGGCGTCGAGCAAGCGGCGCTCCACTTGCTCGGTACCGAACACCAGCGCCGCCCCGAGCGCCGTGACCCCCAGGTGAACGTCGTCGCCAGAAGCGCCTGCAACACCGGGGGCATCCCAACGAGGGCCTCGCTCACGCGGCGAGCCTCGTCCGGTAGATAGCATCACCCTGGAGCCTCATGACCCCTGTTGGTACCCCGACCCGCCGAGGCTTACGCCCCGAAGAACGTCTGATAGAGAAGAAATATGTTCAGGGACACGATGAGGGCGACGACCACCGAGGCTACGGAGGTGGTGATCCGGTGGTTGACGAGCGTTCCCATCACTGCCCTGTTGCGGCAGAAGATGAGCAGCGGGACGAGCGCAAACGGGATGCCGAACGAAAGCACGACCTGGCTTATGACCAGAGAGCGGCTGGGGTTGAGCCCGACGCCAAGTATCACCAGGGCCGGTGCCATGGTTATGAGGCGGCGCAAGAACAACGGTATCTGCCGGTTGATGAAACCCTGCATCACGACCTGGCCGCTGAGGGTCCCCACGGAGGAGCTGGACAGACCGGATGCGAGCAGGGCGACCCCGAACAGGATGGCGGGGGTGGTGCCTTCGAGGATGCGCAGTTGTTCGAAGGCTTTGTCGATGTCGCCTACGCCCGTCAGGCCGGCCGAGTGGAAGAGGGCTGCGGCCATGATGAGCATGCTCGCGTTTATTGTGCCCGCGATGGCCATGGCGATGACCACGTCTACCAGCTCGAAGCGGAAAATCCTGCGCTTCTCTTCCTCGGTCTTGCCGACGATCCTGCGCTGCGTGAGCGCCGAATGAAGATAAATTACGTGCGGCATGACCGTGGCCCCGAGTATCCCCGCTGCCAGGAGCACGCTCTCGGTCCCCGCGAACCCGGGCGTGAAAAGTCCGGCGAGCACCCTGCTTCCCTCGGGCTCGGCGTAGAACATTTGGAAGGCGAAGGCCACCACGATGACCCCGACCATGGCGGTGATCACCGCCTCCAGCGGCCTGAACCCCCGCCGCTGCAACTCGAGTATCCCAAAAGCCCCCACCGCCGTGAGCAGGCCGGCGGGAAAGAGCGGTATCCCGAAGAGCAAGTTGAGCGCCAGGGCGGCCCCTATAAACTCGGCCAGATCCGTGGCCATCGCGATAACCTCTGCCTGCACCCACAGCAAGAACGTCACGGCCCTCGGGAAACGCGCCCGGCACACCTCGGGCAAGTTCTTGCCCGTCGCGATCCCCAACTTCGCCGACATCGACTGGATGAGCATGGCCATCAAGTTGGAGACCAGGATGACCCACAACAACAGATACCCGAACTGCGCCCCACCGGCGATATTGGTCGCGAAGTTGCCGGGATCCACGTACGCAACCGCCGCAATAAACGCCGGCCCGAGGAAGGGCAAGATCTTGCGTAACCCCCTCCGGTTCCCCTTCAGCGACTCGTGCGCGGCCCGCGCCGTCGCGCTCTCCCCCGGTAATACCCCCTCGACGCTCCTGAACACCTCTTCTTTCCGCTCGCTCATGATAAACCTCTCATCTAAAATTTAGTTTCGGCTAATCTTATCTTGAATGGCTGTGAATAGTCAAGGAGGTCGGCCGTCAGCCGTTAGCTTTTGGCCGGCCAACGGCAAGAGGCAAACCGCTGTAATATTGGTCTCGAGATGAGCGATCCTGTGGAATCCCGTTCTCCTTCGTCGTCGGTTGGGGATTATTTGAAGGCCATCTGGGAGCTTGCGGTGGACTCGGGGGACGCGGCGTCGACCAAGGGGGTTGCGGAGCGGCTCTCCGTCTCGGCGGCTTCGGTGTCGAACATGTTCGCGAGGTTGCAGGAGATGGGCCTGGTCGAGCACGAGCGTTACAGGGGGGCCACGCTCACGGAACGGGGCAGGAGCGAGGCCCTGAGGCTGGTGCGGCGACACAGGCTCATCGAGACGTTCTTGCTGGAGCACCTCGGCTACGACTGGCAGGAGGTGCACGGGGAGGCCGAGAGACTGGAGCACGCGGTGTCGGACGCGTTCACGGACCGTCTCTCGGCGTTTCTGGGTAATCCGGACCACGATCCACACGGGGACCCCATTCCTTCGGCCGAGGGTGTCCTGGCGGCCGACGACTCCTTTCCCTTGAGCCAGGCCGTGGCAGGTCGGAGGCTGCGCATCTCCAAGGTCAGGGACGAGGACGCGGCGATGCTCGATTACTTCGGGGATCGCAACCTCGTGCCGGGGAGGCTACTAACGGTCAGGGAGGTAAGGGCCATCGACGGCGTCGTGATAGTCGAGGACGAGGAGAGGGAGATCTACGCCCTCGGGGAACCGCTGGCCCGTTCGATGTTCGTCCGGGACGAGTCGTCCGTATCGGACGGGGAAGGAGCGTCTTGAGCAAAAACGGCGGCAAAGGGCATGAGGGGTCGTTCCGGACGGCGGAGAAGCCCGTGGTCGAGGACCCGTCCGGCTACCCGCGCTACAGGGTCGAGCCTGGTGAAAGGGTGTCCCTGGCGACGATAGACCCGGGCGAGACCGAGCACTACCGCAAGAAAAAAGACGTGGCCAAAGAGCTGGAGAGGCAGCGCAGGCGCATACAGGGGCTGCAGGCGCGACTGTACGCGGAGAACGAGCGGGGGCTGCTCATCGTGTTGCAGGCCATGGACACGGGGGGCAAGGACGGCACCATCAAGCACGTCTTCAGCGGGGTCAACCCCCAAGGGTGCAGGGTGTCTTCCTTCAAGACCCCGAGCGCCGAGGAGTCCAACCACGACTTTCTGTGGCGGTACCACAAGAGCGTGCCGGCGAGGGGTAGGATCGGCATCTTCAACCGCTCCCACTACGAGGACGTGCTCGTCGTGCGGGTAAAAGGCCTCGTACCCGAAGAAACCTGGAGGGAGCGCTATCGCCAGATCAACGCCTTCGAACGCAACCTTTCGCTCGACGGCATAACCGTCCTCAAGTTCTTCCTGCACATCTCCAAAGACGAACAGAAAAGACGGCTCCAGTCACGCCTCGACAACCCGGACAAGCGCTGGAAGTTCTCCTCGGCAGACATAAAAGAACGCGCCTTCTGGAACGACTACCAGGCCGCTTTCGATGACGCTCTGACGAACTGCTCGACCGAGCACGCCCCCTGGTACGTCGTGCCTGCCAACAAAAAGTGGTACCGAAACCTCGTCGTAGCCCGCACCATCGCCGACACCCTCGCGGCGATAGACCCGCAGTTCCCACCGGCGGAAGAAGGGTTGGAGAAGGTAGAAATCCCGGATTGAAAAGGCCTCTTCACTGCCGACCCAGGTCCTCCAGCATCGGACGCAGCTTGTATTTGCGTTGATGGAGAGCGATGAGTTCGTCGAGATGGGCCCGCCACCCCGGTCTCCCGTCAGGGCAAGCCTCCCTCCAGAAAAGAGTCCCGGTACCCCGCGTCGCCCCCGAAGCGCCGCTCGAGCAGCCAATCGGCCCAACGGTCTTCTGCCGACCCGGCCATGCGCCCTACTCGTTGACCGGGGTCTTGGGTTGCTCGCCGCGCAGTACGGTCGCCAAATTCTCGGCGGCGAGGGCGGCCATCTTGTCCCGCGTCTCGATGGAGGCGCTGCCGATGTGCGGGGCGAGGACGACGTTCTCTAGCTCCAATAGCTTCGGATGAACCTCTGGCTCGTTCTCGTACACGTCGAGTCCGGCGGCGAAGATACGGCTTTCGGCGAGGGCGTCGGCCAGGGCCGCTTCGTCCACCACGGGGCCGCGTGAAGTGTTGACCAAGACGGCCTCGCGCTTCATGCTGCTTAGCTCTTTCGCCCCGATAAGGTGGGTGGTCTCCGGTGTTAGCGGGGTGTGGATGGAGACGAAGTCGGACGCTCGTAGTAGTTCTTCGAGGTCCAGATACCGTGCTCCCAACTCGCGTTCTGCGTCTTCGTTGCGGTATTGGTCGTGGTAGGCGATGTCCATAGCGAAGCCCTTCGCGCGCCGCGCGAGGGCCTGACCGATCCTGCCGAACCCCACGATCCCGAGCGTCTTGCCCCACACGTCGGGCCCGGTGAGCTGCTTTGGTCCCCAGGCATCCCAGCCGCCGGAGCGCAGGAGGCGTTCTGCTTCGCCAAGCCTGCGGGCGGCGGCGAGCATCAGCATGAAGGCCGTGTCGGCGGTGGTCTCGTTCAGGACCTCGGGGGTGTTGGTCACGACGACGCCGCGCTCGTTTCCGGCCTCCAGGTCCACGTTGTCGTAGCCGACGGCCATGTTGGCCACGACCTTCAGCTCATCCCCGGCGGCGTCCATCAGTTCGGCGTCGATCTTCTCGGTTACCGTCGCCAGGATGCCGGCCGCGCCGCTGACCGCCTCGAGTAGCTCTTCCCGCCCGGGCTGGCTCTCGGAGAGTACCGTGACATCGAACCCTTCGAGGACGCTTAGCCCCGCGTCGGGGATCTCGCGCGTAACCAGAACCTTCTCGGCCATCAGCCCCATACCTCGTCCAGCCTGCCGGTGTAGAAGCGCAGCGCTTTTTCGTAGGACCTTATTCCCGGGTCCGACGTGGTCTCCACGAGGTGCTTGAGCAGCAGGTCGACCGCCTGCCGGTGCTCCCCGACGTTGTACAGGGCGAGCGCCAGGAAGGTTTGCATGGCCCTGTCCGCGGGGAACTCGGAGACCCCCTGGCGCAGCACCTCGACCGCCTCCGGGTACTCGCCGAGGGCCCGATACGTGCTGCCCAGGCCGAGGAGCGCGCCGCTCCTCTCCTCATCGGGCAGGTCGCCGGCGACGGCCCTCACGTAAAAAGGCACTGCTTCCCGCTCGCGGCCCTGGAGGTCGTGCAGCCACGCCATCTGGTGGTTTGCCTCCGCGTCGTCGGGAGAGTCGGCCAGGACGCGCGAGAGCAGAGACTCCGCTTCCTGGTAGTCTCCGACCTCCCGCAACCTTATCGCCGACTCCACCTCGGACCGTCGCAAGGTGCCGTCTACTCCTCGTTCAGCAGCTGGCGCAGCACCGTCTGCAGGATGCCGCCGTTCCTCAGGTACTCTACCTCGACCGGGGAATCCACCCGCGCCTTTACCCCGAACTCCTTCTCTTCGCCGTCGTCGCCGGTGGCCTTCACGTCCAGCTCTTTGCCCGGCTCGAGGTCGGCGAGGCCCGAGATGTCGAAGGACTCGTGGCCGCTGAGGCCGAGGGATTCCGCGCTCTCGCCTTCAGCGAACTGGAGGGGGAGGACGCCCATCCCGATCAGGTTCGAGCGGTGGATGCGCTCGAAGCTCTCCGCGATGACGGCCCTGATGCCGAGCAGGAACGAGCCCTTGGCCGCCCAGTCGCGCGAGGAGCCGGAACCGTACTCCTTGCCGGCGAGGACGAGGAGGGGCACGTTCTCCTCCGCGTACTGCAAGCTCGCCTCGTAGATCGTGGTCTCCTCCCCATCGGGGAGGTGGATGGTGTAACCGCCTTCCTTGTCCACGAGCTGGTTGCGCAGACGGATGTTGCCGAAGGTGCCCCTTACCATGACCTCGTGGTTGCCGCGGCGAGAGCCGTAGGAGTTGAACTCGCGCGGGTCGACGCCCTTCTCGAGCAGGTACCGGCCGGCGGGCATCTTGGACGGGATGGCCCCGGCGGGCGAGATGTGGTCCGTGGTAACCGAATCGCCGACCTTCACCAAAACGCGCGCGCCCTCTATGTCCTTCAGATCCTCCGCCTCCGGGCCCATGTCCTTGAAGAACGACGGCTCCTGGATGTAGGTGGAGTCCGGGTCCCACTCGTAGAGGTCGCCTGAGGGCACCTCTACGTCGTTCCACTGCTCGTTGCCGGTGTAGACGTCGGCGTACTGCTCCTTGTAGATCTCCGGGTCGAGGGCGTTGTCTATCTCCCTGGCCACCTCCTCCTGCGAGGGCCAGATGTCCCTGAGGTAGACAGGGTTTCCGGAGGCGTCCTCACCTATCGAATCTTTCGACAGGTCTATGTCCACCGTGCCGGCGAGGGCGTAGGCGACGACGAGCGGCGGGGAGGCGAGGTAGTTCGCTCGCACGTCGGGGTTGATGCGGCCCTCGAAGTTACGGTTGCCGGAGAGGACGGCGGCGACGACCAGGTCGTTCTCCTCGACGGCGGCGGAGATCTCCTCCGCTAGCGGCCCCGAGTTGCCTATGCACGTCGTACAGCCGTAACCGACGACGTCGAACTTCAACTGCTCCAGCGGGTCGAGGAGTCCCGAAGTCTGCAGGTATTCGGTGACAACCTTCGAGCCCGGCGCGAGGCTGGTCTTGACGTGCGGGGCGACGGAGAGCCCCCTCTCGACGGCCTTCTTTGCCAGAAGACCAGCGCCCATCATGACCGAAGGATTGGAGGTGTTGGTGCAGCTCGTTATGGCGGCGATGACGGCGGAGCCGTGCGCGAGGTGGAGCTCTTCGCCGTCCACGGTGACCGTGATCGAACCCGCGGGCTCCGCCTCGGACTTGCCGTTCCCGGGTTCTGCGCCCGAGGTCGGGTCCCCGCCCCCCTCGTTGGTGGTGTCCGCGGACCCGGTCGGCGTGTCGCTCGCGGGGAAGGACTCGGTGTCTTCGGAGGTTTGGCTCTGGCCCGTGGACGCCGCCCCGCCGACCTTGCCCTCGGCCTCGTTGGCAGCCCCAGCGGCCATGCCGGTGGGGATGTCCGGGTTCGGGGTGTCGCTCGCGGGAAAAGACTCCTCGTCGGCGTGGTTGTACGCATCGTCGCCGTTCCTGAGAAGGGGATGGTCGGGGTCGACCATCTCGGCCAGAGCCTGGCGGAAGGACGGCTGCATGTCGTCGAGGGCGACCCTGTCCTGCGGCCGGCGTGGCCCTGCGAGGCTCGCCTCGACCGATTCGAGATCGAGCTCCAGAGTCTCCGAGAAGCGCGGCTCGGCGGTCTCGTCCGTGCGCCAGAGGCCTTGCTCCTTACTGTACGCCTCGACCAGATCGACGAGATCCTCGTCGCGGCCGGTGCCGCGCAGGTAGCGCAGCGTCTCGGCGTCGACGGGGAAGAACGTGCACGTCGCGCCGAACTCGGGGGACATGTTGGCGATGGTCGCCCGGTCGGGTAGTGAGAGCTTGCTCAAGCCGTCGCCGTAGAATTCCACGAACTTGCCGACGACGCCGTGGGAGCGGAGCATCTGGGTGACGGTCAGAACGAGGTCAGTGGCCGTGACGCCCTCCTGCAGGGCCCCGGTCAGCTTGAAGCCTATGACCTCGGGCACGAGCATGTAGTAGGGCTGGCCGAGCGTGACCGCTTCTGCCTCGATGCCGCCGACGCCCCAGCCGAGGACGCCGAGGCCGTTGATCATGGTGGTGTGGCTGTCGGTCCCGACGAGGGTATCCGGCATCGCGACGCCGTCCTTCACGATCACGCCCTTCGCCAGGTACTCGAGGTTGACCTGGTGGATGATGCCGGTGGCCGGGGGGACGACGGAGAAGTTGTCGAAGGCCTGCTGACCCCACTTCAAGAACTCGTAGCGCTCGCGGTTGCGCTCGAACTCGCGCTGGGCGTTGAACTGCAGGGCCGCGGGCGTCCCGAAGGCGTCAACCTGGACCGAGTGGTCTATCACCAGGTCGGTCGGGACGAGCGGGTTGATCTTCCCCGGGTTCCCCCCCACGCTCTCCATCGCGCTCCGCATGGCCGCAAGATCGACGACCGCCGGCACCCCCGTGAAGTCCTGCATGACGACCCTGGCCGGCAGGTAAGCGAGCTCGCCGCCCACCGACTCGGGCCAGGAGGCAAGCGCCTCCACGTCTTCTTCCGAGACAAACTTCCCGCCCGCGTTACGAAGCAAGGACTCCAGCATGACCCTGATGGAGAAGGGTAGCGAGAACACGTCCCCGTCCACCTTCTCGTCCAGGGTCGTCAGGCTATAGAGTTCCACGTCACCAGAATCGGTTGTAAGTGTCTTGCGCGCGCCGAAAGGATCGTTCGCCATGCCAGCAACCTCTTCCCTAAGATTCGCTATGTGTTACCCGCACAGAAGATTATAGATGATCATGCCGGGTTTACCGGTTTCACCAAGCTACAGGTAGCCCGCGAAGCCGGGCTCGGTGGGAAGGGCAGTAGAATCCTTCTGCAATACCAATCACCCGGTTCGCGCACGTTTGATCCACTCATAGCCTACACCGTATTCTACGGTATTCGAACAGCGCGAGGTCGGGGAGTGGCAAGACGGGCAGGTTGCGCGACTTATCGGCTTTTGGGCACAAGCTCGTAGAGGAGATGGCCTGTCCCAACCGGCACCACGTCGAAGCCTGCTTCGCGGAAGGGCTCCAAGCTGCTGCGGGCGTTGGCCAGGAGGTAGACGGGGCCTTTCCTGGCAGCCTTGAGTGCGGCTTCGGCGCCCGTAGTGTCTCCGGTGCCGTAGCGCTTTGCGGCCTGGGAAGCGCTGATCCCCTCGGGCCAAACCACGTCGGTGTGGCGGTCCCAGGAGGTGCAGAAGGGGTCTATCAGGGTGAGGTCCCTCCTCCGCCGCTCCACGAGCACCATGTACCAGAGCGGGCTCCTGTGATGCAAGATCGTGGCGCCCGGTTTCACGTTTCCGGCCACGGCATCTATGGTCTTCCGCCCGCCAAAGTCCCCGCTACGGTCGTGCACCTCGTAGGCCTCGCGTACCCCGACAAAAGGTATGGCGAGCATCAGCACGGATAGGACGATAAGGATGGCCCTCCCAGCGACAGGGCCTACCGCCAGGTTTTCCGTTCGACGCAGCAGAACTCCGAGTCCTGCCGAGACGGCCAGGCCGAAAGCCAGGAAAGCGGGGATGAGGAACACGTAGAAGTCTTCGATGCCTAGCTGAAGGTAGACAACGGCCTGGACGAGACAGCCGAAAAAGAGCGTACCGAGAAGGGTGGCCATCGCGCGGTCCGTGAAGAGCAGGTAGACGGCGGCGAGCACGCCGACCAGCATCAGGACTACGGGGAACTGCCCAAGGAGATAGTTCGCGAGCAGGTCCAACTTGGACGAAGGGTCGG
>C688J35102_120989144_pt1 | contig 10225 bp, 10 predicted proteins | sample HopSoiMetagenom2_FD_35102 | JGI IMG/M metagenome (IMG submission 35102) | reverse complement strand
TGCGCGGCATCGATCGAAATAAGCTGGCGAAAACGGCGTAACCAACAGGAGCGGGACATGAGCAAACTCAAGGGTAAAGTCGCCTGGATCACCGGCGCCGGAAGCGGCATTGGTCTGGCCGGGGCGCAAGCGCTCGCCGAAGCCGGTGCAACTGTTGTGTTGTCCGGGCGGCGCAAGGAAGTGCTGGCGCCGGAAGCAGAAAAAATTCGCATCAAGGGCGGTTCGGCGGAAGTCGAAGCACTGGACGTCTCGGAAGCGAAGGCCGTGAAGAAAGTCGCCGATGGCATTTTGTCCCGCCATGGACGCATCGATATCCTGATAAACAGTGCGGGGCTGAATACGCCTAACCGTTACTGGAAGAACCAGAACGTGGAGGGCTGGCGCGAAGTAATCGGCATCAACCTGGATGGGTCTTTTTACACCATTCACGCCGTACTGCCGGCGATGCGCGCCAGAAAAGACGGTCTAATCATCAACGTGTCGTCCTGGGCCGGTGTGTTTCATCCCAAGTTGACCGGCGCCGCCTACAACAGCAGCAAGCATGCCGTCACCGCCATGACTGAGACGATTAACATGGAGGAATGCGCTAACGGCATTCGCGCTTGCGCCATTTGTCCTGCTGAAGTGGCCACACCGATCATGGACCGGCGTCCGGTTCCGCCGAGCGCTGCCGATCGAGCAAAAATGCTTCAGCCCGAGGATCTTGGCCATACCATTCGCTTCATCGCGGAACTGCCGGCGCATGCCTGTATCAATCAGTTGATCATCAGTCCGACCTGGAATCGGATGTATATCGAGAACCTGTGACAGTGAATTTGCTTCATGGCGGCGACGCTGTTCAAAAACGTCAGCATTGTGGATGGCACCGGCGCAAAGCCTTTCAATGGATGCGTTCTGGTTGAAGGCAATCTGATTACAGCGGTTGTGCCGCAAGCCCTCACGTTTGCCGTCCCCGGCGCGACCGTCGTGGACGGGGCCGGTCGTACATTGATGCCCGGGCTCATCGAAGCTCATTCCCACTTGACTTTCACCGACGTCGGCCAATCCGTAGAACTGGGTTTCATTCCACCTGAAGAACACATGCTGAAGACCGCGACCAACGCACGGCGCATGCTGGATGCGGGGTTCACCAGTTGCTTCAGTGCGGCGGCCGCCAAACCAAGGCTGGACATCGTGTTGCGCAATGCCATCAACAGCGGTGACTTACCAGGGCCAAGAACGCTGGCCGCTAGTCCCGAGATGACGGTTGCGGCAGGACTTGGCGATGTACGGCTACTGCATATGTACCGCGAGAACTTCGCGGTGGTCTGCAATGGGCCTGAAGAGTTCCGCCGGTTTTCACGCGAGATGGTGCGTGAAGGCGTCGACACATTGAAAATCAACGTCTCCGGTGATGCTGGAACGACTGCTTCGCCGGCCGACAAGACCGTGATGAACGATGCCGAGGTCGCTGCTGTATGCGATGTCGCCCAGGCGCACGGCAAGCGGGTTGCGGCCCACGCGCGCAGTGCTGCATCCGTTAGTATGTGCCTGCGCCACGGTGTGGAAGTCATCTATCACGCCACGTTACTGGACGACGTCGCCCGCGGTCAGCTTGAAGCGCAACGCGAACACGTATTCGTCGCACCGGTTCTGGGCAATCTTTACACCACATTGTATGAAGCTGCTCCATGGGGGATCAGCCGGGAAAGCGCCGAACAACGCGGGATCGCATACGAGCTTGAACAGGGCATACGCAATATGAAACTCTTGCATGCGGAGGGCGTGCGCGTGTTGATCGGCGGGGATTATGGTTTTGCATGGAATCCCATTGGAACTGATGCCCGGGATCTCAGTCATTTCGTTGACATGCTGGATTTTTCGCCCATGGACGCAATCGTCGCCGCCACCCGCCTGGGCGGTCAGATCATGGGCATGGGTGACCGGCTTGGCCAGATCAGTCCCGGTTATCTTGCGGATCTGCTGCTGGTGAACGGAGATCCCACCAAAAATGTCGCCATCCTGCAGCAGCAGGAATGCATCGACGCCATCATGCTTGATGGGGCTTTCTGGAAACACGCATATCGGGATCACATACCGGCATAAAACGTAACCGGTTCCCGGAGGTGTTCGTTGCTGAAGTTATTGCATATTCTTGTCGCCGTAATCGCGTTATGCGCGTACGTTTCGCCCGCTCAAGCGCAATCCCAGTCAGGCAACGCTAACCCAGGCGTCATCAACTGGTGGTACTCCGCGACCTTTGGCACTGGCGTTTACGCCTCGGGCAGTCGTTCAGTAACCGTCCTGCAGCTGCCGTTTTCACATTCGATCAACAGCGTGGACGAAAACGGTTATGGACTTAAGTTCAAGGTCGCGACTACTTTTGGTTTCTATGATTACAACGTTGGTAGCGCCTTTAACGGCAATATTCCGGACCGGATCAGCACCTTTAGCGTGTTGCCGGGTTTCGAATGGGAATTGCCAATGAGCAAGCGTTGGGTCTTGCGGCCATTCGCCGATGCCGGCTTCGGACAGGAATTGACTGGTCGTCAATCGGCCTGGATCTTCGACTTTGGCGTGAAAAGCCGCTTCCTGTTGGCGAACAATAACGGGGTGGAGTTCGTATTGGTAAATTCCTTAACGTCGGCTGGTTATCGCCAACGCAGTGAACCAACCAATACCTTCGGCTATTTCGCAACAGGCGTGGACATTACCATCCCGACCGAGCGCAGCGCCTTTGGACGGCCGCTGTATTTCGGGTTCACACCGGTTTATTTTTATTACTTCAACAAATTCAGCCTGGCGGAGTTCAACGATCGGCAAAACCGCATAGGGGAAGAGTTTGAGCTTGCGCTGAGCGTTGTGACACGCAAGCCCTGGTCGCTGTCGTTTCTGGATTTCGATCGGATCGGGCTGGCCATACGCAGCAGCGGTGATGTCATCGGTGTGAGCTTGTTTACTTCGCTGCCGTTCTAGTCGCGGTAGATGACAAGCACATCTTCCGAAGGGTTCGCGCCCTTTTTCAGCTAGTGAAGCTTGACCAACTGCTTGCCGAGATTCTGTCCCTTCAGCAGTCCCATAAAAGCCTTCGGGGCATTCTGCAGCCCTTCAGCGATGCTTTCGTGATACTTAATTTGGCCGCGCGAGACCCAGCTCACGAGTTGCGCCACCGCCCTGGCGTAGAGATCCTGCCGGTCGAACACGATGAATCCCTGCAGCCTGACCCGGTTAACCAGCAGCGCACGCATCATTTTCGTGCCGTACGCTTCCGTTGCGTTGTAGTCGGAGATCATGCCGCATAGCGCCACCCGGGAAAATGGATTCAGCACCCGGAATGCGGCGTCCATGACTTCCCCGCCGACGTTCTCGAAGTAATTGTCCACACCTTTCGGGCAGGCAGCTTTCAGATCGTCGATAAGTTTGCCTGCCCTGTAATCCACACACGCGTCGAAACCTAGCTCCTTCACTGCGTATTCACATTTTTTTGCACCGCCGGCAATGCCGACCGCGCGGCAACCTTGCAGTTTCGCGAGCTGGCCGACAACACTGCCGACCGCTCCAGTGGCCGCGGACACCAGTACGGTTTCCCCGGCTTTGGGCGCGCAATATTCCAGCAAGCCAATCCATGCAGTCGCGCCAGGCATACCGCATACGCCAAGGTATGCGGACAACGGCACCAACTTTGGATCTACCACGGTCAGGCCTTCGCCATTGGTGACCGCATATAACTGCCAGCCGAGCGAGCCTACGACGGAATCGCCGGGCTTGAATTTGGGATGGTTCGATGCCACGATTTGTCCTACCGTTCCGCCGGTCATGACTTCGCCAATTTCAACGTACTTCGTATAAGACTTCACGGCATTCATGCGCCCGCGCATGTACGGATCAAGTGACAGCCAGAGATTCTTAACCAGTACTTCGCCTGGTCCTGGCGTCGGCACATCGGTCTCGACAATCCTGAAGTTGGATTCCTCTACCAGACCGCTCGGGCGACTTGCGAGCAGCACTTGCATGTTCTTGGCCATAATCCCCCCTGAATCAATAGGTCGGCCATTCTACCGGAGCATCGCGACCATCTGTGCGCGGTGTGCATGCTAGCGCCATTGATCGACCCAGGCGATTTCGACTGGGCTGGCGCCTTCGAGCAGTACTTTTGGCAGCAAGGCTTCGAAGTATTCCGGTTTGCGCTCGACCACACCGATCGCAACTTCTGCCAGACGGCAATCCAGCCGTGCGCGAATGCCCTCCGGCCTGCTTTGTCCGCAAGTGAATGTTGCGGCAGACGAGCGTGCACTGAGCCCCTCCAGTGCGGAAAAATGGTGCAGTCGAACGCGAAAGATTGCAGGCCAGCCGCTTTGTGGTCGATGAACCTGCGCGCTACCAATTCCGTTTGCGTGGTAGATGTCCAATACGATGGCACTAGCTTCTTGTCGCAGACAAACACGATCCCTTGATGCCGCGTTTTGCCCCGCTGGCGTATCCTGGCATTCGCCTGACGGTTCGCGGTATACGCGGAGATCCGTGAACAAGGAAGATGTGACCGAATGCGTCTGCGCACGCACCGGCGACGCGACGCCGAGCAGACTCAACACGAGGACGACATGCGAAGCGCGGATCTTCGGCGCGTAGTCATGCGTGCTCAGATGCGTTCGAGTTTTGAGTGGCGCGATAATCATGAAGCGCGCGTCTGCTTACCAAAGCACGTCTCGATGCAACATTTTTGCGGCAGAATGCTTCTTTGCATGCCTGCACTATGGGCTCAGGCTTAAAGAAGGTCGCCCCCGTCATGGAGACGGGGGCGAGTCGATCAGAACTTGTAAAAAAGACTGACGGATACCATTTGCGCGTCGTCGAGTTCCTTGATATCGATTTTCTCATACTCGGCGCGGACTCCGATGCCGGCCACCGTAAACCACAGGCCGATACCGTATACAGGCGCATTGCCGTCGTAGTCGTTGTGGATTCCGCCGACGTTCTTCTCCAGCTTGTAGCTCATGCCGCCGAGGCGGGCCATTAGGTCGACAGGGCCCAATCCGATACCTGCCAGCACGGCGTAATCCCAACCATGTGCCTTGTACGAAACCGGAATCCCGCCGGTTGAACCATCCGGGCTGCCCAGGTCGCGATAACCGACTTCTCCTGCCAGCTTGAGCAGCGGAATGGCGTCCAAGTTGTAGCCGATGAAGCCCTTCCATGCGGTGTCCCGTTCCTGAAAATCAACTCCACCGGCGTTGCCGGTACTGTCCTTGAGTTCCGCCGTGCCGACGCCGCCTCCGATATAGACTCCGCTGTCCGCAAGGGCACAGACAGAAGCAAGCCCGGCGGCTAAAGTTACGAGTATGGAACAGACGATTTTGCCAAGATTCATGGTGAACTCCTTGTTTGTGCATATTCGTGAGTTTATGTCATGCGAGTTGCCATCCGAGCCACTGATGGTAGACGGCGGGATCGCGGCTGTTGCAACTGCCGCAAACGGCACCATACGCTATTTCTGTTTCGTGTATCTACCGTATGCAACCATGCGATTCTTTAACAACATTACGGTCGTGCACACCAATAGACCTGGTCCCCATACTATGCGCTGGTGTGCAATAACCCGCGCGTAGCCGCGCGTCAAGGGACAGGTACCCGGCAGTACTGGCGCGCTTTATGGCGGCATGCGTGTGGTCTCCACAGTAAGACGCCAACGTCTTTAGGGCAACGGACCCTTCCTGTTCGTTCACCGCTCAAGCAATGCCAGCCTTACTTTTTTACCGGATATATCACTACACCGGTTCACTGATGCTTTACCAACCGGGGAAGTATCGGGATACTGGCTGAAGCGTGCGAGCCGCTCGCCAGCGATGCGGGCCGATGCAGCGGAAAAAATACCAGCACTTACCGTATAACCGGGTCATGAATCAGACAGGAAGAAGAATACCCCGCAGACCATCAGCGAAGTCCCCTTTTCTGTGGCCAACGATCGGCTTTTTTGCATTCCTCTTTGCGTTTGCAGTGCTGCTTGCCGTGCTGAGTCCAGCGCCTCCGCGGACAGTTTTCATGGCAACCGGCACCCAGGGCAGCGCCTATGCCGAGTTCGGAGAGCGCTACCGCGAGTTACTCGCCCGTCATGGTGTCAAACTAGAACTGGTTGCTACCAATGGAGCAGTAGACAACCTTGCCAAGCTTAATGATGCGAATTCGGGTGTGAGCGTTGCGTTCGTCCAAGGGGGGATTGCCAATGCGGCCAAGATGCCAGAACTGGTCTCCCTCGGCACGGTATTTTATGAACCGGTATGGTTTTTCGTGCGCGGCGATATGCCGCGTGCATCCGCGCATTTGCTTAAGGGAAGGCGCGTATCTATCGGCCCCGAAGGCAGTGGGACCCGCAAGCTCGCGTCCGAATTGATTGCTGCGGTGGGTCTGGACCTTACCGGTGCTGAAGTCCTCGACATGACCGCGCAACAATCCGGCGCTGCATTGTTGCACGGGGATATCGACATGGCGGTAATGGTGGCGCCTTGGGAATACCCGGTCATACGCCAGCTTCTTGCTTCCGGGAACATCAATACTTTTCCCTTCGCGCGTGCAGATGCGCACATTGCGCTGCGCCCTTACTTGAACAAACTGGTCTTGCCACAGGGAGTCGCAGACCTTGTCAATAATCGGCCGCCCCAAGACCTCGTGCTGGTCGCTCCCAAATGCAGCCTGGTGGTACGCAGCGATCTTCATCCCGCAATCCAGTACCTGCTGATGGATGCCGCTTTGCAGCTGCATTCCAAGCCCGGAATCTTCCAGAAGGCTGGGCAATTCCCTGCCGCCGAGCCGATTGACTTGCCATTGAGCGACCAGGCGCAGCGGTTCTACCACACGGGCCCGCCCTTTTTGCAGCGCTACCTGCCGTTCTGGATGGCAGTCTTCGTTGCGCGTTTGCTGGTGCTCCTCCTTCCCCTGCTTGGGGTGGCATATCCAGCAGTGCGGCTTCTTCAGGCGCTGTACGGTTGGGGCATGCGCCAGCGCATCTTCAGGCTCTATGGCGAACTAAAATTCCTCGAAGCCGATCTCGAGTCTCGCGGGCCGCAAGCGCCGGCCGACGATGTCCGGTTATCTCTCGACAAGCTCGAATCCAAAGCGAATCACATGCGGGTGCCAGTGACGTTCGCGCATCTGCTCTACACTCTGCGAGTCCATATTAGTTTGGTTCGCAATGAACTATCGCAGCGGGCCCGTTCAGCTGCAAGCAAAGAATGACCGCGAGGCTAATTCGCTGTTCAGCACGGTCCAGGCCATGGCCTAGACGGACGGCCGGCTGCATTGACGCAGGGCGCTCAAATGACGCTGTCTTTTTTCATTGCGTCGATCATCACTTCAGCAAAGTCCTCGGTTGCCTTGCGCACGTCGCCCATTCTCTTTGAACGCGTGGTGCCAGACCAGACCGGCTGTTGCACTTCCGGACGAAACAATGCTGTTTCGGCGATGACATATTCAATGGTTTGCGTCATCGCCGGTTCATAGTGACCGCTCCACGCTGCGTCGTAATAACCGTAGTAGCGCGTGCGCATGCCGTACGCTGCTGGAGCCATCCCCATCGACTCAGTCGCCTGTATGGTTTCAGTTTCCCTGCGGACCAGGCGCGTGATCAGCACTCCATTGGCGCCCGTGCGTTCTACTGCCTTGACCAATTCCTCTTCCGAAATCTTGCCGCGCGTGGGAATCATGCTGTAACTTGCAACGGCCTGCACGCCGCGTTTTGTAAGGGCTTGCGCAAGGGTATCTTCGAAGACGCGGCGCACGCCCGCGTGATCGGCAATGCCGACGACCAGCACTTTGCTCGCCGGCTCCCCGGAGTATTCAGGATTTTTCCAATTGTTGGTCAAGTCCGTTGTCGCGCAACTTGAGAGAAGTGACAGCAGAGTAGACAAGCAGATCAGGCACCATTTCACGAGCGGTCTCCTCCGAAAAGCTAATGGAATAGCCAATGGTATGTTAACTGCGCTAGAAGGCGACGTTGGTCGCTACAGCCAGTCCATCAGCAGAATGCCCACGCCGATTGTGGTTTGGTTCCAGTTATAGTCAATCAATGTTTCGCCATAACCGTTGAAGACTTTGATGTAACCCATCAAGCGTCCTTGTATCGGAAAACTCCAGGTGCCCTGCAGCGCACCGTTACCATCGTTGTACCGTGCGAGCAGTGAGAACTGCTGCCGTCCCCGCTGGTAAATCGCTGTGACATCGCCGTGGCCCATGTAATGCACGATGTCTGGATTATTATCGAACGAGGCGTCCTCCTTCAAACGGTACCAGGGCCGCACCAGCAGGGCGAAGCCGTCTCGCTCGAATCCGAATTGCGCATAGACGCGATTCCAGCTGCGCGACAACGGTTCCGCCCGGCCGTTGGACTGGTGTACCAGCCCTAAATTGATGAAGCGACCGGTGAGCCCAAGGAAATCATAGCGTGTGGGAAGCGAGAAAAATACTTCAGGCTGGTAGTCGGTTTCGCGAAATGGGCGGGAGATGTCGCCATTGTAAACTTGCCATTGGCTCTGCTGGGTGTAGCCAAGCCACACATCCACGTCGCTGCCAAACAAATTCTCGCCGGCTTTCAATTTCAGGCTGAATTGAAATTCGGCCTCAGTGTTGTCGAGGGGAACGCTGGTGGAGACAGGCTGCGACGGCGATTGCGGTGAGTCGTTGGGCCGGTTGCTGTAGCGGACGGGCAAGAAGAATGTCGGTTGGTGAGGGCGCAACGCCCACAATCCCTGCTTTGTTTCGGGCTCAAGTTCCCAGCGCACGGAGAGTGCTGTCGGCGGATTCGTACCGGATGCCGGCTTGAGCGAAACAAGCGGAGGCTCGTGCAGATGCTCGATCGCATCAGTGGCGCTTTTGCCGCCCGCCGCGTCATAGCATTGCAGTCGCTCCTGGTCATCCTTGATCGATGCACATCGCGACTGGTCTGCCGCATCGGCCGCGAGTCCAGTGCAATGGATTCCGATGAGGCAAGTCGCGAGCGCGACACATGCAAACAATGCACCGGTGAGATGCCGACTCGGTTTAGTCATGGATGTACCTTCTGGTGATTATCAGAAGAGATACAAATCGATTCAGAATTACTTACACCTTGTGCATGCGCGGCATCAGCACCATTCGGCTGAATATCAACAAGCGCACCGGTCGGCTACCAGCGGATACCGACCCCGAGGATGGCGCCCTGCGTTGTGGCGTCATTCCAATGAAAGTTGCCACTATCGTAATTCTGGCGCAGGTAGCGATAGCCAAGCGAGGTCGAAACCATGTGCGAGATCTGCCATTTAACACCAGCGATGCCCTGGTAAGTCGTGTTCTCGCCAATGCCCGTGTCGGCATACCCGAAGATCGACCATTTTTCCGCCAGCGGGACGTCTGCGCGTACGCCGACGATGGGATCCCACCAGCTCTTGGTGGTGTTGACGTTACGCTCTCCGCCAGGCAGTAAGGGTGCTGTTGTCGAGGCGGTAAGGCCAAGATCGATGTTTACGTTGGTGTAGCGCGCCCCGCCGATGACGTCAAATCTAACCTTGCCATCGGATAACCGGTAGCCGAGAAAAGGCTGGTAGATCTGCTGCGTCAATTGAAGATTGAGATCAGCGTTCGCACCTACAAGGCCCACAGGGCCGCTGCGATAAGCTGCTTTTTCATCTTTCATGCGGACGTAAAAGCTATCGAGGCCAAACGTCCAGCGCCCGTGGCGCGCCTCGAACAAAGCTGCTCCATAAAAATCCAGGTGGTTCACGATATCGTTGAAACTCAAATCGACATCGGCCGTTATCCCACCCACTCCGGTGGTGGCCTTCACTCCAGCGGCGAACACATAGGGGGTGATTTCGAATTGCCATTGGTCGGCCGCTGAAACGCTGTCCTGCGCGCAGATCTCGGATGAAGTCAAAAGACCCGCGGCCATACAACAGGTAAGGCACCCAAACCGACGGCGCGCTTTCTTGGTCATTTTTGTCTCCTTGATCAGTCGTGATGTCCCGCCCAGCCATGAACATAACATATGCGACAGGCCGTTGATTGGAGCAATGAACTCGGACCCAAGAAAGCGAATACTTGTCACCCAACGCCAGCAGTGTTGTTCTAGAACCTGAAGCCGATGCTTAAAATGGTGTAGTAATCACTTTTTTGTGGAATGACGCCGTCAGATCTCGCCTTGGGGTTCTGCAGATAATCCCAGACAAAAGAAGTGTCCAGAGTGAAATGCCGCTTGATCTCGTATTCCAGCGTGGTGACC
>C688J35102_120989146_pt1 | contig 10231 bp, 9 predicted proteins | sample HopSoiMetagenom2_FD_35102 | JGI IMG/M metagenome (IMG submission 35102) | reverse complement strand
GTGTACGATATATGGTGTAGACGGCGAGAACGTTCATCCCGCCAATCTCGTGGCTCGCAGCATCGGCACGGTGACGTCGGATCTGCTGTGCGCCGTCAGTGCACGAGTCCCAAGGGTCTACGTTTCTTAAAAGCGGCGTGTCCAGTCGCCACCTTCATTGATAAACAACGCAACCGCGGGACTCCATCCGAGCTATCCAGTCCTTGTCCAACTCCAAGGTGGTCACCCAACGCAAATCGATTTTTTCCAGCCGTGGCAGCGCTACGGTGCTTTCGGGCAAACTCCTGATGGGTTCCCGCGCAAATCAATTTGGCGCAACTCCTTCAGCGTGCCAATCGATTCCGGCAAGGCTGTCAGCTGATTGTTCCGCAGGTGCAATTCCCGCAAACGGGCAAGTCGTCCAATCGATTCCGGCAGCGCGGTTAACAAATTGTCGCTGGCCCGCAATTCGATCAACCCAATCATGGCGCAGACGCACTGGGGTAGCGCTTCGAATTTATTCTCGCTGACATTTAGATAGCGCAATGCAGTCAGGTTCTGGAGTCTTGCCGGCAACTGCGTTAGTTGGTTGTCATGAAGATAGAGAAAATCGGTGAGCGCTTCGAGTTCGCCAAGCGCCGAAGGCACCTGGGTAAGCTGGTTGTGGCCAAGATCCAGCATTCGCAACCGCTTCAGTGCTCCAATTTCGTCTGAGATACTCGTGAGGCTGTTATCCGCCAGCACTAGCGCTTCCACGTCCGTTCGCTCCCACACCCAAGCGGGCGCCGTGCCAAGTTGCTTCTTCCAAAGATTGAGCGTCGCATCAGGTCGCATGACGTAATCTTATGCTAAGGATGCGGTGCAATGTGTCTGGCCGCTCTTCGCCTCCCGCCTCGCGTTGTTGTACACTCGTTTGCTCGCAAAACGCATAAACCAGCCAGCCGCGAGTCACCGATTCCACTGAGGTGCTTCGGGTTATACACATGAGCCGCATCGTCGCCATTCTGCCCGCCGCGGGTCTGGGAACGCGCATGGGCGCCGAAACTCCCAAGCAATTTCTGGAACTCGACGGCGTCGCGATCGTCGTCCTTAGTGTGCGACGTGTCGCGGCGTGCGAGCTGATCACGGACATTATCGTCGCCACGCGTCCCGACGGAATCGCTAAACTGGAAGAGCGCATCGTTGCGGAAAAGTTGAGCCAAAAAGTTCGGGTCGTTCGCGGCGGCGACACGCGTCAGGAATCGGTAGCTCGAGCTCTCGATGAGGTTCCCAACGACACGGAATTGGTGGCCGTACACGACGCCGTGCGCCCTTTCGTCACTCGCGAGCAGATCATTCGCGTGATCGAAGAGGCGCGTCGCTGCCGTGCCGCGATCCTGGGCATTCCCGCCATGGACACCGTGAAAGAAGTAAAGCGCGCCAGCTTGCCCGAAGACGTTGCGCTGATCACCGCAACGATCCCGCGGGAGCGCGTAGTCCTGGCACAAACGCCGCAGGTCTTCGCGACAAAATTGCTGAAGGAAGCATTCGCACGTGCGCAAGCCGATGGCGTGACAGCGTCGGATGAAGCTGGCCTTGTCGAGCGGCTGGGCCACGATGTACATGTCGTGCTCGGTTCCGAGCGCAACATTAAAATTACCAAGCCCGCGGATATGGAGCTCGCGCGATTTCTGCTGGAACGCGAGCGCGCCAAATCATGAGCGTTCGTTCGGGCATCGGTTACGATCTTCACCGCCTTGAGGTAGGACGCAAGCTCATCGTCGGCGGCATCGAATTGCCCTTCGACAAAGGTCCCGTGGGTCATTCTGATGGCGACGTGCTAGCACATGCCTTGTGCGACGCGCTTCTCGGCGCTGCAGGGCTCGGCGATATCGGCAAGCATTTTCCGGACACCGATCCGCAATGGAAGGGCGCGAACAGCCTGCTCTTTTTGGAGCACGCGCAGAAGCTTCTGGACGAAAACCGTTTCGCCATCGACTGGATTGATGCCGTAGTGATCACGGAAAAGCCCAAGCTAGGCCCGCATTTCCCGAGAATGCGCGAGGCGCTCGGCCGTTCGCTCAATATTTCGGCTGATCATGTGCACCTGAAAGCCAAGACCAATGAAGGCGTGGATGCCATCGGGCGTGGCGAAGCAATCGCCGCATACGTTATCGCTACGCTCTCTTCACGCTAGTAAAATTTCTCTGATGACGTCCCAGGAAAAGTCGGAAGCACCGCCCGAAACTTCGGATGTGGCCGCAAATCCATTCTCAGCAAGCGATGTGGCGGAGATTCTGCGCGATCGAGGCTGGCTCAATAGCGAACTTTCGCCCGCGCAGGCCGCCTGGTGCGAACGAGCTGCGGCGATGTTGGGCCCTCAGGTCGAGGATCGCGCTGGCCTTGCCAATTTGCTCTCTCTCGTATTTCGCTACGATGCCGCAAAGCTGATGCAACAGTCCGACACGCACGTAACCATGTCACGTTACGGCGCGCGCGGCGTGCTTCGGCGACTGGCTCGGCTGATTCTTGAGAGTTCCGCTGCTTTCGACTCCGAGCGATTCAAGGAAGTTGTCAACACGCTCAAAGGAAGTTCTGATATTCGCAGCCGCGAATTATTTCAGCCACTGCGCCTCGCGCTGGCCGGCCGAGTCGGAGAAGGCGATCTGGATCGTGTGATTTTACTGGTCGATGAAGCGGCGGCCGCTTCATTTGCCGCAAAAGTTAAAACGGTCCGCGAACGCGCTTTGGACTTTTGTGCGGCGTTGGACTAGAGGCATTCTGTTGCGATGGACAAACTAACTGGAATACATGCGGTGAAAGAAGCGCTGGAGGCCAACCGCGCTTTCGACCGCATCGTGATTGCACGCGGGCGGCAGGATACGCGCGTTGAAGAGATCGTGCAGCTCGCGCGGCAGAAAAATATTTCCGTGCGATTCGAGGATCGCAGTCAACTCGATCGCCTCGCCGATTCGAAAGACCACCAGGGAATCGTTGGCTTGGTCGCAGCACGCCCGACCGCAACCCTCGAAGACGTACTCGAGGCCGCTAACAAAGCCGCCGGTCGCGGCGAAAAAGGCTTGATCGTGCTGCTCGACGGAGTGGAAGACCCGCACAATCTCGGAGCCATCGTTCGAACGGCGCTCGCCGCCGGCGCCCACGGAGTAGTCATCCCCGAGCGCCGCGCCGCGGGTCTTACCGACACCGTCGCGCGTGCTTCCGCCGGAGCCATCGCGCATTTACCAGTGGCGAAAGTCACGAACTTAGCTCGTATAATGGAAGAGCTGAAGGAAGCCGGCTACTGGCTGGTGGGTCTGGACGAGAGCGCCGAAAAAAATTACACAGAAGTAGATTACACATCGCCAACCGGGATTGTTCTTGGTGGAGAAGGGCAAGGCCTGCACGATCTTACCCGAAAGCGCTGCGATTTCGTCGTGTCATTGCCCACGACTGGCCCAGTCAAGTCCCTAAACGTCTCGGTCGCCGCCGGCGTCGTTCTATTCGAAGCGCTGCGTCAACGGCGTGGCAAGTAAGCGTTACTTGTCGTATTGAATCAGCGAAAAAACGTCGAGGCCTGGGAGCTTCGCGCGGCCGCTGAGAAAACTGAGCTCCACCGCGAACGCGAGGCCTTCGACTTTGCCGCCGAGTTGTTGCACGAGCTTGGCGGTGGCCGCTGCCGTTCCTCCGGTCGCCAGCAAATCGTCGCAGATGATAACGGTATTCCCCGGGGTGATCGCATCTTCGTGGATTTCCAAGCTATCTTTGCCGTACTCGAGCGCGTACGACAGCGCTACGGTTTTTGCGGGAAGCTTCTTCGGTTTGCGAACCGGAACGAATCCGGCACCGAGCCGATATGCCAGTGCTGGCGCAAAGATAAATCCCCGAGCCTCGATTCCGGCGACTACATCAATGGTGTGCCCCTTGTAGTGTTCGCAGAGACGATCGATGAGGTCGTGAAAACCTTTTTTATCTTTCAGAAGCGTTGTGAGGTCATAGAAAAGAATTCCCGGCTTTGGATAATCGGGAACTTCCCGGATTAACTTCTTCAAATCTTCCATTCACAAGCCTCCTGAATGCCTTGAATTGCGTGAGCTGTGATTAACGCTCCGAAACGATTTTGCCAATGACGACATCCTCAGCTCGCGCCGGCCATTACGAAGAGTCTCCTATCAGGCGTCATACGTGATAGTGAAAGAGCTCTCGTATTGAGACTGAATTGTATCCGGCTGCTCAACCACCTCACTGACACTTCCGCTGCTTGGGCCGTTTTCCAATGCCTGTCGAAAGCTCGCAAGCTGCTCCGGAGTTCCAATCGCGTAGGCCTCAACGCGGCCATCGGGCAAATTGCGGACGTATCCGCATACCCGTAAGCGTTTGGCGCTTCTCTCCGCGAAGTATCGAAAGCCGACACCTTGCACCAATCCGGATACCAGAAATCGTTTGGCTTGTTTTGTGTTTGTCACAAACTCGAAAATTGTAGCAGACCGTACGTCCGCTCCAACTCATGATCCGCGCACCCCGGATGCCGGAGCAAACCTATTATTGCTTCTTGCGTAAAGCTGCCAGAGCGGCTGGTAGCTCGGTGATCGATTCCAGCAGAATGTCCGGTTTCGCCGCCCGCAGGGTTTTTTCCGTTGGAAATCGGCCGAGGACCGCGACGGCACGCACGCCGGCTCGACGAGCCATTTCCAAATCGTGGGCCGAATCTCCTACATATACGCATCTTTCGGGTTGTGCACACATCTCGCGCAGCGCCAGCCGCAGCGGGGCAGGATGTGGTTTTTTCCGCACTGTGTCGCCCCCACATATGCGCGAGCTGAACAGCCGCGTCAAACCAAACTCGCGCAATTGTTTGTGTACACGATCGCGATCTCCGCTGGTGACCAGTCCAAGTTGGTACCTGCGCGCGATTTGCGAGAGAACGCGACGCGCACCGCCGATCAGCTTAGGCCTGTGAGTGGCGTATTGCTTGCGCCAGGCGCGATTGGCGTCATCCCACCGTGAACGAGGAAGCTTCGCAGCTCGGTAGACCGCCTGCCCATTAGGCGAATAGTGCCGGGCCAAATCTTCCAGTGAAAATGGGATGCCCATTTCCTCGAAGGCCGCCAGGTACGCTGCGGCATCGGCATCGTAAGAATCCAGGAGCGTGCCATCCCAGTCGAATAGAACAGCGCAGAGATCGTCAGATTGGGCGGGCATACGGGATAGCAAGAGTACCAGACCAGGAGAGTTCCTCTTAGCCTCGCGACCAATGGCGCAATGATTTCACGTTAGCGCTGAGGCGGTCTTGCAGTATCCGTCGGTCTCGAGGGATCGACAGGTTTGGCCGGTTCGTTAGGGGCTGAACCGGTGCTGGCGCCACGGGCCGGAGCCTGCGTCGAAGTTGCCGACGGAGCAGACGGCGAAGCTACTCCGGCAGCCGGAAAGGGCTTGAAATCGCTCCACTTAATTACCAGCCGCACAGGAAAGTCGCCGTTCTTCAGGTGAACGGTTTCATCCGACCTCTGATAATTCGGGAACCAATATTTGCCGTCCACGTTCTCGCGATAAGTCTCAAACGTAGTAAACGGCATGTTCGCGATCTTCACATCGCCCAATTCATTTACCCATTTGCCGTAGGTCTTCACTACCTCGAGGTATTTGGCATCAACCCAGATCACGCCTTCGAAATATGCATTGGTGCGATCCACACTCTTGGGCTTCACCTGGAAGATGTAGCAGAGTATTTCGTCGATCTGCTCGTCGCCCACGAATTTCAAATCGTACTTGGCTAATTGGCTACTGTTCAGAGGAAAGGGAGGGACGCGATCGAGTTCTTTGACGTCCTCAGGTTCCAGCGGCACCACATGCAGCGATGACTGCGGATGTTCGAGAACCTTGTTAACGATGCGGCCGTTGGCGGCGCGGATCTGTTCGGACACAGAAAGATATTGGCCAACTAGCTTTCCTTCCGGATCAAATTCATCAATGCGGATGGTTTTGCGGAAGCTGTATCCGTTCCGTGCTGCCAGGTACTGATCTTCTTTTTGCGAAAATTTCCTGATGATTTCTTCAGGAGGAAGCGACGGCGGCGCGGGCGCTTCAGGCGTGTTCGACATTCGGCGAACTTCGTGTTCCGGCGGTGGATTCATCGGTGCCTGTGGTGATTCCTGAGCCACGGACACAGGTCCGAACACGAAGAGTCCGGGTAGGCAGACGGAGAAGACTGCGAATAGCCTCAGCCCTGGTTTCCAAAAACACCGATTCCGACTCATATTCGATTGGATGCGGACAACACTGCCGAAAGAAGCTTGTCCTTCGTATTCAGCTTACCGCAAATCGCGGTGTGCCGTAGAAGCGCTCACGCTAACGCCGCAAAAATGGAAAGGCCCGCCTTTTGCCGACAGCGCATCAGGCGGGCCCTCAAGGCTAGGTGTCGTTTAGAATTCGATCCGAACCGAAAGTTGCGCCTGGCGCGGATCGCCTACACCCACGCGCAGAAATCCGTTGAAGTCAAAGAGCTGCGGCGACGACAGCGGATTCACATTGTTCGTGTTGTTAAAGGTGTTGAACATCTCCAGCTTCGGAACGATGGCAAAGCGCTCCCCGATGCGGAAGCGCCGGGAAAGCCCGAAGTCGAAGGTGAAGAAGCCATTGTCTTTGCGCAGATGGTTGCGGCCACAATCGACCACGCCGCCGCTTCCATCGGAAACAAAGCGCGTGATCGAGTTCTGCTCGCTGCACGGTGCTCCGGTGCCGTTACCATTGACGTTGTCCGTAATCGGCTGTGCCGAATGCGCCTGAATGCGAACGTTGGCGTCAAAGCCCCACGGCAGATTCGCTACCGTGTAGAAGTTGACCTTGTGGCGTTCGTCGCGATCCGAATTCGAATATTCCGAGGCGAGATTGAAGAGATTCGCGTACCGGAATGTGAACGGATCGCGTTCGTTGGAATCGTCGTCCTTGTCCACCGAGTAGGTGTAGTTAAAGTCGAACAGGAACCGATGGCTCATGCGCTTGCGCACGCCGGCGGTAAAGCCGCGATACAGCGACTTCGCAGAGCTGACCGTGTTGGTGATGTCTCCCAGATCGGGGAACACACCGTGTACGCCGGTGTAGGTAACCGTGTCCGCTCCACCGCTCGGCAGCAAGAAACCTGTGCCCGAGTTCGGATTCGTAAAACGCGTCAGATGCACGCCCTTGGACATCGTGAAATCCAAATAGGCTGCCAGGTCGCCGAACATCTGCTGTTCGTACCCGACGTTGGTCGCGTAAATGCGTGGGTTAGCGTAATCCTTGTCAAATACCGTAACTCCGGACTGGAAAGGAAACTGGCCCGGCGGCAACAGCGGAATGGGAACGGTGCCCGGGTACGAAGGGGGCGGCCCGCCTGCCGAGTTCTGACCGCAAAGCGCCGGACCCCCAGGTGCTCCGATCTCGAACTTGAACAGACAGCTTCCTGCCGCGATTGACTGTTGCTGCACGCCGTTGGTGGTCAGCGCGCCCGTCTGGGTGAGCATGTTCTGGCGCGCGTTATAGATGCCATAGCTGGCGCGCAACGCGGACCTGCCATTACCACGAATGTCCCAAGCGAAGCCGACGCGTGGCTGGAATTCCTTCCATTGATTGTGCAGTCTGCCGTCGGACGGGAATGCGGGATTGGCGAGATCCGCGCCATAGGCGGTCTGCGATGGCGGAATGGTGGGATCCGGGAAGCGCTGAGCGTCCCAGCGCAGGCCATAGTTCAATGTGAAATTGCGCCACAATTTCCAGGTGTCCTGGGCAAAAAGCGAATAATCTTCATTGGCAATCACGGATCGACCGGAAGAATCCAGCGATTGCCCCGCGGTGGTGGGCCCGTGCTGCAGATACAGCAGCAGCGGTCCGCCAGTGAAGGCCGCTCCACCCGGGCAGGTCCCGCTGGAATTCAACGTAATACCGGTCACGAGGGAGATATCGGTGTAGGACCCATCGGCGCACTCCGCAGTGGTTGGCCCAAAGCCCGGGCCAAGAGTGGGATCCGAAGCGTAATGGAGAAAACCGGTTGGGCTGTCGAAAATATAGCGCCCTGTGAAGAAGCCGCGGAAGATCTGGTTATTGTAGGTGTGCAGCCACTCGCCACCGAACTTAAAGGTGTGCCTGCCATGCACTACGGAAACGTTGTCGCGGAGATCGTGTCGATCAGTTAATTCATCGACGTTCGGCTCGAGGAAGAACGGTTGTCCGAACCGGAAATTTGGGAAGAAGCCCATGGCCGTGTCGGGAACGGAGTTCTTATCCACTGCGGCGCGTGGCCGTGTTTCGCGGGAATAGGTAAAATGCGCTTCATTCAGCACATTGTTGGTGATTGAGCTCGTGCCGTTCACATTGAAAGACTGAATGTGCGACGCGCCTTCAATGCCGTTCGCGGTGGTCCCGTAAGTCGGCACGTCGAAGGTTTGGTTGGGATTGTTCGAACGGTCAAAGCTATACGAGAAGAACAGCTGAGTCTTGGCGTTAAGGTTCAAGTCCGCGCGTCCGAAAACCGAAGCGTTGCGTTGGATGTGATCCACCGGCAATCCTTCGTTTTCGCCAAAGTTGTTTTGGAAATAATTCAGCAAGGTTTGCCGCTGGCAGTCAGGGCTGGCGGAGATCTCCGCGTCCGTGATCGTCGAATTGAACACCGGATTGGTCACGCCGCAAGCCGTGCCCAGGGGCGCGCTCAGGTTCGCGCGAGTGAGGTCTTCCATGATGCCTTCGGAAGCGAGAAAGAAGAACAGCTTGTCTTTCTTGATCGGACCGCCGAGCGTGCCGCCGAACTGATTACGGCGAAACCCGGTCAGTGGAGTGCCATCGGAAGCCGCGGCGGTAAGCGACTCGTCGCGGAAATATTCGAACAGGCTGCCGTGGATGGTGTTCGTGCCAGACTTGGTGATGACGTTGACCACGCCGCCGGCTGTGCGCCCGAATTCAGCGTTCGCTCCGCTGGCGATAACCTGGAACTCCTTCACCGCTTCCAGTGTGATATCGATGGCCGCGCGCTGACCGCCGGCCTGCTCGCCAAAGAAGCCGTTGTTGTAGTCGCCGCCGTCCAGCGAAATATTGTTGAAGATCCCGCGCTGTCCATTGATGTTGATTTCATCGCCGTCCGGGCCTTGCGAGATGCTGACACCTGGCGTAAGAGTGAGCAAATCCTCAAACTTGCGGCCGAGGACCGGAGTATTCGCTACCGCGGACTCATCCAGCGTCGAAGATGACTCAGTCTTGGTGACTTCGATTACCGGAACATCGGTGACCACAATCTGCTGGGAAACCGAGGAAATCTTCATTGTCACCGGAATGGTGAACACCGAACCGACCGTCACGTTCACGTTTTGCTGCAAAATCGTGGCGAAGCCCTGCTGGCTGATTTTCAGCTCATATCGCCCTGGTGGTACGCTCAGGAATGCAAAGTGCCCATCCGAGTCCGCGGTTTCCGTGCGAACCAGGTTCGTCTCCAGATTTCTCGCTTCAATCGAGGCGCCGCCGACTGCGCCGCCCTTTTCGTCTCGAATGTCGCCTTGAATCGTTCCCGTTGTAATTTGCGCCTGCCCCCAACTGCGCGGCGCACACAAAAATACCGACACCAGCACAAACAGACAGCCAACCAGCTTTTTCATTAATCCCCCAGACATCCCCTCTTCCGCTAGGTTGTGCTTCCGTGGAATTGATTGGAAGGCCTGCGGAAAACTGTATGAGGAGAGTGTATGGCAGGAGTTAGCGAACGGCAAGTTATCAGGCTGTGGAAAGTTTAGGACGAAAATATCGAAAAAACTGCAGCAAGAAAGCTAAGGCGTCAAGAAATTTATGGGTTGAGGAATCGCGTGGGGACACGATCGTCGCGGTCGAAAGCTAACTCGTCGAACGTGGCAGCGACGCCGTACCAGCCGGGCATGGCCGCCGTTTCGATACGCTGGACACGTGCCATGGTGGCTGCCACGACATTCCCGCGGCCCATCGGCCGGCTGACCAGGATGATTTCCAGTTCGATTTCCGTCCCAACTACAATCGATTTTGGGCACAGGAAGTAAACGCCCGTCGAGCTGATATCCCGCGTGACCAGAGTAATCGGAAACTGTTCCGGCACATTGCCGACACTTCGGAGCCGCAACGGCAGTCGCAAAGTGGCGCGAGGATAAGAACGATGTTCCGGGTGAACGCCGACTGCATGCGTCGGAACTCGTACAAAGCGCCGGGTGTGCGTGTCGGTGAGGAGGGGCAGGACCCGGAGCGCCGGAATCGGCGTAGCTAGAACGGCTACGCTGCTGCCCGTGGG
>C688J35102_120989147_pt1 | contig 10237 bp, 6 predicted proteins | sample HopSoiMetagenom2_FD_35102 | JGI IMG/M metagenome (IMG submission 35102) | reverse complement strand
CGGGCCACGGTGGTGAACCTCTGCCGCTCCACCCGCTACGGCAGCCGCGGCTACTACGTCTCGCTCCTGGCCGACGCGCGCGGGCAGCAGGCGATCCCCTCGGTGGAGACCAGCGAGGGGCTGCAGGAGCCCTACGGGCGCTTCCGCGCGCTGCAGGAGGCGGGCGTCCCCACCGTGGACGCGGCGGAGATGCGCGTGCGCGCGCGCACCCTTCCCGGCCACGCCCCCGCGCCCGCGCCCCGGAGCGGCGACGAGGGCGGCGCGCGCCCCGACTTCCCCGTGCCGCTGGTCCGCGGCGACGACGGGCGATGCCGCCCCGCGCGCCCCGGCGAGTACGTGGACACGCTGGTGCACCTGGGCCGCTGCGCCGACCCGCGCTTCCAGCGCGCCGCGCTCGCCGTCTACCGCGAGTGGCCCGCGCCGGTGCTGCGCCTGCAGCTGGTCCACGAAGAGGAGGAGTGGAAGGTCACCCAGGTGGCCGCGGCCGCCCCGCACCACCTCTCCACCGAGGAGCGCGCGGAACTGGTGCGCGCGCTGGCCGATCCCGAGCGCGTCGTCCGGCGCGGCCGCGAGGTGCCGCGCGAGACGGTGCGCGCCTCCATCGCCGTGCTGGTGGCGCCGGGCGACCCGTTCAGCCCCTCGTCGCCGGAGACCATCGACCGGCTGGAGCGGGTGGCGGCGCGGATGAACGTGCACCTGCACCGCATCGGGTTGGGCGACCTGCGCAAGCTCCCGGAGTACGACGCCCTCTTCATCCGCGTGCTCACCGGCGTCGCCGAGCCCGCCTTCCAGTTCGCGCTGCGGGCCGAGGCGCTCGACATGCCGGTCGTCGACGACCCGCAGTCCATCATCCGCTGCGGCAACAAGGTCTTCCTGGAAGAGCTGCTGCGCCGCGAAGGGATCCCCACGCCGCGCACCCTCATCGTCACCCGCAACACGCCCTGGGAGCAGGTGGCCGCCCTGGGGCTGCCGCTGGTGATCAAGCTCCCCGACGGCTCCTTCTCCGCCGCCGTGCACAAGGTCGCGTCGTTCGACGACTTCCGCCGCCGCGCGGGGGAGATGTTCGAGCGCTCGCCGCTGATCATCGCCCAGGAGTTCCTCCCCACCGAGTACGACTGGCGGGTGACGGTGCTGGGGCGCCGGCTCCTCTTCGCGGCGCGCTACTACATGGCGCGCGGCCACTGGCAGATCCGCACCGAGGTGAAGGGGACCGAGCGCTACGGCCGGGTGCAGGCAGTGCCCCGCGACCAGGCGCCGCGCGAGGTGGTGGAGGTCGCGCTCCGCGCCGCCTCGCTCATCGGCGACGGGCTCTACGGCGTCGACCTGAAGGAGACGCCGGACGGACCCGTGGTGATCGAGATCAACGACAACCCCAACCTCGACGTGGGCTACGAAGACGCCGAAGACGGCAACGCGGTCTACGAAGACGTGGTCCGCTACTTCGTGGAGCGCGTGGAAGAGGCATCGCCGCCGCGCGACCCCCGCCGCCGGCGCTCCGTTCCCGAGGCCGCGCTCGAGTCCATCCGGCGTCCGGTGGCCGCGAGGACGAAGCGAGGCGACGCGGAGAAGCCTTACCGCGCCTACGAGGTGGCGGGGATGGAGCTGGAGTACCCCACCGTGGACCGCGACCTGAACGTGGTGTCGCTCGTCGAACCCGCGTTCCGGGTGCTGGCGGGGCGGGGGACGAGCGACGTGGAGCTGGGCGCCCTCGGCTTCTCCAACGAGATCGCCGACCACGTCTTCGAGGTGAAGACCACCTCGCCCGTGCGCTCGCTGCGCGAGGCCGAGGAGGTGCTGTACGAGGGGGTGCAGCGCTTCTCCGCGGTGCTGCGCGACGAGTTCGACGCGCGGCTGATGCCCACCGGGATGCATCCCTGGTTCGACCCCCGCAGGGGGCGCCTCTGGGCGCGCTCGGGCGGGCGGATCTACCGCACCTACGCGCGCCTCTTCGACGTGGGGACGCACGGGTGGATGAACGTGCAGGCCAGCCACCTGAACCTCCCCTTCGGCGACGAGCGCGAGACGGTGGCCATGCACACCGCCGCCGCGCTGCTCGTCCCCTACCTCCCCGCGCTCGCCGCCAGCACGCCCATGCACGACGGCGAGCTGCGCCCCTCGGCCGACTCGCGGCTGGCGTGGATCCTGGAGCACCAGGCGCGCATCCCCGAGAGCTGCGGCCAGATCGTCCCCGAGTACGTGGAGAGCTTCGCGGACTACCGGCGCACCATCCTGGCGCCGATGTACGCCGCGCTCGACCGGCTCCCCGACGACGCGTCGGCCATCCGCCACGAGTTCCTGAACGCCCGCGGCGCCGTGTTCAAGTTCTCGCGCCGCGCCATGGAGGTACGCGTGCTCGACACGCAGGAGTGCGTGAAGCTGGATGCCGCCATCGCCGCCTTCGTCCGCGCCGCGCTCAAGCACCTGGCGAAGCGGGTGCTCGCGGGGAAGATCGCGCCGCCGCCGCACCCGGTGCTGGTGGACGACTTCCGCGCGGCCGTCCGCGCCGGCGCCGCCGCCCGGGTCTCCGCGCCGCACGTCGCGGTGGAGCGCGACGGGAGCGGCCGCGCGGAGGTGCGCGCGGTGCTGCGCCGGCTGCTGGAGGAGGCGCGCCCGGCGGCCCGCAAGGACGAGGCGGAGTACCTGGAGCTGGTGGGGCGGGTGATCGAGACCGGGTCGCTCTCCGAGCGCATCCGCGCGGCCCTCCTCCCGCACGAGCGCGGATCGGACGAGGAGTTCACGGAAGCCGCGCGGCGCGTGTACATCGAGCTGATGGACTGCCTGGAGGCGAACGAGCCGTGGCGGGGCCGCGGTCTCTGATCGTCCCTTGGATGAACGGCCCTTCGCGCGGAGCCGCGGAGGTCAAACCGAATCTCTGTGAGAGCCATTCAGTTTCGGCGGCCGACGAATGCACAACTGTCACAACGGTTCGGGGCGATCGGTCTCAGAGCACGATGTCGCCTCCCGGATCGTTTTTCGAGAGCCGGCTCACCTGCTCCCGCGAGCGGCCGAGGGCCTCGTCCGTGGCCCCGCGGTCCACCTCGATCCGCAGCGACGAGGCCGCGCCCTCATCGCGCCGCGACACGCGGAGCACGTCGCCCTCGCGCGCCCCGGCGGGGAGCAGCCACCCCGGTACGTGCAGCATGCGCGCCCCGTCTTCCTCCACGGCGGCGACCCCCTCCTCGATCGAGTCGACCACCCATCTCCGCGCTTCGTCGCCCATCGGCAGCCCGTGGCAAAAGGTGACCGCGCCCCGCCCTCGTTCGTCCATCCCCAGGGGAGCGCCGGCCCCTTCCCGGCGAGGAACGTACCGCCGTGAATCCGCGCGCGCGCGGCCGCCGTACCCTATGAGGCGGCAACCCTGTACGTACGGTCGACATCGAAATCGGCGACACCTCGCACCCGCCCGGAGGCGGACAGGAACTTTTCGCTTGCGTCCGGTTATCTTCGGCGGTAGCCTTCCTCCGAAGCAGCTACCCGGCCCACTGCCGACCCCTCCCGAGCCCCGCATGCACACCCTCTCCGTCAGCCGCCCGCGGAAGCCGCGCTCCGACCGGAGGCAGCGCGTTCCTCCGGCCCTCACGCGCGGAAGCGAGCGCGTGGACGGTATTTCGATTCTCGACGAAGTCGGCGGCGACCTGGGCCTGCTCCTCTGGCGCTCGGCCCGGAACGTCACCCTCTGGGCCGAGACGCCGGCGGAGCAGCGCGCCACCCTCTTCCCGGGCGACGCGGCACGGAGCCGCACGGTGGACCTGGCGCACGCCGACGTGCACCCGGAGCTGCGCGGCCCGCTCTCGGTGCTCACCGAGCTGCTCGCGCGTCCGGGCGAGGTGGACCTGCTGCGGCTGGTGAACGCCTGCCGGCGGATCGCCGGGTGGGCCGAGCACCGCGGCGAGCTCGCCACCGCGCTCGAGTTCGCGCAGGCGGCGGCGCTCGCCGCGCCCGAGTCGGCCTCGCTGGCGTATGCCGTGGGGCGCCTTGCCCGCCGCCGCGCCGAGTACGACCGCGCGGAGAGCTGGTACACGCGCGCGGCGGTGCAGGGCCGCCAGTCGTCCGACTGGCGGTCCTACGCGCTGGCCTTCTCGGGCATGGGCAACCTCCACATGCAGCGCGGCAACTACCCCGCCGCACGCCGCGCGCACCTGCGCTGCCTCAAGGTCGCGGAGCGTCAAGGCTTGCTGGAAGTGGTCGGTGACGCCTACCACGACCTGTTCGCAGTGGAGACCGAGGTCCGCACCGGGTTCGAAGCCGATACGTTGGCGGCATCGGCGTTCCGTGCCTATGGTCCCAAGAGCCCCAAGATATACCGTCTCGCCTACGACATCTCGTACCATTGGGCCCTGCAGGGTTTCTTCACCGGCGCTCTGCGGGTGGCGCAGGCGCTCGTGCCGCACATCACGGAGCCAGCGATGGCGGCACTGCTCCAGGGGGTGATCGCACGAGCCGCGGGCGGCGCCGGGCGCCGGGCCGATTTCGATTCCGCCGTGTGGGAGGCGAACCGCATCCTCAACTCGGGTGCTTCCGGGGAAATGACGGCTCGTACACTGCTCGGCCTCGCGCACGGCGCGATGAGCCTGGGCGAGTGGGAACTTGCTGGCCGGTGGGCATCCCAGAGTCAGCGCACCGCTTCGGTCGCGAAAGAAGGCAGGGTTGCCCTGGAGGCGGAGGCCCTGAACGACGCGGCAGAGCGCCGGGTGCAGATGAACCGTTCGACTGCAGCCCAGGAGCACCCTGCCACGACTTCTCTCGTTGACGACTTTGTCGGAGCGCTGGTCAGGAAGACGACTTTGGCAGCGGTATAGATCAGTTGCCGCTGCCGGCCGCTCCACCGCCGCGGTTCAGGGTGGTGTCAGGCGGAGGGGGCGTGCCGCCGTCGCGATGGATGGAGATGCTCCCCGTGTCGCGGGGCGCGTCGAAGGTGGTTGGAGTGGTGGAGCATGCGGCAGCGGCGGCGACCATAGCCGCGGCGATCACGAAGCGGATCTTCATCGGGGTCCTCGAAAAGTTGGGGGATAGACGCGGAGAGTTCTCCTGTCCGCGGCGGAAACTATTCCCGGACGGCAGGGCCGCGTCCGACCTCAGCGACCTATAATCGAATGTTTCCCGCCACGTTGGGCCGTCTGCACCAATCTGGTGCTCACGATTCGGAGCGTGAGGGTTGTATTGGACGCTTGCTGGCGCTTCGGTTGTGACCTCGTCAGGGTCTCGTTTCGCCCGGAATTCATCCCTGAGGACGAGCAAGCGCAAGAACCCCTCTCCCGCCCGGTGGCAGGAGAGGGGTTCTCAGCTTCGGCGGGGCTCAGAAGATCCGGCACGCGCGACCGTGGAGGATCACGCGTGCGTCCCTGCCGCCACGGCGAGCGCGAGAACCGCGGCGACCACGGCTACCCGCCAGATCCAGTGTTGAACGAACATGCTGCCTCCGCGGGTTCATGGGCCGGAGTACGCCGTGGCTGGGAGCCGCGGCAGTTCGGGACTGCGCGGTTCTTCGGCGGCGAGGAAAGGCCTCCCTCGCTCCACGCGTCCGCTTTTGGTCGGTGAATGTCTGATAATGCGGCAGCAAACGATTGAATGCAAGAGCGGTCGCTGCATCCCCGGGAGAGATGACCAGAGAACGTTCTCCGTCTCTCCCTGATGGCTTGCCTGTTGCTCAAAAACGTGGCGGCTCGTCAGGAGCGCTCGCCGACTGCGCCGTGCGGTGGAGTCACGGCGTACCCGGCTGGAGGCGGCGCGTGGTTTTCCCGCCGATTGTTCCCACGAGGATCACGTGCTAGGTTGCGACCTTCACACCGCTTCGCTTCCGTGGAACTCCCGCAGCACGCCGGCTGCCGCATCCGTTCCTCTTCATCCCGCCTCATGGACGTCCGGGACGCCACTCTCCTCGTCTACGAAAGCAGCAGTCCGGGCGACGCGTTGCGCGCGCTGGGCGGCTGGCTGGCCGAATGCACGCCGGTGCGGGCGGTCGTGTGGCTCGATGCCGAAGGTGCTCCCGCCGGTGCGTGGCCCGAGGGGGCACGGCTTCCTCCCGTGGTGAACGCGGCGGCCGCCAAGGCCGTCGCGGTCGCGGTGCACCCGTTCGGTGGCGGGCAGGGTGGCGACGTGCCCGGGGGCGAGGCGCTGGTCGCGCCGCTGGGTGGCGAGGCGGGCGTGGTGGCGCTGCTGGGAGGGGCGGGCGCCTTCGCGGATGCCTCCGGATGGGAAGCGCTGGCGCGCGCCTTTGCACGCGTGGTGGAGCGGGACCGGCGCTTCCGGCAGGTGGTGGAGGAGCGCGACCTGCTGCGGCAACGCGCGGAGGAGAGCGAGGCGCTGCACGTGCTGGGGCTCGCGGCCAACCGCACCCTCGACCCCGATGAGGTGCTGACGCTGGTCGCGCGCTTCACCCGCACGCTCTTGGGCGCGCACTACGTGACCGTGAACACGCTGGCCGAGGGGCGCTTCCGCACGGTGGCCGCGGTGGGGCTGCACGCCGGCGCCCCCGCGGACGACCCGTTCGCGGCCAGGGTGGCCGAAGCGCGCAAGCCGCTCACGCTGCAGGCAGACGCGTCCGGCGCCGTTCCCGAGGCGTACCACGCGGCGGAGGGGATGCGGGTGGGACTGGGGGTGCCGCTCGCGCTCTTCGGCGAGACCTTCGGCGCGCTGGTGATCGGCTACCGGCGGCCCTACGAGCTGGCGCCGCGCGACACGCGGCTGGCGCTCACCCTGGCGGGGCACGCGGCCGTCGCCATCAGCAACGCGCGGCTGCACGGCGCGCTGGCGCAGCGCACGCGCGAGATGGAGCGGGCCAACGAGGAGCTGCGCTGGACCACCGAGGCCAAGGACCGCTTCTTCGCCTCGATGAGTCACGAGCTGCGCACGCCGCTCAACTCCATCCTGGGCTACCAGAGTCTGCTGCTGGAAGGGGTGGTGGGCGAGGTGCCGGCGCCGGCGCGCTCGTTCCTGGAGCGGGCGCACCGCTCCACGCGCACGCTGCTGAACCTGGTGAACGACGTGCTCGACCTCTCCAAGCTCCAGGCCGGCAAGCTGGAGCTGGTGGTGGTCCCCGCCCGCATGCGCGCGATCGTGGAAGAGGCGCTGGCCACCATCGAGCCGCTCGCCGCCGCGCGCCGCATCGCGGTGGAGGTGGAGCCGTGGCCACCGCTCCCCGCGGTGCACACCGATGCCGACCGGGTGCGCCAGATCCTGATCAACCTCCTCTCCAACGCCGTGAAGTTCACCGACGAGGGACGGGTGACGGTCTCGGCCGCGCACGGCGACGGCGCGGGGACGGGGGACGGGGCGGCGCACGGCTGGGTGGAGCTGCGCGTGGCCGACACCGGCCCGGGGATCGCCGCGGAGGACCAGGAGCGGATCTTCCACGAGTTCGAGCAGATCGTGGGCGCCACCGCGCGCGGCGGCACGGGGCTCGGGCTCCCCATCTCGCGCAAGCTCGCGCGCCTGCTGGGCGGCGACCTCACGGTCGAGAGCGAGCTGGGCCACGGCTCCACCTTCATCCTCCGCCTCCCGCTGCGGAACGATGTCTGACACGGCGCCTCTCCATTCCGGCGCCGACCCGGCCGAGCAGGCGCTGGCCCAGGAGCAGCTCGGACACTGGGACGCGGCGGCGCGCCTGTACGCCCAGGCATTCCGCGGCGCCGTGCAGAAGGGCCGGCTGGGACGCGCGGTCGACGCGCTCCGCGGCCAGGGACGCGTGCTCATCCCCGAGGACCGGTTCGAAGAGGCCGAGGAGCTGGTGAACCTGAGCCGCGAGATCGCGGAGCGGTCGGGCTACGTACGGAGCGCCGCGCGCGCGATCAACGTTCTGGGGATCATCCGGTACGAGAGCCGGGACCTGAGCGGCGCGCGGGACCATTACCGGCGCGCACTGGAGCTGGCCCTGGACGTGGGCGACGACGACCTGGTGGGGCTGGCGGTGCAGAACGCGGGCGTCGTCGCCTACACACAGGGCGACCTTCGCGAGGCGCGCTCGCTCTATCTGGAGAGCATCGGCGCCTTCGTGCGCTCGGGCAACGCGGCGAGCGCGGCGCTCGCCTACAACAACCTGGGGATCGTCTGCGCAGACCTGCGCGAGTGGCTGGAGGCGGAGGTCTACTACACGCGCGGAATCGAGGTGGCGGAGCGCGAGACGCAGTCCGCGATCCTGGCGAAGCTCTACGGCAACCGCGCCGAGCCGCTGATCGAGATCGGTGAAAGGGCCCGGGCGGCGGAGACGCTCGTGCGGGGGACTGCGCTGGCGGAGGCGGTGGGCGACCGCCTGGCGCTGGCCAACGCAGAGCGGCTGAGCTCGCGGCTTGCCCGGCTGAACGGTGATGAAGATACGGCCGAGGAGCACCTGCGGCGGGCGCTCGAGCTCGCGTCGCAGCCCTCTCTGGAGCGCGCGGCGGTGTTTCGCGAGCTGGCGCTGCTGCGGGCGGCGCAGTCGCGCGGCGACGAGGTGCGCGAGGCATTTCGAAGTGCCGGAGAGCTCTACCGCGCCCTCGGCGCGGAGGGGCACGCACGCGATACGGCGGACGAGCTGGTCGCCTGGGATGCGCAGAATTTTCCACTTTCGGTAGAAAGGTAAGCCCTTACACCCCATCGGTTTTCCGGGAAGCGACGGCGGCCGCTGCGAAGGTGGATGGCGTGGTCGCCAGTGGCCGGCAACGGGCACGGACCTTGCCTTTTCGCCCTCCCACTCGAAGCGAGGCAGTCCTCCGCAGGAAGAAGGGAAGGTCGAGATGAGCCGGTTCTCGCGCGTGTTGTCGCTCTTCGCCGTGCCGGTTCTCTTCGCCGCCTGCTCACCTGGTGCGACCGATACACCCCTCTCGCCCGCCGCGCCGCGCCGCGATGGCGGGAGTGCCGGGTTGGGGGGCAATTTCGTGCCGCCGGATACGACGCCTCAGGGCACGACATCGTCCACGACGAGCGCCTCGTCCGACGGGACCCTTGGCGACCCCAGCGCCGCGACGGACAGCACGAGCCGTGGCGGCAGCGCGGGGCTCGGAGGCAACTGAGGCGTCCGGAACCGGTCTCCCCGTTTCGGTGCAGCCTGCCCTGTTCCGGGGCACTGGTGCGGGGGCAACGCATTCGGTAGCTTGGTGATGCAGCCGCCAGGGGTATCTTCGACGAGTGTCGGGGATTGAGACAGTCCCTTGGAACCTGATCCGGATCACACCGGCGGAGGGAGCGCGGCGTGTCGTCGAACAGCGGCCGGGCCATCCTCTCCGGGAGATGGTCCTTCCGCCCCAGGCGCCACCCGGTTTCCGGGCGGCGCCTTTTCGCGCCGCCCTCCCGCCCCGCTCCGGTTCCATCTCCCGCAGCCGCAGCACCGGAGGAGAGCCTCATGCCCCAGCCCCGCACCCCCGCCCCGTCCGCCGGCGACTACGGCGACGCCTTCCCCAGCTCGCGCAAGGTCTTCGTGGAGGGGCGCCACGGCATCCGGGTGCCGATGCGCGAGATCGCACTTTCCGGCGGCGAGCCGCCGCTGCGGGTGTACGACACCAGCGGCCCGCTGGGCGGCGACGTGCGCCTGGGCGTGCCCGAGGTGCGCGGCGAGTGGATCCGCAGGCGCGACGTGTCCGCGGTGGAGCGCAGCTACCGGCCCCTTCCGGGGACGAGCACCGCCGAGCTGCCGGAGACGCTGCGGCGGCCCACGCTGCGCGGCCGGGGCCCGGTGACGCAGATGCACTTCGCGCGGCGCGGCGAGGTGACGCCGGAGATGGAGTTCGTGGCGCTGCGCGAGGGGATGGACCCCGCCTTCGTGCGCGACGAGGTGGCGCGCGGGCGGGCCATCATCCCCGCCAACGTCAACCACCCCGAGCTCGAGCCGATGATCATCGGGCGGGCCTTCAAGGTGAAGATCAACGCCAACATCGGGAACTCCGCCGTCTCCTCGAGCATCGAGGAGGAGGTGGAGAAGCTGCGCTGGGCCACCCTCTGGGGCGCCGACACGGTGATGGACCTGTCGACGGGGAAGAACATCCACGAGACGCGCGAGTGGATCGTCCGCAACTCGCCGGTGCCGATCGGCACGGTGCCCATCTACCAGGCGCTGGAGAAGGCGGGCGGGGTGCCCGAGGAGCTCACCTGGGAGCTGTACCGCGACACGCTGATCGAGCAGGCGGAGCAGGGGGTGGACTACTTCACCGTGCACGCCGGGGTGCTGCTGCGCTACATCCCCATGACGGCCAGGCGGATGACGGGGATCGTGAGCCGCGGCGGGTCGATCATCGCCAAGTGGTGCCTGGCGCACCACCGCGAGAGC
>C688J35102_120989148_pt1 | contig 10238 bp, 9 predicted proteins | sample HopSoiMetagenom2_FD_35102 | JGI IMG/M metagenome (IMG submission 35102) | reverse complement strand
TTCGGCTTGGGTCGCTCAATTCCGAGCGACCAGCCGACGCCGCGCCCTTTGACGCCCGCATTCCAGCATGAAAGCTGCCGCGCGACGGGCACTGAGATGATCTGGAGGATTGATTCTCGACTCGCTCAGCCGCGTCTCTTCTTCGCCGACCGGCGGTGACCAAGAGAAAGGCCAAGGCTGAATGCTTTCTGCCGCAGCGCCCCTGGCGTGCGCTTCATAGATCTGACGACGGTCCGTATGGGAGATTTGCTCTTGGAATGGCTTCTAAGCTCACGCTCATCTTGTTTCGTCCAGGGACGCCGTCTTGCACGCTTCTTTGCCTTCTTGGCCATTTCTCTCTCCATTAGTCGTCGTGCATGAGATGCAAGGACATTTCTACAACACGCATGCTTTCTTGCCTAGACGTAGTTGGCGATTGTGTAAGAGCAGCAGACGACATGCTCCAGTGAGCAAAAGTTTTCGGTTTTTGCCGCTTTTTAGATGGATTGATGCCGGGGAGAGCATATGGAGCGCCCAAAGGACTTCCGAGGTGTTCAATATGTTGCCCGCCCGCCGGAGATGTCAAACACTGCGCCGGTCGTGAATGAACATTCGGCAGAACAGCAAAAAGCAACCATTGCCGCAATCTCCTGCACCGTTACAAAGCGGGCCTTTGGGATTTTTGATAGCATGAAATCTATGTGCTGCTGTGTCATCTGTGCGAATAAGGCGGTGCGCGCGGCCGCCGGCGTGATGCAGTTCACGGTAATGTCGTAGGCGGCGACCTCTTTGGCGAGCGATTTGGTAAGCGCTATGACACCTGCTTTCGAGGCTGAATAGGCGCTGGCGTTCGGATTGCCCTCTTTTCCTGCGATTGACGCCACATTGACGATACGGCCGTAACTCTGCGCAATCATGGTAGGGACAACGGCCCGGCAACAATGAAACGTGCCGGTCAGGTTAATTCCCAGCACGTCGCCCCAGGCATCGAGCGGGTATTCCCAGGTAGAGGCGTTCGGGCCGGCAATGCCCGCATTATTGACGAGCACATCGACGCGCCCGAACGCTTCGAGCGTCCTGTTGCGCGCGCGCTCGACTGCCGAGAGGATGCGAACATCACACTCGACCGGAATCACGGCTCCGTGCGATGCCAACTCGCCGCAACATTGGCTCGCCAGGTCGAGATCGCGATCCCAAATGGCAACTGCGGCCCCCGAAGCCAGCAGTCGCTCCACGATTGCGCGTCCAATACCTTGCGCGCCGCCGGTTACAGCGGCCGCTCGGCCCTTGAGATCTATCTGACTTCCCATCTCGCCGCTCCTGTGATGACCGCCATCGTCCACGGAGCTGCCATCTTTAGCGTTCGGGCGAAGGATCAGCTCTCGTCAGGCTGGCCAATATGGTGCTGAGAATAGAGCTCAACGCCGAGCTTGGCGACGAGATCAAGCTGCGTCTCCAAGAAGTCGATGTGATTCTCTTCGTCGTGCATCAGCTGCTCGAACAGGTCACGCGAGACATAATCTTTGACAGAATGACAATGAGTCGCGGCTTCTTCGTACAGCGCACGCGCGGACATCTCGGCCTGCAGATCACAGTCGAGAACCTCCCTCACATTCTGGCCGATGTGAAGCGGGTCGAGCACCTGCATGTTGGGAAAACCGTCAAGAAAAATAATGCGTCCGGTTAGCTTGTCGGCATGCTGCATTTCCTCAATTGATTCCTGGCGCCATTTTTTGGCGAGCGTTTTGTAGCCCCAGTTATCGAGCAGACGGTAATGCAGCCAGTACTGGTTGATGGCTGTGAGCTCGTGGCGCAAGCCGCGATTGAGATATTCGATAACTCGTGCGTCGCCTCTCATGGCTGAGTGTCCTGCTCGATCTTTCGCGATCGTCCTGGCGGCAAAGTGGGATGTGCGACCGATGGCGCACACGCGCACATGGTGCACACGCGGCCATGGTTCACAAGGCTAACGGCAGCTCGCCGGCCGTCGCTAATCTTTGGAGGCGGCCTCAGCCGTCGCGCTGCGAACAGTCCCTGCGCAGGACCCGAGCGCCGCCTCGTCCATAATGCGCCGTATGGTGCGCGCGCACCGTCCGCACTGGGGGGTGCAGCCGAGGCAGCCATAGACCTGCCCCATGGTCCGGGGCTTGCCTTGCGTGGAGAGCGCCGTACGCACGTCCTGGTCGCTGAACACGTTGCATGAGCAGACGATCATCGCAGTGCGGGCTCCCCCCTGTTCCGTCCGCAAAGCAACTAGCGGAAACGAATGGGCACGCAAAGCCGAATTGGCCGAGTTTACATGCATTCCAATCTACACACGCCCGCTCTCCCAGGGTGACCGGTCGAGCGAAGGTTTAATCGCAAGCGGCTGCCATTGTCCCTGATTGGCGGCAAAAAGGGGTGGGAATCTGCCGAGACCAGGCGCAAGCCCCCGACCGCCTATGGGTGAGAAATCTATGGCGCCCCCCGGCGCGAAAAAAGCTTGAATTTCCGGTTTTTGAGTCCCATTTTGGCCCCAGGAGGCTGGCGCGGTCCTGCGAAAGGTGCTGGCCTCAGCGCAAAGTCTGGATCTCCCCAGTTTGCCGACCGAACGCGGGCTGTGCGGCTCCAAGCCCAGAGCAAGCGGGTGGGCTTTGCGCGTGGAATCGCCGCTTGCGCTTGTCCGGCGCATTCGGCAGGCCGTTGCAAACGCACAGGTAAGAGGAACTGTTTTGATGGCTCATGATATGGATGGGCTGCTTCGAGATCAGCAAGATCGTCACGAGAGCACTCCCGTCGGCCTTCTCGATGCAAAAGCGGGCGAGCTTGTTCCAAGCTCCCCGTTTGCACCAGATGATGAGCCGCCGGATATTCTTGCCGTCCCAAGTGTTGCAGACCAAGAGCTTGCTGATGAAGGCGCCGTCGCGGCGGTCCCGGCCGACAAGCCGACGTCCGCGGGGCGCCTGGAGGCCAATTTCTCCCGCGATCTCATCGACACCTATTTCCGGCAGATGGGGAATGCTGAGCTGCTCTCCCGCGAGCAGGAAGTTGCTCTCGCAAAGCGCATCGAGGCGGCCCAGCTTGAACTCCAGAAGAGCCTGTTCGCTGTTCCCCTGGCCATCGAGCTGGTCCAGCAGTGGGGACATGATGTCCTGGCGGGCAGCCTGCGGGTCGGAAATTTCGTCGACTTCTCCATGCGTCTTGATGAGGACACCGGCCTCGAGCCCGCAATTGCGGAGCCGGCCGCACCAATCGAGGCCGAAGAAGATCAAACCGACGGCGCGGGCGAGCGGGAGGCGCTTTTGCTTGCGGAAGTTTCCTCACGCCTTCAAAGCACATCTGCGGTCGCGCGCGAAATCGCCGCTCTGAGCGGAAAGCGCGTCAATGCGGCCGCTCGGGGTCGAGAGCTTTCGAAGCGGGACGGAGCGCGCCTGCGGCAGCTGGTCGCAACGTTTACCGGCGAGATGGAGAAGCTGCGGCTTCATCCCGACCGTATCGCCGACCTCATTGACGTGATCGAGCGCAAGCAGCGCGCCATCCACGAGCTCGACCGCGAAATTGTGCAGCTTGCCACACGCTGCGGCATTGGACGGCGTCAGGTTCTTGAGCGGTATCTCGGCCATGAGCTCGATTCCCATTGGCCCGCGCAACCCTTGGCAGGGGCCGCTCGGGGCTGGCGGGTGTTCGCGCGGCAGCATTCCCTCCGAGTCCAAGAAATGCGCCATGCGGCTGTTGCGGTCGCGCAGCGCCTTGGCCTGCCCTTTTCCGATTTCCGCGCTGCCAACGCGGAGGTCAATCGAACTCGTCGCGCGCTGACAGCAGCCCGCGAGGAGATGGTGAAGGCCCATCTGCGACTGGTGGTTGCGATTGCCAAGAAGTATCGGCGCAACAGCTCGCTCGAGCTTCTCGACCTGATTCAGGAAGGGAATATGGGCCTCATGCACGCGGTTGAAAAGTTCAACTTTCGGCGCGGTGTGAAGGTATCCACCTACGCCGTGTGGTGGATCCGGCAGTCCATCGCTCGTGCGATTGCGGACCAAGGCCGCACCATTCGCATTCCGGTTCATATGACGGAAACGGCGGGCAAGGTTCTGCGCGAGCGGCGCAAGTTCCGCCAGAAGCAAGGACGCGAGGCCGGAGCAGCCGAGATTGCCGCGCGCGCAGGCATGCCGGTTGCGCGCGTAGAGCAGGTGCTCTCGATGGTGCAGGAGCCTGCCTCGCTCGACCTGCCAGTGGGCGAGGATGGCGACACCACGCTTGGCGACCTGATTGCCGCCCCGAATGCGATCGATCCGCAGGCCGCCGCGGAGGCGAGCGCACTCGCAAGCTCGGTGAGCGAGGCGCTCGCGGAGCTGACGCCGCGCGAGCAGCGCATTCTGCGGATGCGCTTCGGAATCGGCGACGCGAGGGACCATACACTCGAGGAGGTCGGTCAGGTCTTCGGCGTTACGCGCGAACGCATCCGGCAGATCGAGGCCAAGGCCCTGGAGAAGCTGCGCCATCCGAGCCGGGCCCGCAAGCTGATCACATTTGCGGAATAGCCTGCGTTAGCCGACGCGCTCGAAGATGCGCGTCGGCGAGTTCGGCGCGCCCTGCCGGGCCAGCGATCATCAAACCGAGGCGCTCGGCATACCAGCACGAACGCGACGCATGCACGCGCTTGTCGCCGCGGATCGCTCAGGCGTGATTGGCGAGCGCGCATCGACATCGCGAGCGATGAGCCGGAGTACCAATTAGGGATACGTCGCGATGCAAAATCCCGCCATTGGGCCCCGAGATGTTCTGTTGGTCGTTGACGTTCAGAACGATTTCTGTCCGGGCGGAAGCCTTGCCGTTCCTCGCGGCGATGAGCTTGTCCCCCTCGTCAATCGGCTCGCCGCACATTTCGAGCACGTCATCCTCACACAGGACTGGCATCCCGCCCGGCACCAATCTTTTGCCTCCACGCATCCCGGCAGACAGCCATATGAGAGCATCGAGCTGACTTATGGCGCCCAGATTCTGTGGCCGGACCACTGCGTGCAGGGGACGAGCGGGGCCGATTTCCATCGCGATCTGCACATCGTGCATGCAGAGCTTGTCTTGCGCAAGGGCTATGATCGCGCCATCGACTCCTATTCGGCCTTCTATGAGAACGATCGCAAGACCCACACCGGCCTTGCCGGATACCTGCGAGAAAGGGCTTTGCGGCGAGTCTTTCTTGCCGGCTTGGCATTGGATTTTTGCGTGCGCTTTTCAGCCGAGGATGCCCAGCGGGAAGGGTTCGATGTCGTGGTGGTCGAAGACGCGTGCCGGGGCATCGACATCGATGGCTCCCTGCTTGCGACGCGCCGCGCTTTGCGGGCGATGGGGCTTGAATGCATTCAGGCCGAGCGATTAGAGGGCGGGCTCAATTATCGGTCTTGACCTGCGCGATATGCGTCCGTCAATGTCGTTGCTGCAGTGCTGCCGGACTACAAAACCTCACCGGGTACTGGACTCAGCTCTGAGCGCATTGTGTTCACAGAGGAGCGGATATGTTCGCTAGGCCAGGAAGCCCGACCAAAGTGGCAACCCAATTTCCATTCTGGATTGGGATGCGCGCCCTCGCGGCCGTGGTGCTCGCTGGCGTAATCAGTGCATCCGGTGGGGTTCGCGCGCAGGAGCTTACGATCGGCACGACGGGCTCATCGAGCGATGCTCCTTTCTTCATTGCCGACAAGAAGGGTTTCTTCGCCGAGGCGGGACTCAAGGTCAAAATCATCCGCTTCGATTCGGCGGCTAAGATGATTCCGTCTCTCGGTACGGGCGAGCTTGATGTCGGCAGCGGAGCGACCTCGGCTGGGCTTTACAACGCCCTCAAGCGCGGAGTCGACATCAGGATCGTTGCCGACAAGGCGCGCGCGGCAAAAGGCTACGGCTTCGAAGCGATTCTCCTTCGCAAGGATTTGGCGGAGAGCGGCAAGATCAAGAGCCTCAAGGATTTCAAAGGACTCAAAGTCGCGATCTCCGCCATCGGCAACAGCGAATCCGCGCTCATGAACATTGCGCTCACGCAGAGCGGTCTGTCATTTGGCGATGTCGAGCCGGTCTATCTCGGATTCCCCGAGCATACCCCGGCTTTTCTCAATCGCGCGATCGATGCCAGCCTGACGGTCGAGCCGACTGTCTCACAGATTTTGAAAATGGGGAGCGCGGTCAAGCTGATCGGAGCGGAGGAGGTTTTTCCCAACTATCAAACCGCCGTCACTTTCTATGGCGGCAATTTCATCAAGAACAAGCCGGACAGCGCAAAAAAGTTCATGCAGGCGCTGGTGCACGCAATGCGCTTTTATAACGATTCCCTGCAAGACGGAAAGATTGCCGGCCCCAACGCGGACGAGGTGATTGCGATCCTGGTGGAATATTCGCACATTAAAGATCCCGCCGTGCACCGGGCCATTACCTCGCATGCCGTCGACCCGGATGGCTACGTCAATATCGACAGCCTCAGGCGTTCATCGGAATTTTTCAAAGACACCAAGCAGATTGATGGTTCCATCCCAGTGGAGGCGGTGCTCGATCTGAGCTTCGTCAAGGAAGCGGCTGCGGCCCTTGGGCCATATGCCAGAAGGCGAGTCGCGCAGTAAGGACGCCGGTCTTCTCGCCGGCTGTCCGGGGCCGCTGTCCGCCTTCAATCCAGACCGGGAAAGCTTTGGAGCAGGTTGCTAATGGCGCCAACCACAGTTGCGGGCGGACAAATCGGGCGCTCGCTGCCGCGTCTCGAAGCGCGCGAGAAAGTCAGCGGCCGCGCCGAATACACGCACACCATGCGTCTGCCAGGCATGCTGTTTGGAAAGATCTTTCGCAGCACTGTGCCGCATGGCCGCATCAGGTCCATCGACATTAGCGCGGCAGAAAGATTTCCAGGCGTCTATCGCGTCGTCACTGCCGAGCACATCCGCAAAGTCATACCCGACCCGTATTACGGGCCGGCGTTTCATGACCAGCCGATCCTGGCCGTGGACAAGGTCCGCTTCGTGGGCGAACCCGTCGCGGTCGTGCTCGCGCAGGATCCGCATGTTGCCGAGGCGGCAACGCAGGAAATCGTTGCCCAATATGAGGAGCTTGCCGCCGTATACGATGAGGTTGAGGCGATGACCTCATGCATTGCCGTCCATGACGAGCTTCGGCCGGCCGGCGCATTTGCCGACCTCAAGCATCTCAAAGGACAAAAGGGCACCAATCTCGCGCTTGCGGCGGCGCTGCGCCGCGGCGACGTGGAGGCGGCTTTTGCAACAGCCGCGCATGTTTTCGAGCACACCTTCCGCACGCAAAAGTGCCTTCACCTTGCTTTTGAGCCGTTTGCGTCGATTGCTGATGCGCGCGATTCGCGCATCACCATCTACACGGGCTCGCAGGGGCCGTCGTTTTTGAGGAGCGAGATCGCGCGGCTGCTGCGCTGGCCGGAGAACCGCGTGCACATCAAGGTGCCGTTCCTCGGCGGCGGATATGGGTCGAAGCTCTACGTCAAGCTTGAAGCGTTGGTCACGGCTCTCTCTTTGCTGATGCGGCGCCCGGTAAAGATTGCGCTCACGATGGAGGAGCAATTCTATCAGATCACCAAGCACCCGAGCACGCTGCGCATCAAGACCGGTCTCGATCGCGAGGGCCGCATCACGGCGCGCAAATGCGAGGTGTTTTGGAATGGGGGCGCCTACGCCGATATCGGGCCGCGGGTCACGCAGAAATCCGGCTTCGTCGCCGCGGGTCCCTACGACATCGAGAACGTCTGGATCGATTCGTACGCGCTCTATACCAACATGACGCCGGCCGGTGCGCTGCGCGGTTTTGGCCTGCCGCAGCTCGCCTTTGCCTACGAGAGTCACACCGACATGGTGGCGCGCGCGCTCAAGCTCGATCCAGTCGAGTTCCGGCGCCAGAACCTCCTGCGCGAGGGCCGCCCGCAGGCGAGCGGCACCATCTTGAAGGACGCTCCGATCGAGGCCGTGCTCCAGGAAGTTTGCGATCGCATGCGCTGGCAAACGCCGCTCGATCGCGGCACTGGCGTGTTGCGGCGAGGCCGTGGGGTTGCCGTCGCGCTCAAGGCCGCGATCTCGCCCACCACCTCGGTTGCCATCCTCAATGTTGCTGCTGACGGCAGCGTCATCCTCTACTGCGGCACGGTCGATATGGGCCAAGGCTCCGATACCGCCATGGCTCAGATCGTCGGTGAGCTGCTCAATGTCCCGGCGGAGGCGGTGAAAGTCGTACCGCGCGACACCGACGTCACCCCTTACGACATGGGCACCTTGGGATCGCGCTCATTGTTCCACATGGGTCACGCAGTGCGCATCGCGGCCGAGGAAGTGCGCGGCAAGCTGCAAGCCATGGCGCGCGAAGTCGGCGAGCCGGAGGGAAGCAACATCTCCATTGCCGAGCTATTCAAGAAGAAATTTGGAATGCAGGCAGGCAACATCGTGGGCAGCGGCGCCTACAAGCCTGATTACGTTCCTGGCGCGCCCGGCACCGGGCTCACGCCCAATGTCACGCCGTTCTGGATGGTGGCGGGAGCCGGTGTCGAGGTCGAGGTCGACGCCGAGACCGGCCACGTGCGGATTGCCAAAGTGATCAACGTCATTGATTGCGGCAGAAAGATCAATCCGCGCATTGTGCAGACGCAGATTTCCGGGGCGTGCCTCATGCAGCTCGGCTTCACCATGTTCGAGAAGGTGCATCTTGACGGGGGCCAGGTGACGAACGCTTCCCTTGCCGACTACAAGATCCCCGGCATGCTGGACGTCCCGGCAGTGATGGTGAACGAGGCCATCGATGCGTACCAGCACAACGGGCCGTTCGGGGCCAAAGGCGCCGGCGAATCCGCTACGATGTGCCTCTCTCCCGCTATTGCGAATGCGATCGATGACGCGGTAGGCGTGCGGCTTGTGGAATTGCCGTTCACGCCCGAGGCGGTGTTGCGAGCGCTGCGTGACAAGAGCGGCAACTCTCTCGCTGCGTGATCGCTCGCAAGTTTGAACCGGAGCGCATGGTGGAGAGAACGCCTGCGATCGCGATCATCGGGGCTGGCATCGCGGGGCTTACCGCCGCCGCCACACTGCGAAAGGTGGGCTTACGACCGCAGATCTACGAGCAAGCGGAAGCATTCGCGCGCATCGGCGCCGGCATTCAGATGAACCCGAATGCGATGAAGGTTCTGCGCGGGCTAGGCCTCGAGGAGCGCATTCGCAGGATCGGCTTTGCGCCCGAGCTCGGATACAATCGCGAGTGGGATACCGGTGCGGTCACCTATCTGCATCCCATGGGTGCGGCGATCGAGGCGCGCTTTGGCGCGCCCGACATTTCCTTGCACCGCGCCGAGCTGCATGCCGCGCTCATCTCGATCAATCCGCCCGATACCGTTCACTTCAACAAGAAGCTTGCGGGCCTCGACCGCGCGGCAGATGGCCTGCGGCTCAGATTCGCGGATGGCAGCACCCTCAAGGCAGACGCGGTCATCGGCGCCGACGGCGTCCATTCCACCGTCCTTGAGATCCTGTTCGGCAGCGGCAAGCCGCGTTTCACCGGCCAGGTCGCCTATCGAGCTATCTACCTCACGCAGTTGCTCGGCACCGAGATCGACGACCGGGTCAAATGGTGGGGTCCTGACCGCCACATCGTGAGCTACAAGGTCGATCCGCGCCGCCACGAGCTCTATTTCATTGCCAGCACGCCGGAGCCTGATTTCACTATCGAGTCCTGGTCGACAAAGGGGGACATTGGGCAACTGCGCGCATCCTTTGCCGGTTTCCACCCACAGGCGCGCGTGATCCTGGACTCCTGTCCGGAGGTGCGCAAATGGGCGCTGCTCGAACGCGATCCGCTGCCACGATGGAGCGAGGACCGCATCGTGCTGATCGGCGACGCCTGTCATCCCATGCTGCCCTACATGGCGCAGGGCGCGGGATCGTCCATGGAGGACGCGGTCGTTCTGGCGCGCTGCCTCGAAGGCAGGAAACTTGAGGAGTTCGGCGCGGCGTTCGGCACCTTCGAGCGCAACAGGAAGGAGCGCACATCGCGCATCCAGCTTGGCGCGCGTCAAAACCGCTGGATGCGCACCGCCGGGGCGACCGATACGGCCTGGCTTTACGAGTACGATGCCTGGAGCGTGCCGTTGAGTTAATTCGCCGCGGCGCCGTTCTCGGCGCGCATTCCCCTCACCTCAACACGACGACGGGAGTGCCTATCTGGACCCGCTGATAGAGGTCGAGAACGTCGCGATTGTGCATGCGGATGCAGCCGAATGAAACAAAGCCGCCGATGGA
>C688J35102_120989149_pt1 | contig 10239 bp, 9 predicted proteins | sample HopSoiMetagenom2_FD_35102 | JGI IMG/M metagenome (IMG submission 35102) | reverse complement strand
GTCGGCGCGGCACAGCACGACGGCGCCGGCGCCCTCGTCAGGCCCGCAGTACATGAACTGGCGGAGCGGGTAGTTCAGCACCGGGGAAGCGAGGATCTGCTCCTCCGACAACGGGGTACGCCGCCACGCCTTGTCGTTGGCCGAGGCGTTACGGAAGTTCTTGGCCGCTACCTTGGCCAGCGTCTGGTGGGTGATGCCGTGATCGTGCATGTAGCGGTTGATCTTCATGCCGAAGAAATGCGTGGTCAGGAACAGGCCGGTCTGGCCGTACCAAGACGGCAGGCCGGCCACCGACGGATCGGCCGCGAACGCGCCCCGGGGGTGCTTGTCCATCCCGATCGCGATGGTCAGGTCGTGCTCGCCGGTCTCGATGGCCCGGGCGGCCATGGAGAGCGCGGTGCCGGCTGTCGCGCAGCCGTTGAACACGCCGCGCAGAGGTATCCCGGTGAGTCCCAGCCGGCCGACGATGGCGTCCGGGTTGTACACCTCCAGGCTGCCCACGAAGCCCGCCTGGACCTGGGGCCAGCCGACCCCGGCATCGCCGAGCGCGGCCTGGACCGCCTCGGCGGCCATGTCCATCGCGGACTTGCCGCCGAACCGGCCGAACGGGTGCAGCCCGACGCCGATGATGACCGCTTCCATCATGCCTCCCTGGCTGGGTCGTCCGCCGGGGCGAACGCGAACGTCATGACCTCGGTGCCGTCCGCGCCGACGGTGTAGGGCACGATGGCCAGCCGCATCGGCTGGCCGATGACGAGCCGGGCCGGATCGGATTCGGTCAGCCGGGCCTCGACCATGACCTCGCCCGGCAGCTCGACGTAACCTAGCGCGTACGGCCGGAAGGTCGCGTCGGTATCGGCGCCGTCGTAGGGCGGGCTCGGCGGCCGGAAGTCCTGCGTGGTGAAGGTCCACAGCGCGCCCCGGTCGGACAGCAGCTTCTCGGTGGCATCGGTCCCGCCGCACCGCTGGCAGGCCGGGCCGGCCGGGAAACTGACCAGCCCGCAGCCCGCGCACTGGGCCCCGATCAGCCTGGGGTGCTCGGATGGCCACGTGAACAGGCCTTCCGCCACGGGAACCGGACGGGATCCGCTCATGGCCACACCTTCCCTAGATATAGATAACTATGTAAACTCTTTATACCTGATGATTTCACCGACCGTCCAGGGGACATGATGACCAAGATCTGGGCCAACTCCGCGGACTCGCACATCCTGGAACCCGCTGACCTGTGGCTGCAGTCGCTTCCAGCCCGGCTGGCGGAGCGGGCGCCACGCGCCGAGCGCGGTGACAAGTACGAGATCCTCTACATCGACGGCGAGCGGATCGACCGCCAGCTGAACGACTTCATGGACGCGATGCGCCCGCCCGGCGCCCGGGACCTCGGCATCCGGCTGAAGGACCTCGACTCCGAAGGCGTCTGGGGCCAGCTCGCGTTCCCGTCCATGGGCTTCTGGACCGTCAAGATCACCGACCGGGAGCTGGCCAGGGAAACGGTGCGGGCCTGGAACGACTGGGCGCACGCCGAGATCCTGGCCAGGAACGACCGGGTCATCCCCACCGCGTGCGTGCCCACCGCGGACATCGGCGACGCGGTGGCCGAGCTGGAGCGGGCCGCCGGGCTCGGCTTCCAGGCCGTGTTCCTGCCCAGCCAGACCCGCCCCGGCGAGGAATACGCGCTCGACCGGTGGGAGCCGCTGTGGACCGCCGCCGAGCGGGCCGGCGTCGTGCTCGGCTTCCACATCGGCACCGGCGGGGACACGGTCGTATTCCGCGGCCCGGGTGGCGCGATCGTCAACTACATGGAGACGACCTATCCCGGCATGCGGGTGGTCGCCCACCTGGTGGCCGGGGGCGCCCTGGACCGCCATCCGGGCCTGCGCGTCCTCATCGCCGAGGGCGGCGCCGCGTGGGTGCCCGCCATCGGGGACCGGATGGACGAGGCCTACCGCCAGCACGGTATGTTCGTCCGGCCCAAGCTGAGCCGGCTGCCCAGCGAGATCATCGGCCAGCAGGTCTACGCGTCCTTCCAGCACGACAAGAGCGCGGTGCAGATCATGCCCGCGACGGGCTACCGCAACATCTTGTGGGGAGATGACTACCCGCACCTGGAAGGTACCTACGGGCACACCCAGGAGACACTGCGCGGCCTGTTCGCCGGGGTCGGCGACGAGGTCCGCGAGCGGATTACCAGCGGCGCCTTCAACGAGCTGTTCCGGGTCCCGGCGCGGGCCCCGGCCCAGGCGCCGGCATGACGGCGACGTACGAGGGCCGGCTGTTCATCGGCGGGGAGTTCCGCGAGGCGCAGTCGGGTCACCGCTTCGAGGTGATCAACCCGGCCGACGAGTCGGTCGTGGGCACGGCCGCCGACGCGGCCGCCGGGGACGTCGCGCTGGCGGTCACCGCGGCGCGGCAGGCCGCGGACGAGACGAGCTGGGGTACCGATCACGCGTTCCGGCAGCGCTGCCTGCGCCAGCTCCAGGACGGGCTGCGCAAGCAGAGCGAGGTGGCCCGGGCGCTGCAGACGGCCGAGGCCGGCATCTGCGTGAGCAACCTGGCCACGCACGTGGACGCGATGATCGAGGACATGTCGTGGTTCATCGAGCTGGTCGGCCGGTTCGGCTGGGAGACCGACTTCCCGCCGTACGAGCTGATGGGCCTGCGCAGCCGGCGCCGGGTGCGGTACGAGCCGTACGGCGTGGTGGGCGCGATCACGCCGTGGAACGCGCCGCTGATGACCGACATCTGGAAGACGACGCACGCCCTGGCCACCGGCAACACGGTGGTCCTCAAGACCGCCCCGGACACCCCGCTGACGGGCGCGTTCATCGCCCAGGTGGTGCGGGAGCTGACTGACATCCCGGCCGGGGTGTTCAACGTGATCAGCTCGGCGGACAAGGCCGCCGCGGGCGAGGCGCTGACCGGTGATCCCCGGGTGGACATGTACCACTTCACCGGCTCCCCGGGCGTCGGGCAGCGCGTCGCTGAGCGGGCCGCCGTCGGCATCAGGAAGGCGTGCCTGGAACTCGGCGGGAAATCCGCCAACATTATCTACGAAGACGCCGACCTCGACCTGGCCACCCAGCTGGGCGTCGGGATGTGCATGAGCAACAGCGGGCAGGGCTGCGCGCTGGCCACCCGGATGGTCGTGCACGCCCCGGTCTACGACGAGGTGCTGCGGCGGCTGACCGCGGTCGTGGGCGCGCTGCCCTGGGGCGACCCGGCCGACCCGGCCACCATGGTCGGTCCCGTCATCCGGCACGATCAGCTCGAGCGTATGGAAGGCCTGGTCGACCGGGCCCGGCAGGACGGCGCCCGCATCCTGGCGGGCGGGCGGCGTGGCGACCGCGGCGGCAAGGGCTTCTGGTACCTGCCGACCGTGGTCGCCGACGTGGACGAGAACGCCGAGATCGCCCAGACCGAGGTGTTCGGGCCGGTGCTGACCGTGGTCAGGTTCGAGGGCGGCGAAGACGAGGCGGTGCGGGTGGCGAACAACTCGCGGTACGGCCTGTCCGGGTACGTGCAGACCGGCGATCCCGGACGGGCCTGGCGGATCGCCGATCGGCTCAAGGCCGGCACGGTGAACATCGGGCCGTCGTTCTACCTGTCGCCGGACACGCCGTTCGGCGGGTACGGGATCAGCGGGGTCGGACGCGAGCACGGCGAGGATGGCTTCCGTGAGTACCTCCAGGCCAAGACCATCGCCAGCCCAGCCGCCGCCGAGCATGCATTCATCAGCGACAGCCGCCCTTGACCTGCTGCGCCAGCGTCTAGCCCGGACTGTCCACGCTCCAGCCCTCGTCGACGCCGAGGTTTCAAGCGTCGTCCGTGGCCTGAGCATCACCACCACGGCGAAGCAGATCACGGCCGCCGCCAGCGCAATACGCTGGTGTCCCGTAGATCATCGCCGTTCGCCTGGCGTACCCGCCGTCAGGATGCAGCAGCTGCGGCTACCTGCCTTCGGCGGTCGGCTCGCCGTCACGCCGGGCCGCGTCTTCGCGGCTGACGGCCGCGCCGGGCCGGCGGACCGCGCCGCCGGGCCGCAGCGGGCCCGAACGGGCCCTCGCTGGCCGGTTCGATGGAACATCGAACCGGCCAGGACCGGTTCGATGGAGCATCGATCCGGCTCGCCGGCGGCTTCGGGGCCCGGGCGGGCGGGGGGCGGTGAGGTTACCGGGGCCGCTGGGGCGAGGCGGTCCGGTGAGGCGGCAACCGGTCCGGATCCGGCCCGGCCATCACCGTTTCATGATCTACGAGACGCGCTCTTGGCCACCACGCCGGGATACACAGCTACCCGGACTGACCGAGGGAGCTCAGCCGGCCGGATTGCGGTGGCCGGCGGTGTCGGCGTTGGGGGCGGCCTTGGCGAGCAGGGCGGGGACGACCTCGGACAGGGCGGCCTGGTCCCAGCGGGTATCGCGGGAAACGTTCGGGCCGTTGACCCAGCCTTCCAGGACGGTGATGGCGTTGCCCCAGACGCCGAACACCCGCCCGGTCACCGCGCGGGATTCCGCCGAGCCGAGCCAGACCACCAGCGGCGAGATGGCATCCGGGCTCAGGTCCCCGGTGGCGGCGGCGGCCCGCATCATCTCGATGTCCTGCGTCATCCGGGTCAGCGCCGTCGGCGCGATGGCGTTGACCGTGACACCGTAGCGGTCCAGTTCGCGGGCGGCGATGACGGTGAGGCTGGCGATGCCGGCCTTGGCGGCCCCGTAGTTGCCCTGGCCCGGGTTGCCGAACAGGCCCGACGGGGACGTCGTGTTGATCACCCGCGCCTCGTTGGCGTGCCCCTCCTTGGCCCGCTGCCGCCAGTACGCCGCGGCGTGGTGCAGCACCGCGAACGTGCCCTTGAGGTGCACGCCGATGACCGCGTCCCAGTCCGGCTCGGTCATCGTGACGATCATCCGGTCGCGCAGGATGCCGGCGTTGTTCACCACGACGTCAAGGCGGCCGAACGTCTCGACGGCCTGGCCGATCAGCTGCTCCGCGCCGGCCCAGGAGGAGATGTCCGCGGTGTTCGCGACCGCTTCCCCGCCGGCGGCGGTGATCTCGTCGGCGACCGCCTGGGCGGGGCCGGCCGACGCCCCGGCGCCGTCCCGGGCGCCGCCCAGGTCGTTGACCACGACCTTGGCTCCCTGCGCGGCGAAGGCCAGGGCATGTGCCCGGCCGATGCCATTGCCCGCGCCCGTGATGACCACGACGCGCCCGGTGCATGATCTTGCCGGCATCTGCTCTCCTTGTGCCGGGGCGGGTGACCCGGCTCGTTCGGGATTAATGGTTTTGATCGCGGAAATCGGCCAGGAAAGGCTGATGGGCGCCCATGCCGCCGTCGACGCAGATGTCCTGCCCGGTGATGAACGCGGATTCGTCGGACGCCAGGAAGACCACCAGGGCCGCGATGTCCTCCGGACGGCCGAGGCGGGGGGTGAGGTGGTGCCGCAGCATCGTCGCCGTCACCGTGTCGCGGCCGGGCTTGCCCGGGATCACGATGAAGCCGGGTGAGATCGTGTTGCACCGTATGCCGTGCTGGCCGAACTCGGTCGCCGCGTACCTGGTCAGGCTGACCAGCGCGGCCTTGGACGCGCCGTAGGCCGGGTTGCGCAGGTCACCGGTGCGGCCCGCGCCCGAGGACGTGCTGATGACCGAGCCGCCGCCGCGCGCGATCATGTGCGGCGCGGCGGCCTGGATGGCCACTAGGGCGCCGCGCACGTTGACCCCCATGGTCTCGTCCCAGACGCCGGGGTCCGCCTCGCTCACCGGCAGGTCCCTGGTGGCGGCCAGGCGGGTCGCGGCCGCGTTGTTGTGCAGGACGTCCAGGCCGCCGTAGGCGGTGACCGCCGCCTCGACCATGGCCCGGACCGAGTCGCTGTCGCCGAGGTCGACGTGGACGGCGGTCGCTTCCCCGCCGGCGACGGCTATCTCGCCGGCGACCTGCTTGGCTCCGGTGTCGTTCAGGTCGGCGACCACCGTCCTGGCTCCCTCGGCGGCCACCCGCAGCGCGGTGGCGCGGCCGATGCCGGAGGCGGCGCCGGTGATGATGGCGATCTTGCCGTCAAGCCGGGGCATGGTTTTCATCCCTCCTGCAGCAGGGGGCGCAGCCGGGTGCAGATGGCCTGCACGTGACGGACGGCCAGGTCCTCGGGCAGGCCCGCTACCGACGCCCCCAGCCACACGGTCTGCACCGGCGCATCCCCGGTATAGGCCAGGATTTCCTTGGCGACGTGCTCGGGCGAGCCGAACAGGAAGTACGACAGCGGGCCGTCGTCCGGGCCCTTCGTGCGCAGGCGCTCCGGGTCGACCGGGCGCGGCACCGGGTTCCCGGTGCCCTCGACCATGTACCGGCGGTAGCTGTCCTGGGCGTAGGCGATATGCCGGGCCACGCGCGGCCAGTCCCGTTCGGGATCATCGGTTACGTAGGCCTGGATTCCGCCGCTCATCCGGGCGCTGGCGGGGTCGTGGCCGCCCTCTTCCAGGCCGTCCCGGTAGTGCGGCCAGGAGGTTTTCGCCAGGGTGAGCAGGCCTTCGCCCATCCGGCCGGCCCGGCGGGCGCCTTTCGGGCCCTGGTAGCCGAGCCAGATGGGCAGCCTGGGCTGCAGGGGCGCCGGGGTGAGGCCGCTGTCTTTGTCCCAGAGCCGGCGCAGCTCGCTGACCTGGTGATCCAGCGTGCGGTAGCGGGCGGTGAAGTCGGTGCCGAACAGGTCGGATTCCGGCGGCCGGTAGCCGGCGCCCAGGCCCAGGTCCAGGCGGCCGCCGCTGATGATGTCCACGACCGCGGCCTCCTCGGCCAGCTGGGCGGTCTTGCGCAGCGGCGCGACCAGGATGCCGGTGCCCAGGCGGACCCTGGTCGTGCGCGCGGCCGCGGCCGCCGCGAACGTCAGCGGCTGGGGCAGGTAGGCGTCCTCGAAGCCATGGTGCTCGGAGAACCAGAGCGAGTCCGCGCCGAGACGTTCGGCTTCCTCGCACAGCTCCAGGGTGAAGCTGTAGAGCCGGGCCGGGTCCTGCCGCCAGCCGGGCGGGTTGCGCAGGTCGAACCAGACGCCGGTCTTCACCGGGACACCCCCTGGGCCGGTCCCGCCGGTGCGGCCGGTGCCGCCGGTGCCGCCGGTGCGGCGGTCAGCGCGGCGGCGCGGGCGTCGCCGTCCCAGAACCTGGCCCAGGACCCGAACTCGGCGGGCAGCGCCGGTTCCGCGCTCCCCGCCCAGCCGGCGAATCCTTCCGACTGCGGGGTGCGGGTCACGTCGGCGGCGTACCAGTGGCGCTCCCGCCGCCGGGAGAAGAACCATTCGCCGTCCACCCGTGCGTACTCGTCGAAGTAACAGATCGCCATCACGATCCACTCGTCCCCCACCTCGTGCTCGGCGCGGCAGTAGACCGCGCCGGTGGCGGTGTCTTCGGTGGCCAGCTCGATGCGGTGCCCGCAGACCTGGTGCACGGAGCGGTAGAACCGGCGCACCATCGGGTCGATGTAGCGGCGCAGCGCGTCCCGGCCGGTGCCATGCCGGCCCATGTTCACGTCCGGCCGGAAGCAGCCGGTCCAGGCGTCCAGGTCCCGGGCGTCCACGGCCAGCGCGTACCGGATGGCCAGCTGCTGGATGGCCAGGTTGGCCTCGAGGCGCTCGACGCGCTCGGTGAGGGCCGGGTCGGACACGAGCTCTCTCCGTTCTTTCCCCGTTCGGGCGCCAGGGCATTAGTACCTGATGCGATCGTCGCCTATTCAGGATAATAAGTCAACTGATTTAGCCGTATACTGGGGGATCGCGGTCTTCGGCCGGGGCGCGGCCTGATCCGCCGGCTTGCTCAGTAGCTGCGCAGGCCCATGCTGCGGGCGATGCCGTTGCGCTGGATCTGGCTGGTGCCGCCGGAGATCGTGGCCACGATCGACTCCCGGTAGCGGAAGCTCATGACGGATTCGGTGGAGAAGCCGTGCCCGGCGCAGACCTGCATGCCGAGCCGGGCCGCCGCGACATAGGTCTCCGAGCCCTTGAGCTTGGCCATCGCTCCCTCCCGGCCGCAGGGCTTGCCCTGGGCGAGCAGCCAGGCGGCCCGGTAGGCCAGCAGCCGGGCCGAGTCGATCTCCACCTGGAGGTCGGCCATGGCATGGGCCAGCGCCTGGAACGTGCCCACCGGCCGTCCGAACGCGTGCCGCGCCTTGGCGAACGCGAGCATCTCGTCCAGGGTGGCCTGCGCCGCGCCCAGGTAACCGCCGGTGATGATCACCTTCTCCAGCTCGATATTGGAGAGCATCACCGACCAGCCCTGGTCCTGGGGGCCGACCAGGTTCTCCCGGGGCACCACCACGTCGGACAGGTACACCTCGTTGGTCCCCATGATGTGGCGGGCGAGGGTGGGCGTGCGCCGCACCTCGACGCCGTCGGCCTGCGGATCGATCAGGAGCAGGCTGATTCCCTCGTGCTTGGGCTCGCGCGGGCCGGTGCGGACGTAGGTGGCGATCGTGGTATCCGGGAGCCCGGCCCCGGTGCACCACATCTTCTGGCCGTTGACCACAAAGTGATCGCCCCGGTCCTGCGCGGAGGTGCGCAGCGCGGCCGCGTCGGATCCGCTGTCCGGCTCGCTGACGGCTATGGCGAGCCGCTTGCGGCCGGTCATGACGTGCTCCCTGATGAAGGCGCGCTGTTTCTCGGTGCCCCAGTTGAACACGGTGATCCCGGGGATGAGCACGCCGACGTAGCACATGGCCACATCGAAGCTGGCCCGGCCGAGTTCCTCCGCGATCAGGGTCAGCTCGACCGGGCCGCCGCCATCCCCGCCGTCCTCCTCGGCGAAGGGGAGCGAGAACCAGCCCAGTTCGGCCATGCCCTTGAAGAGCCCGGGGGGGACGGCGGACTCCTCGTCCCACTCCTTGGCTCTCTCGGCCGGGCAGACGTCCACCACGAACTCGCGTGCCGTGGCCCGGAGCATCTCCTGCTCGTCGGTAAGGCTGAAATCCACCGCCTGTCCTCCCGAGGGTGCGAGGTATATAGTTAATTTATTATGCTACGTTAGCGACATAAACGCCAGTCACGCGACCGATTGCCCGGCGTGGCCGGCCTGGCATCCCGGAGGACCCTGATGAAGGTGGACGGCAAGCTGGAGGGCTGGCAGGCCGCCGCGGTGATCGACGAGGCCAGGAGGCACGAGCAAGCCGGCTATGACGGGCTGTGGTCGTCGGAGTCCGCCCACGACCCCTTCCTCCCGCTGATGCTGGCCGCCGAGCATACCGAGCGGACCGCGCTCGGGACGGGCATCGCGGTAGCCTTCGCCCGGACCCCCATGCAGCTCGCCTACACCGCGCACGACCTGCAGGCGTATTCGGGCGGGCGGTTCATCCTCGGCCTCGGCAGCCAGGTCAAGCCGCACATCGAGCGGCGGTTCTCGATGCCGTGGAGCCACCCCGCACCGCGCATGCGGGAGTTCATCGTGGCCATGCGGGCGATCTGGGCGGCGTGGGACGACGGGACGAAGCTGGACTTCCGCGGTGACTTCTACACCCACACGCTGATGACTCCGTTCTTCTCGCCGCCGCCGCTGGCTGGTCCCCCGCCCGCGGTCTTCCTGGCGGCGGTCGGAGAGGCGATGACCGCGGTGGCCGGCGAGACCGCCGACGGCCTGCTGGCGCACGCGTTCTGCACCGAGCGCTACCTGCGCGAGATGACGCTCCCGGCCCTGTCCCGGGGCCTGGCCGCGTCGGGACGGTCGCGGGCGGATGTGGAGATCAGCTTGCTGGCGATGATCGCGACCGGACGCACCGAGGAGGAGATGGCCCGGGCGGTAGCCGGCACCCGCCGGCAGATCGCCTTCTACGGCAGTACCCCCGCCTACCGGGGCGTGCTGGACCTGCACGGCTGGGGCGGGCTCGGTGACGAGCTCAACACGCTGTCGAAATCGTCCCGGGACGACAAATGGGAGGCCATGGGCGGCCTCATCGACGACGAGGTGCTGAACGCGTTCGCGGTCGTGGCGTCGCCCGCTGACGTGGCCGCGCAGATCCGGCGGCGGTTCGGCGGATTGATCGACCGGGTCTCGTTCTACTCCCCTTACGAGACTGGCGCCGAGACCTGGGACCCGGTTCTCGCCGATCTCAAGGCGCCGGCCGGCGCTGCGACGTGACCGCTTAAACGGAGGAACCATGAATGACCTGCCGCCGGAACTCATGGTGACCGCCGAGGGTCCCATCCGGCTGATCGAGCTGAACCGGCCGGAGCAGCGGAACGCCGCCAGCGAGACCCTGCACACCGCGCTGGC
>C688J35102_120989151_pt1 | contig 10248 bp, 11 predicted proteins | sample HopSoiMetagenom2_FD_35102 | JGI IMG/M metagenome (IMG submission 35102) | reverse complement strand
CCCGGCGCCCTCACTCATCACGAAGCCGTCGCGGCCCTCGTCGAAGGGGCGGCTCGCGCTAGAGGGCTCGTCGTTGCGGCGGCTCACCGCACGGATCGCGCAGAAGCCCGCCATCGAGAGCGGTGTGATCGGGGCTTCCGAGGAGCCGGCTATGACCACGTCGGCGTCGCCGCGCCGGATCAACTCCAGTCCTTCGGCAATGGCTTCCCCTCCGGTGGCGCAGGCCAATACCGGGCACTGGCTGGGTCCTGTGGCGCCGAGGGCGATCGCGAGTTGTCCCGCGGCCATGTTCGGGACCATCATGGTTATCAGGAACGGGCTGACCCTTCCGGCCCCGCGCTCGTTCAGGACCCTGTACTCGCGCTCCCAGGTAGAGATCCCCCCGATGCCGCTGCCCATCACGATAGCGACCCGCTCGGGCTTCTCGCGCACCAGATCCACTATCCCCGCGCTCTCGGCCGCCTGTATGCCCGCGGCAATGCCGAACTGGGCGTAGCGGTCCATCCTGCGGGCCTGCTTTTTGCTCATGAAGTCGGTGGGTTCGAAGTCCCTGCACTCGCCGGCTATGCGCGACGGGTAAGGAGACGGGTCGAAGAGCGAGATCTCCCCGATCCCGCTCTTCCCGTGCAGGGCCGCGTCCCAGAAGTTCTCCGTCCCCGTTCCGAGGGGCGTCACGGCCCCCGTCCCGGTTATGAGCGCCCTCCCGTTGGAAGAGACTTCGGTCACGCGGCCTGGTGCTCCATCACGTAGTCGACGGCCTCCTCGACGGTGGTGATCTTCTCGGCCTCCTCGTCTGGGATTTCCATCCCGAACTGCTCCTCGAGCTCCATGATGAGCTCGACGAGGTCAAGGGAGTCGGCCTCGAGGTCCTCCCGGAAGGAGGCGTCGGCGGTCACGTCGCCCTCGTCCACCCCCAACCTGTCGGCGGTGATCTCCTGAATCTTGCCGAGTACTTCTTCGCGATCCAAACCGTCTCTCCTCTCCAACAGTTATGCAAATCTACATTGAACTAATTCAGCGATAGCGCGTAGTGTAAACCGAAAACGCCTTACTGCATAGTCATGCCGCCGTCCACGGCCACGGTCTGGCCCGTCACGTACCCCGCTCCCTCTCCCGCCAGGAACGCCACGACCTCGGCAACCTCCCCGGCTTCCCCGAACCTCCCCGCCGGCACCTGGTCCTTGATCTGGTCCTTGACCTTCTCCGGCAAGCCGCCGGTAAGCTCCGTCTCCACATACCCAGGCGCAACCACGTTTGCCGTGATGCCGCGCTGGGCCACCTCGCGCGCCACGCTCTTGGTAAACCCGATGATGCCTGCCTTCGAGGCGGCATAGTTGGCCTGTCCCGCGTTACCGACGAGCCCGACGACAGACGAGATGTTGACGATCCTCCCCCACCTCGCCCGTATCATTGGCCGCAACACAGCCCTCGTGCAAAGGTAGGTCCCCTTGAGGTTGGTGCTCAACACGTCGTCGAACTCTTCCTCTTTCATGCGCATCATGAGGTTGTCTCGCGTCAGGCCGGCGTTGTTGACCAGGATATCGATCCGGCCGAAGGCGTCGGCGACCCCCTTGATTAGCGCCTCCACGTCTTCGTGCGAAGCCACGTCGCCCTTGAAGATCTCGCACCGCGCCCCGGCGGCCCTTACCTCCTCCGCCGCCGCCCCGGCGGCTTCGTCGTTCGACCTGTAAGAGATCGCCACGTCGGCGCCTTCCTTGGCCAATCGCACGGCCACGGCGCGGCCTATGCCCCTTCCGCCGCCGGTCACGATGGCCACGCGTCCCTCCCCGATCACGGGACCTCCTCCCTATCCGCAAACGCGAACATGAGCTCGGCCTCGCAGACCCGTTCATCGCCCACCGTGGCCGAACCCTTGCCCCTTCCGACCCTACCCTTGAGGCGAACGATCTCCACCTCCATGGTAAGCACGTCGCCCGGGACGACCTGCCTGCGGAACCTGACACCGTCTATCCCGGCGAAGAGCGCGAGCTTGTCGCTGTGATCCCCGCCCGCCATCACGCCGACGGCCCCGACCTGGGCCATAGCCTCGATGATGAGCACGCCCGGCATAACGGGGTAGTCGGGGAAGTGGCCCCGGAAGAAGGGCTCGTTCTGGGTGACGTTCTTGACACCCACGGCCCGCACGCCCGGCTCGAGCTCGTCGATCCTGTCTACCAGGAGGAAGGGGTAGCGGTGCGGGATGAGCTGCCGGATCTCGGCCGGACCGAGCGGCGCCTTCACGAGAGCATCTCCCCTACCGTCCTGCCTTCGACGTCTTTTCTCTTGAAGTCACGCAGCATCCTGGTCAGAGTACCGTCCTCCCCCGCCTCGAAGATCTCACGCACCCCCAACTCCAGCAGCCGACCGACCACGGCAACCCAGCGGACCGGGGAGAGCATCTGGTTCCGCAACGCCTCCCCAATCCCGTCCGCCGTCGTCAACAAAGCCCCGTCCGTCGCCCCGACCATCGGGACTTCGGGTTCGGCGAACTCGACCTCCCGCAGGAGTGCGTCCATCTCCCTGGCCGCCTCCGCCATGAGCGGCGAATGGAACGCGCCTGCCACCTGCAGGCGTACCTTGCGTCCCCGCAGACCCTCCGTGATCTCGTCCAGCGCATCCAGTTTGCCGGAAACCACGGTCTGGCGCGGGGTGTTGAAGTTCGCGGCAACCACGGCGCCGCCGGACTCCCCGGCGGCTTCGGCGACGGCGTCTGGGTCGGCGCCGATCAGGGCGACCATCCCACCCGGGTTCTCCTTCGACGCCTCGTTCATCAGGCGGTCCCTCTCGGCCACGAGCCGCACGCCATCTTCGAGGCCCAAGCTACCGGCAGCGTGGGTGGCGGCGTACTCGCCGAGCGAATGGCCCGCCACCACGTCGGCCTCGATGTTGGCGTCCCGCAGACGGTAGAAGAGGGCTACGGAGCTGGCGAATACGGAGAGCTGATATGGGACCTCTTCGTCGCCGACGTAGTCCAGGGCAACTTCGCGCGCGGGGCCGGAGATCTCGCCCCCCACGCTGCCCTGCCCGGGAAAGACCACGGCCCGTTCCATGCTACCGGCCAAGCTTAGATCCTGTACAAGTTCGCGGCCCACGTCAGGCCGAACCCGAAGCCGACGGTTACGACGTACTTGCCCGGCTCCAGGGTATCGTAGATGTCCGGGTAGGAGAGCGGGATGCTCGCTGCCGAGGTGTTCCCGAACCTGTCGAGGTTGATTACCACCCGCTCGTCGGGCACCTCCATCTTGCGCATCGCGGAGCGTATTATGCGTGCGTTCGCCTGGTGGGGGATGACGTACTGGACCTCGTCTGCAGACAGCCCATTACGGGAGAGAAGCTTCTCGACCATCTCGGGCAATATCCTGACCGCGAACTTGAACACCTCGCGGCCGTTCTGGTAGAGCTTCTCGTCATCGCCGGGGTGGCCGGCGCGTCCCAGCGGCGCCCCGCCGCCGTCGGCCCCGAGGATGTGGTCCACGAAGCCGGACTCTCCGTCGGCGGCGTCGAGTACGATGGCGCCCGCGCCGTCACCAAAGAGGACGGCGGTCGAACGATCTGTCGGGTCCACTATCGTGCTCATCGCGTCCGCCCCGACGAGCAAGACCCTGCCAGCGGCGCCCGAGCGGATCATGGACGAAGCGACCGCAGCGGCGTAGGAGAACCCGGCGCAGGCGGCGGCCACGTCCATCGCGCCGGCTCCGGGAGCCCCGATCTCCTCCCCCACCAGACAGGCGACCGAGGGCATCGATTCCGGTGCCGTCGAGGTGCCGCAGATGACGAGGTCGAGCGAACCGCCATCGACGCCGGCGTGCTGCAGGGCCTTCTTCGAAGCGTCGATGGCGAGCGTCGCGGCGTTCTCGCCTTCCGCCACGAAGCGGCGTTCCTTGATGCCGGTGCGCGTCGAGATCCACTCGTCAGTGGTGTCGAGAACGTTCTCCAGGTCGCGGTTGGTGACGACCCTGCTGCCGAGGGATCTGCCGACCCCCACGATCTTGCCGGCCGCGCCGTTCAATGCGGCCTGCCCCCGGACGAGCGCGCGCTGTTCGCACAGATCGCGCGCCGCAGCTCCTCCGTCAGGTCCTCGCCGGCGCGAGAGATGCCGCGCAAAGCGTTCTGGACGCCCCTGGCTCGCGCGTTTCCGTGCCCGATAACGACCGCGCCGTTTACGCCGAGCAAGAAGGAGCCGCCGTAGTTTTCGGGATCTACCGTGTCCCTCACCCCCATCAGGCGCGGGCGCAGGATGCCGGCCGCCAGCTTGCTAAGGACGCCGACCGTGATCGCGCCCCGGACCATCAGCAACATCTCACGCGCTACGCCTTCCGCCGTCTTGAGCACGACGTTGCCCGTAAAGCCGTCCGTCACCAGCACGTCGGTAACTCCGCGCGCGATGTCCCGGCCCTCGACGTTTCCGACGAAACGGACGTCGGCTTCGTCAAGCAGGCGGTACGCCGCCTTGGCGAGGTCGTTGCCCTTGCCCGGCTCCTCGCCGACGTTGACGAGCCCGACCCGCGCCTCGCCATGTAGCCCGAAGTAACGTTTCGCGAACACGCCCCCAAGAATAGCGAAATTCAACAGATCTTGCGGCCGGCAAGAGACCGTGGCCCCCGCGTCGAGCAGCATGACCGGGGAAGGGAAAGGGAACATCGTCGCGATGGCAGGCCTGCGGCAGCCTTCGAGACGTCCCATCCGCAAGAGCGCCGCCGCGACCGTTGCGCCGGTGTTCCCCGCGGAAAACAGCGCATCCGCCTCTCCGTTACGAACCATCGTCGCCGCAACGGCGACGCTCGCGTCGGGGTTGGACCTCAGCGTCACCGAAGGTTCCGCATCCATCCCTACGGCCTCGCCGGAAGGGCGCACCGAGACGTTCTCCGGCGGATCTTCGCCCAGCTCCGACTCTATCTTCTCCGGCTTGCCGACCAGGAAGAACCGGTCTTGCGGTAGTCCGCGCGCAGCGGTAACGGTGCCGGCGACGATTTCGTGCGGGGCATTGTCTCCGCCGAGGGCATCTACCGCGATACGCACCTTGCGAGCCCCGGCGGGAACTCGGCTAGACGTCTTCTATGGCGACGGCCGTGCGGCCTTTGTAATACCCGCACTCGCGGCAGACCCTGTGCGGGACGTGCGGCTCGCCGCAGTTGGGGCAGGAGACGAGTGCTGGGCCCGAGAGCGCGTGGTGCGCCCGGCGCTGGTTTCTGCGTGCCCGCGACGTCTTTTTCTTTGGTACGGCCATGAGAGTACCTCCCTACTTGTTTGAGGCTTACGGTTTAGAACCCCGAGACGTTGAGGTCGTCGAGACCGCGCCAACGCGGATCGACCTCCCCGTGTCCGTCCTCGGACTGCACGGGCTCCGAACCGGGCGAGAAGACCTGCATCGGGACCTCGGCCGGCAGGGCCAGCTGGGTGTAGCGGGCCAGGTCGAGGGTCCAATCCTTAACCGAGAGATCGGGATCGTCAGGCCCAGAAAGTAGCTCCGAGTCGCCGAACTCCAGTTGCAGCTCGGTTGGCCCTAAGGTCCTGTCGCAGGTCGTCAGCACCGTGGCCCTGACGAGCACGTCGAGGTGCAGGCCCTCGGAGAGACGCGTGACCGCGATGTCGGCCTCGGCCCCGGTTACTTCGTGGTGGCGACCATAAAGGTCGAAAGGTTCGACGGAGAACTCGGCACTTTCCTCGTGCCTGTCTCCGACCTGCGCGCCGGGTCGCCTGAGGGGGATCAAACGTTTCATGGTGGCTAGTTTACCGCGAGTTACTGCTCCTGGACGCCCTGCAGCTTGGTGCGGCCGCGCTGCACGGCTTCGAGGAGCTTGCCCAGGTTGTCTTCCAGGTTCGCGAGGACCTCGTCGGCGTAGTCTTCGGCGCCGAGGCGGATCTCCCGCTCGCGGCGGCGGGCGTCTTCCATTATCTCCGCGCTGCGCTTCTCGGCCCTCTTGAGGACCTCCTCCTCGGAGGTGATCTTCTCGGCCTCGTCCTGGGCGCTGCGGATGATACGGTCGCTCTCGCTGCGCGCCTCGTCGAGCATCGCCTGTCGCTCCTTGACGATCCAACGCGCCTGCTTGAGCTCCTCGGGGATGGTCTGGCGCATCTGGTCTATGATGTCGAAGGCGGCGTCCCTGTCGATCATCGCGGTGTTGCCGAAACCCGGGAAGCTCCGCGCGTCCTCGACGAGTTCTTCGAGCCTGTCTATTAGAACCAGTACGTCCATCTTCTTCTCGCTATCCTTCGCCTACGATCCCTGTATCTTATCGTCCCTCGAGGAGTATATCTCCGTCACGGTCTCGAGTATGCCGTCGGGCACGAGCCCTCGCACCTCCCCGCCGAGCGAGGCGATTTCCCTGACCGCGCTGGAAGAGAGGAAGCTGTGCTCCGCCGAGGCCATTATGAAGACCGTCTCCAGCTCGGGGAACATCGTCCTGTTGAGCTGCGCCTGCTCGAACTCCGACTCGAAGTCCGAGACGGCCCTGAGGCCCTTGACGATCGCCCGGGCGCCCTGCTCCCTGGCGAAATCCACCAGGAGTCCGTCCATAACCTCGACCGAGACGTTCTCCACGTCGGCGGTCACCTTCTCTATCAACCGCGCCCGCTCCACGGCGGATAAACGCGCCTGTTTACGGCGGTTGGCCCCGACGGCGACGACGACGTGGTCGAAGATCTTGCACGCCCGCCGGATCACGTCCAGGTGGCCCGTCGTTACGGGGTCGAAGCTACCGGGACACACGGCCACGATCATTGTCAGCTCTGAGCGCCCAAGCGTGGTTATGAACGTGCCGCCGTAGTGGCGCGTTACCCCTTTCCTGCCTCCCGCGACCTCAACCGGAGCCTCGCCGCTCTCGATCACGACCCTTCCTCCGGGCGCGAGCAGAGAGCGTAGCCGGTGCAAAATACCCCCGACCTCCGCCGCAGCGATTCTATATGGTGGGTCCGCGAAGATCAAATCGAAGACTTCCCTGCGCCCTTCGAGGGTTCCGAGGATGGCTTCGACCTCGCCGCCTATTACCTCCGCCCGGTCTTCGAAGCGGGTCCTCCGAAGGTTGTCGAGGATAACGGACCTCGCCTTCCTGTCCCGCTCGACGAACACCGCGCGATCGAGGCCCCGGCTGAGCGCCTCTATTCCTAGCGCCCCGGTCCCGGCGTACAGGTCAAGCACCATTCCGCCTTCGAAGAACTGTCCGAGCGAATTGAACAGGCTCTCCCGCACTCGGTCCGCCGTTGGCCGCACGCCCTTCGGAACGGGCGCAAGGTTGGTGCCACGCGCGGACCCTGCTATTACTCGCAAGGTCGCCCCTACTCCCTGAACAGCCACTCTACGTCGGCGCCGAGGAGCTCGCGGATCTCGCGTCGCAGCGGCCTGTGGTCGGGGCGCTTTAGCGTTGGATCTTCGGCGACCAGGGCAAACGCCTCGCGGCGCGCCTCGACCAGGGTATCTACGTCGCGCAGGAGCTTGGCGACCTTGAGGTCGGGCATGCCGCTCTGGCGGCTGCCGAAGAGCGTCCCCTCGCCGCGGATGGCCAGGTCGACTTCGGAGAGCTTGAAGCCGTCCTGGTGTTCGACGAGCGCTTCGAGGCGACGTTCCGAGTCGTCGGTCTTCGGGGCGCCGACCAGAAAGCACTTCGGGGGTTGTAGTCCGCGGCACACGCGGCCCCTGAGTTGGTGGAGCTGGGAGAGACCGAAACGCTCGGAGCCTTCGATTACGATCGCGCTCGCGTTCGGCACATCCACACCGACCTCGACCACGACGGTCGCGACCAGGACGTCGATCTCCCCGGCCCGGAAACGAGCCATGACCTCGCGCTTGTCCTGCGCTTTCATCCTGCCGTGCAAGAGCCCGACCTGCCTTTCCGGGAAGATCTTCTCCGCGAGCTCGTCCTCGAGCTCCTCCGCGGCGCGCACGTCTTCGAGGGCCTCGGTCTCCTCGACGAGCGGGCAGATAACATACGCCTGCCGGCCCTCCTCGAGCTCCTGCCTCACCTCTTCGTAGGCTCCCAGCCGCTCCGCGGGATCGACGATCGTCGTCTCTACCGGCTTCCTTCCCGGCGGCAATTCGTCTATGAGGGAGACCTCGAGGTCGCCGTAGAGCGTGAGCGAGAGCGTCCTCGGAATCGGGGTGGCCGTCATAACGAGGGTGTCGGGGGTGGTGCCCTTCTCGCGGAAGACCGTCCGCTGGCCGACCCCGAAACGGTGCTGCTCGTCCACGACGACGAGCGATAGGTCTTTGAAGTCCACGCCTCTCTGGATGAGGGCGTGAGTACCCACGACGACGTGGGCCTCGCCCGCGGAAATGAGCTTTAGGGCCGTCCGCCGCCCCGCCGCGCCCTGGGAGCCGGTCAGAAGAACGACGTCGACCGACAGGTCGGCGAGGGCGGCGGAGATCGACAGAAAGTGTTGCTCGGCGAGCACCTCCGTCGGGGCCATGATGGCGCCCTGCCCACCCGCCTCGACGGCGGTGAGGAGCGCCGCGACGGCGACAACGGTCTTGCCGCTCCCGACGTCGCCTTGAAGCAGGCGGCGCATCGGCTTCTCATTGCGCATGTCGCCGAGGACCTCGGCTATGACGCGCTCCTGGGCGCCGGTCAGGCCGAAGGGGAGGCTTTTAAGGAACGGGTTGAGGAGGCTTCCGTCGCCGGGGTGGCGGCCGCCAATTTCGGTTCTCTCTACTCGCGCTTTGCGGGCGGCGAGGCCGGCCTGGATCAGGAACAGCTCGTGGAAGACGAGCCGCCGCATCGCCGCCTCGAGGCGCGCCCGCTCCGTCGGGAAGTGGACCTCGTGGATGGCGTCGTGCAGCCCGGGCAGGTTGTGGCGCACGAGCACGTCGGCCGGCAGCGGGTCGAGGATGCGGCCGGCCGCGTCGAGGGCGCGGTGGATGAGCGTCCTCATCCTGCGGGCCTGTATGTTCTTGTTTACCGGGTAGACGGGCACGAAACGTCCGGCATGCGGCCCCTCGTCTCCGGACCGCTCGTCGATAACCTCGATGCTCTTCGCGGAGAGCTGGATGCCGTAGCGGCTCTGGACCTCGCCCGAGGCGACCACCCGCACTTCGGGATGCATCTGGTTGAGTAGCCAGCTCCTCCCCCAGACGGTTACGGGGATGTAGCCCGTACCGTCGTAGAGCTGGGCGGAGAAGCCTGGTGCGCGGCCCCTGACGGGCTTGCCGACGGGTCGGGTCGAGACGACGGTTCCGAAGATCGTCGCCCTCTCCCCGACGCGCAGGTCACAGATCCTCTTGACGTTCGAGAGATCCTCGTGCCTGGATGGGTAGTGCGAGACCATGTCCGCAAGCGAGGCTATGCCGAGGTCGCCGAGGGCGGATTGGATGCGCGGCCCCACGCCGGGAAGCTCGGTCACGGGCCTCGAGCGGAGATCGGTCAGGGTGGTCCGTGGCGCGAGCGTGGGGCCCGGCGCGGCGCCCGTCTTAGAGGTGGGCCACGCCATAGGCCCCCAGGCCGACGTGCGCCCCGACGACGCCGCCTATCTCGGCGACGAGCTTCTCCTCGACGCCGAGGTTCTCGGCGAGCTCGGAGACGAGTTCGGGCGCCGCGATGTGCCCGAAGTAGAGTGGGTGCCCGGCCTCGACGGCCGGCCCGACCTCGTCGACGATGGCGGCCATCTGCCGCTTGCGCCCGCGGGTGCGTTTGAAGGGCGCGACCTCGCCGTCGGTTATCTTCAGCACCGGCCTGATATCGAGCGCCGTCCCGACAAGCCGCTGCGCCCTCCCGATGCGCCCGCTCCTGGCCAGATACTCGAGCGTGCCTACGGCGAAGAGCACGTTAGCCCGCGCGATGGCCCTCTGCGACTCGCGTTTGACCTCGCCGAAGTCTCCCCCCTCGTCGATGCAGCGGAGGGCCTGCTGCAGGATCAAACCCGATCCCATCTCGGCGCTCCTGGTGTCGAGCACTTCTACGGGACGGTCCACCATCCCCGCCGCCTGCACGGCGGAGCCGTAGGTACCGCTGAACTCGGCCGAGAGCGTCAGGACCAGGACGTCGTCGTAGTCGGAGAGCGCCTCGTAGGCTCCGACGAAGGCACCTGGGGCGGGTTGGGCCGTCGTCGGGAATACGTCGGAGTCGCGCAGCCGCTCGTAGAACTCCTCGTTGGACATGTCCACCTTGTCGGTGTAGGTCTCGTCCTGGCCGAAGTGGAACGTGAGCGGAACTACCCTGACGTCGGGCCGCTCCAGAACCCCGGGGGCGAGGCTCGTGGTCGAGTCGGTGACTACCGCCGTCGTCACTCGGCCACCATCTGAACCGGATAGAGCGGCTG
>C688J35102_120989150_pt1 | contig 10248 bp, 7 predicted proteins | sample HopSoiMetagenom2_FD_35102 | JGI IMG/M metagenome (IMG submission 35102) | reverse complement strand
CGCCAGCGCCGCATCGTGCGGTCCGTCACCCCCATGATCTCGGCTGCTTCCCACCACTTCAGCTTCCCGGCCGCTGCCTTCAGAATGACTTCCTGTGCTTTCATCATCCGCTCCATTTCCGCGGCTGCAAACTGCTCTTCGCTGCCTTCCACAGCTCACAGCCTTTCTCAACCGCCTTTTACAAGCGGAAATTTCACTTGCTAATTGACGCGGACAACTCACATACTACTGACACTCAGCGCACCACCACTGCTGGAGCAGGCGTAAAAGCTGGTATACTCTTCCAGCCCCGGAAACACGCGATCGAACGCGTACCAGATTATTCCGTCTTTTGCGCAAAGGGGACCGTCTCGATAAGGAGATCACCATGGCAACAGACGCTCTGGGCACCCCAGGGTCACTCATCAGACACCGCGTCTACAGGCCGGTCAATCGCATACCTGAACGCCTGTTCTTTGGAGGGATGGCGATTGTCCTGTGTCTCGTAGTGCTCATTGGTTTCTCTCCCAGCTACTACGGAGCGGGTTTCTTGAAAGCGCCGCTACCTACTCCCATCCTTTACATTCACGGTGCTGTATTCACCATCTGGATGCTTCTTTTTCTTGTCCAATCTGCTCTGATTTCAGCGAAACGAATCGCCTGGCATCGAACGTTGGGAACTGTTGCGTTTTGCATACCGCCGATCATGATTGTTCTGGGTGTGATTGCTGCCCTCGATGCCTTCAAGCGCGGCGTAAGGATCGGTCCCCTCGATACCTCCGTTTCGCTTGCCATTCCGCTGTTAGGAATTGCAGGCTTCACAATCGTGATCTTTGCTTCCTGGAGGGCTCGTCGAAATGCTCCGGCGCACAAACGTCTCATTCTTCTTGCAACGGTCAGTTTGGTTGAGGCGGCGTTTGGGCGGTTCCCTTGGAACCAGGTCGGACTTAGTCCTGCTGCAGGCGCACTGACGGGTTTGGTTTCCTTGCTCGTTCTCGTGATCGCATATGATCTGTTTTCGCTCCACCGGATCCATCCGTCGACGATGTGGGCTTTGCCAGTCACCTTCGTTTTGAACGGCTTGGCCGTCCCGATCGGAATGACACCGGCTTGGCATAACTTCGCAGCATTTCTGAATCGCTCGCTGACCTAGCACGCTGCGATCGCGCGACCGATCGGTCGGATGTGAGTTAGTCAACTGCCGAGCGCCTGCATGACACCGTCGAAGAAGGCCAAGTCATCAACTTGCGCGGACCCGGTCGGCTTTTCCTGGGCGCTCCAAACAACGATCACAACGTGCTGCTTCGGATTGATATAGATGCTTTGCCCGAAAATGCCGTACGCTCGAAAAGCACCGCCGGGTTCGCTCCACCACATAAATCCGTAGGGCACCGGGCGGTCGCCCACTCGCTTCGGCAGACCCGCATCGGGAAACCAGCCTGCCGGAACAACCTGCTTGCCTCCGGATTTTCCGCCCTCGAGGACAAACTCACCGAAGCGTGCATAGTCGCGCAAGGTGGCCGCAAAGCCGCTTCCTCCGAACTCAATACCGCCGGGCGATTCCGTCCACCAGGTCGCATCTTCCTCCATGGCGAAGGCTGACCAGATCTTTTGGGACAGGTACTGCGACAGCGAGCGTTTGACCGCAGCGCGAACTAAGGCTCCGAGAACGTATGTTTCGCCCGTGTTGTAGTGCCAATAGGTACCGGGAGGATGGGCTGAGGGTAGGGCGGCCATGAATGCAAGAAGAGCACCGGGCCGCTGCGCGTCCTGTAAGTTGAGCATGCGGCGACGATCGGAACTCGGGTCAGTATAGGTTTCATTCCAGCGAACTCCCGACGCCATTTGCAGAATATGGCGGACCGTCGCACCGTCATACCCGCCCCCGCGCAGTTGTGGAAGGTACTTCGTGACCGGATCGTCGAGAGAACTGATGAACCCATCTTTCAATGCCGCGCCGGCAAGCGTGGACGTGATGGATTTCACGACGGAGAAAGAAACCCATCGGGTCGTGGGCGCATTCCCCAATTGGTAGCGCTCGAGCGCGATCTGGCCGTCTTTCAGGACCAGCAATGCGGCGACGCGATTCAGACGGATGTAATCCGCCAACCGAAGTTGCTGGCCCGCGGACTCGAAGCGGATGTCGCTTAACTGGCGCGGCGAACGAGGCAGCGGAGCGGGCTTACTTCCATGGGCGACGATAGCGGAAGGAAACACCCGGTCGATATGCCGAAAAGTATTGACCTCAACCGGCAACGGAAGATTACCGTCGTATAAATCGTTAACGGAGCCCAGGCGCTCATCTTGCGCGATCGCCAGGCTCAACAGACCTAAAGCAATTGGGACGAAAAATCTTGTTCGCAAGATCCGCACTCGGAAGCCTCGGGCGGTCCCTTAGAATTGCGTTCCACTGAGCATGCTTCGGCGGTGACGCAACCCAGCATCGTTATCTGAAATACGTTGCCTGGAATAGCGATGCCTTTGCGTTGCATCTTTAGGACGCAGACGGCCCGGCTATCGCTTCGTATGTTCGCCTCAGCAAAAGAGCCTGCAGTGCTCAGTAGCGCTGGATTCGAACAGCCCCCATGCTGGTGCTGGCCGAGATGGAGGGGCCGCCGGATCCTAATCGGCCTCTCAGAGCGCGTTTTGAGTGCTCCTCGACGGAAGACATCGAAAGGTCATTTGAAATGCTCGCCATGCTGGTTTCCGCCTCAAGATTCGCGTTCGTATCGCTGGGGAGGCGAAGAGTAACGCTCCCGTGCGAACTCTCGGCGTTGATGGGATTGCTGTGGAACTCCGCCAGCGCTAGTGTGAGGCTTCCGTTGGTCGTCGAAAGGCGAATTGGCCGAGACTCCGCGGGTTTCTCGATCGTCAGATCCAGCGTGCCGTTGGTGGACTGAGCCTGGATGGCGCCCTGTTTGAGGCGACCACGGATGCCTCCGTTCGTCGTCTCGGCCTTGTCCACCCCGGCGCAATCCTCCAGTTGAATGCTTCCGTTGGTCGTCAGCGCGTCGTAATCTCCCGTAAGGCGCGCAAGCGAAAGTTTACCGTTGGTGCTGCGAATTCGCCCTCCTCCCTCCAAGTCCTCCACCGTGACGGAACCGTTGGTAGTTTCAGCCCTTTCCAAGCGAATTCTCCGCGGAACTCTCACGTGGAACCGAACCCCGCGCGAGCCATGCCGATTAGTCTTCGGCATATCGGTTGCGATCGTGGCGTGATCGCCGCTAGCCGAAACGTTTACCTTCATTTCATTCAAACCGGCTTGGTCTGAAGCGTATTTCGTGCCGGAGACATCGATGGAATCCCGATCCCAGCCCGAAATCTCGACCGATCCATTCGTGTTTGTCAGGTCCAGTTGTCCGCCGGGCTGCAGTGAATAAGAATAGTGAAAGTCCTCGGTGACCTGCCCGAACCCTTCGTTTGCGTCGCAGCCGCAGAGCAGACCCAGCCCGAAAACCGAACTGACTACCGCCAATGCTCGTCCCATACGATTCTTCCTCCCCGACAATTTGGTCTGTATGACCATGGGAGTACGAATTCAAACGGGAAATGTTCCGTCCATTCTGTTCCTCTCTTTACTTAAGCAATGAAGAAACTGCTGGCACTAAACCGAGGCGAGATCGCCATCCGCATCCTGAGGGCGGCCAACGAACTGAAGTTGAGAACCGTTGCCGTCTTTTCCCAGGAAGACCGCTTGAGCTTACACCGGTTCAAAGCAGACGAGGCGTACCTGATCGGGCAGGGTAAAGGCCCTGTCCAGGCCTATCTGGATGTGGACGGAATTGTAGCTCTGGCGGTCGAAAAAGAGGTTGACGCAATCCATCCCGGTTATGGATTTCTCTCCGAAAATCCGGCATTGCCCAGAGCGTGTGAGAAGGCCGGGCTCACTTTTATCGGCCCTAACGCAGAAATTCTCGAACGGCTAGGGGATAAGACAGCAGCACGCAAGCTCGCACAGGCCGCACAGATTCCGGTTGTGCCCGGGACCGAGAACCCGGTCGACCCGGAGAGCCCGGAAGCAGAGACGATCGCACAATCCATCGGATTTCCGCTGATCATCAAAGCCGCATTTGGCGGCGGCGGCCGCGGCATGCGCGTGGTAGATTCACCAGCCGATTTTAAGCAGAAGTTGCAAGAGGCAAGCCAAGAGGCCGGCGCTGCATTTGGGAATAACGCGGTATTTCTCGAGCGCTACATCCGGCGAGCGAAGCATGTCGAGATTCAGATCATCGGTGACCAGCACGGGAATATCGTGCATCTGTATGAGCGCGACTGCTCGGTGCAGAGGCGGCATCAGAAGGTGGTCGAGATCGCGCCGGCGGTAGGGTTACCGGAACGTGTGCGCCGGGAGTTGGCCAATGCAGCCGTCAAGCTAGGGCGGGCAGCTAATTACTCCAATGCGGGAACCGTCGAATTCCTGGTGGATGCGGAAACCCACGACTGGTATTTCATCGAAGTAAACCCTCGCATCCAGGTGGAGCATACGGTCACGGAAGTTATCACCGGGATCGATATTGTCCGAACACAAATACTGGTCGCGCAGGGCGGGAGTTTATTCGGATCCGAGATCAACATGCCGGCGCAGGCGCAAATGCCGCTGCATGGAACGGCCCTGCAATGCCGCGTCACGACCGAAGATCCGGCGAACAGCTTCACTCCGGATTACGGCAAGATTTCTACTTATCGTTCTCCCGCGGGTTTCGGCATTCGACTGGACGCAGCTTCCGCCTACGGCGGCGCAGTAATTTCTCCGTTCTACGATTCCTTGCTCGTAAAGGTAACGGCATGGGGCAATCACTTCCCACAAGCGTGCGACCGCATGGATCGCGCCCTGCGCGAATTTCGAATACGCGGCATCAAGACGAACATCCCGTTTCTCGAGAATGTCGTTAGCCACCCTACCTTCCAATCGGGGGCAGCTACGACCTCGTTTCTGGACGAAACGCCGTCGCTGTTCGAATTCAAGGCAACGCGCGACCGAGCGACGAAACTTCTTAGTTATTTAGCGGATGTAATCGTCAACGGCAATCCCGAAGTGGCCAACCGGCCGCGGCCGCCCGTCATTCGCCACGCTCCGGTCGCGCAATCGCGTCGCGCCGAGATCCCGGAAGGAACACGGCAGTTGCTGGACAGGCTGGGACCGCAAAAGTTTGCCGAGTGGACCGGTGCACAGAACCGGCTTCTGCTGACGGACACTACGTTCCGCGACGCTCACCAGTCTCTGATGGCGACGCGGATGCGCACCTACGATTTGCTGAAGATTGCTGATTACGTGGCGAGAGAACTGCCGCAACTCTACAGCCTGGAGATGTGGGGCGGGGCCACATTCGATGTGAGCATGCGCTTCCTGCTTGAAGACCCATGGAAGCGCTTGAGCGCTCTGCGGCAGAAGATCCCTAACATCTGCTTCCAGATGCTGCTGCGGGCTTCGAATGCCGTAGGCTATACGGCTTACCCCGACAATGTTGTCCGCGAATTCATCGCTGAATCGGCCGCACAAGGGATCGATATCTTCCGCATCTTCGATTCGCTGAACTGGATGCCGAATATGAAAGTCGCCGTCGAGGCCACTCTGAAGACGGGTCGAGTCTGCGAAGCGGCAATCTGTTACACGGGCGACATCCTCGACCCTTCCCGGGAGAAATATTCGCTCGACTATTACATTCGCCTGGCGAAGGAACTCAAGAGCATGGGTACACATGTTCTCGGCATTAAGGACATGGCCGGCTTATTGCGACCCTACGCAGCCTACAAGCTGGTGAAGACGCTTCGGGAGGAGATCGGGCTGCCGATTCATCTCCACACCCACGACACGAGCGGGATCAATGCGGCAACCGTATTGAAGGCCGCGGATGCAGGCGTGCATGTTGCCGACGGAGCAATCTCGGCCATGAGCGGCACCACGAGCCAGCCCAACCTGAACTCAATGGTGGCTGCGCTCGCACACACGGAGCGCGATACCGGTTTGAGCTTTGACGCGCTGACCAAGTGCTCCGACTATTGGGAAGTGGTACGCACTTACTACACGCCATTCGACAATGCGCCAAAATCCGGCAGCGCAGATGTTTACATCCACGAGATGCCGGGTGGCCAGTTCACGAACTTAAAAGAACAGGCAGAAGCGATGGGTTTGGGAGAGCGTTGGCCCGACGTTGCGCGCATGTATGCGGATGTCAACTTTGCATTTGGAGACATTGTGAAGGTCACTCCTTCGAGCAAAGTGGTTGGCGATCTCGCGTTGTTTCTTTTGAGCCATGGAATTACGATCGAAGAGTTCAAGAACCTGCCCGCCGACCACAAACTGAGTCTGCCCAATTCGGTGATCGACATGTTTCAGGGCTCGCTGGGTCAGCCCGAAGGGGGATGGCCTCCTCGCATCGCGGAAATCGTGCTCCGTGGCAAAACTCCGGAGACCGGCAGACCGGGAGAAAAGCTTGAACCGGCCGATCTCGACAAAGCCGCAGCCCAAATCGCAGACCAATACGGCACGACCAGCCGGACAGACCTGATGAGTTACCTCATGTATCCGGATGTCTTCGGGAAGTTTGCGTCTACGCGTGCCGAATATGGCGACCTGGAAGTTCTGCCAACTCCTCAATTCTTTTACGGTATGGCAGAGCGTGACGAGATTACGGTGGATCTGGAGCCCGGTAAGGCAATCGTCATCCGCTTACTGACCGTTGACGAGCCGCGTCCCGACGGCATGCGAAGCGTGTTCTTTGAACTGAATGGGCAGCCGCGGGAGATTGAGATCCGGGATAAAGCTTTCAAGGAGGTGGCGGCCAGCTCTCAACGGAGGGCGAACCCGGCAAACATCGGCGAAGTGGGGGCTCCGATCCCGGGTGCCGTTACAACCATTCACATCAAACCAGACGCAACCGTCAAGAAGGGTGATGGGCTGCTCGTCATGGAGGCGATGAAGATGCAGACAACGGTGTATGCGCCCAAAGACGGCGTTGTTCGGGAACTCGCTGTCAAGCCGGGAGACAGCGTCAAGGCAGGCGACTTGTTGGTGGTTCTGGAATGAACCCTCAGCGAGATTTTTAGTGTCTTCGCCAGGCCGGAAGACGTCCAAATGCAAGTGAGCGATCATACATAGCCGAACCGTTCGTTCCCTCGGTCCTCGCTTTCAACATTTAGACGGTAACTGATAGTGATCACAATCAATTGCAAGCAATTCTGGCGGGTACTTGCGCCGGCCGCACTTCTCTCCGTAACGGTTGGCGTAATAGCCGCCTCGGCAGCGGTAATTCCGCAGTTGGAGGACTTTAGCACTTCTGTCCAGAACCTGACGGCACGCGTCTCGCCTAGCGTCGTCAAGATCCGGGTGACGCGCTACCGGGCCGAGGAGAGCAGCAACACGGACGTGGTGGCCGGCAAGCAAGAGGCAATCGGTTCGGGCGTGATCATCGATCCGGAAGGTTACATCATCACTAATGCGCATGTGGTTCAGGCGGCGCAGAAGATATTAGTCACTCTTCAACCCTCTGGGCAGCAGTCAGTTGCGGAAGTGATTGCGCAAGGTTACACCAAGCCGCGCGAAGCGACTTTGGTGGGAGTCTTCAAGGAAGGAGACCTGGCTCTCATTAAAATTGGTGGCGGCAAGCTGCCGGCGCTTCCCTTGGCAGACTACGACAAGCTTCGTCAGGGTCAGGTCGTGTTCGCATTCGGAAGTCCGTCGGGGCTGCAGAACTCCGTGAGCATGGGAATCGTCAGCTCTATTGCGCGCCAGCCCGATCCCGATAGCCCGTTCCTCTACATTCAGACCGATGCACCCATCAATCCTGGGAACAGCGGAGGGCCGCTCGTCAACACCGCAGGCGAAATCGTAGGCCTGAACACGTTCATCCTCTCGCAATCGGGCGGGAACGAAGGCGTCGGATTTGCCGTGCCCAGCATGTTGATCAAGTGGGTTTGGCCAGAGCTTCAGAAGCATGGCCACGTTGACCGGACAACCATCGGCGTGGGACTGCAGGCCATTACGCCTCTGCTTTCGAACGCTCTGAAGCTGAAATCAAGCTCGGGCGTTCTCATCAGTGATGTGACGACAGACGGCCCCGCAGCAACGGCCGGCCTCAAGGTGAATGACGTTCTATTGTCAATCGATGGAAGGTCAATCGAAAGCGTTCCGGCGCTCCTCGGTTTCTTCTTCGAGCATCGCGGGGGTAAGGAAGTGAAGGTGCAAGTCTTGCGTGGGAGCGAGCAGCTTTCCTTCAACGTCAGGCCTATCATGGCGCCTCACGAGGCCGATCGTCTCGCCGAGATGATCGATTCCGCAAACAATCTGATTCCCAGCCTCGGATTCATCGGCCTGACAGTCGACAAGAACGTCGACGAACTCCTCGGATCCTTGCGCTTCCCGACTGGAGTGGTTATGGTTAGCCGAATTCAATCTCCCTCGGTAGTGAGTACGGGCCTGCAACCGGGTGACGTGGTCCATTCGGTGAACAACAACTTTATCTACGACCTCGACGGACTGAAGACAGCGATGGGACAGTTCAAAACCGGCGATGCGGTTGCCCTGCTCGTTGAGCGGTCGGAACAGTTGCTCTACGTTGCCTTCGAGCTTCCCTGAGCTTCGAGATTTCGGAGCGATTTCGAGGCGAGCAGTTGCAGGAGCTCTTGCGGTCTGCGGACCAGGAAGTCCGGAGGATACGCTGTGAAGGTTTCCGGTTGAAATCCCCATTCGACGCCACAGCTCGCGACCCCGGCGTTTCGCGCCGTTTGGATATCGACGGAGCTGTCACCGATCATCATCGTTTCCTCTCGCGCAGCTCCCGTCTCCTCGATAAGCGTGTTGATGCCCATTGGATCGGGCTTTTTCACCGGGAAGCTATCGCCACCGTAAACTTTCGGGAATTCGCTGCTTAACCCGAGCGCCGCAATGATGTCGGTGCTGATACGCACGGGTTTGTTTGTCAGTACAGCCATTGAGTGGTTCTGGTCTGCAAGCGCACTGATCGTTTCTCGTACGCCGTCGTAGAGCCGCGTGTGTTCGAGGGCGTGCACGCGATAAAACTTGAGAAAGAAGGTAAGCGCTTCGGCGACGGCCTCCTCCGAAGCGTCCGGTCCCATGGCGCGGCGCACTAGCGTGGGGGCGCCATTGCCGACATAAGAAAAAATCAGGTTCGGATCGAGCGGCGGCAATCCCATGTGTTCGCGGGTGGCGTTGGTGGAAATCGCGAGATCCTGACTCGAATCAATCAATGTGCCGTCTAGGTCAAAAATAAGCAGCAAATTCGATCTTCGCAAACGCGCGGAGCCGTTTTGAGCCGAGTGAATCTCCCGTGAGCGCCGGAGCCCTTTCTTGGCTGTCCAAACTTAGCAGGACGAAATCCGATCGCCGCTGTTGCCGTCCGAACCTGAGATGATCGCCTAGAGAAGTGAAGCTGCTTCGAACAGGCCCGGAGATACTCCTTGCATTTCTGAGCGGCGTTCTTCTGTCGGGCTGTTCGATGTCCCATAGGCATCCCAAACTGGCCGAGGTGCGACTGGCCGCGACGCTCGGCTCCTTTGGACATCTCCCGATGCACTTAGCAAGTGCTCTCGGCTATTTCCAAGAGGAAGGGGTCGAGGTGACGATTGCGGAGATGTCCGGCTCTTCCAAAATAATGCAGGCTATTGGGCGGGAGTGCAGACGTAGGAGCCGGGTCTTTGGAGCAATCAATCCAGATGGCTGCGGAAGGCAGATCTATTCAAACCTTCCCAACGTCGCCATGGTGGTTCAGAAGATTCATCCCCGTACTTCTGTCTTGTTCGATCCTTCAGATAGAGATAGTTTCGAGAAGCTGTTCGGCGTTGCGCGATATCCGTCTCATGTCCTGTATGCCCGGCTGGACTGGATAGAACGTAACAGGCAAACAGTTCGCAGACTGACGAAGGCTGTTGTCCGAGCCCTGCGCTACATAGACGCAAACTCGCCAGAGGTGATCGCTTCGAAAGTGCCTGCCGGGTATCGAAGCCCGGACATAGCCTTCGACGTCGAGGCATTTGAGACTCTGGAAAGGCATGTACTCTCGCGATGGTGTTACACCAGGCAAGAGCTTTGAAGCAGTGAAAGCCCTGACCGCTGTCTCGATCGACAAGGTCCGTCGGACGTCCATCGATCCAGCCAAAACCTATACGAACGACTTCGTAGCTACAAGGTAGCGGCGATTAACACGGGTGCAAACGCAAGCTTAGTCTGCCGCCTTAATCAACAATCGACACGAGCTATACGTTCGCTTCGTTTTTCTTCGGCGGGTTGCTCCAGAACTGCCGCAAGTTCTG
>C688J35102_120989152_pt1 | contig 10256 bp, 8 predicted proteins | sample HopSoiMetagenom2_FD_35102 | JGI IMG/M metagenome (IMG submission 35102) | reverse complement strand
TGAACCAAGCCGGGTGGCTGATTGGGGGGCAGGCCGGAGCAGCGAATCGGCTCGGATTGCCGCGCACCACGCTGATCTATAAAATGCGGAAGCTTGGAATTGAACCACGCCGGTCCCAGAGGATTACGCCATTCAGTCGTCAGCGGACGAACGGCGCAACGCCGCGGCGAACCGTTGAGGAGATGCCGCGCATCCGGGAGTGCTGCTGAATGCGAGCTGCGGAAGGACTTCTATCATGATCGACTCTTCTGATCTTCGAACGAAAACAATGCCGCTGAACCACGGCACCGGCCATATGCCCGTCCTTGGCTTCGGGACTCTCATTCCGGATGCGGCCGCGACGATTAGTGCTACGAGAGATGCGCTGCAAGCTGGATTTCGACATTTCGACTGTGCAGAACGATATCGGAACGAGCGCGAAGTAGGTGAAACATTGCAAACCGGACTCGCCGCTGGAGGGATCTCGCGTGAAGACATCTTCGTTACGACCAAATTGTGGAACACGAATCATCGGCCTGAGCGCGTCGGACCAGCTTTCGAGGCTAGTCTGGACAGACTTGGACTCGCGTATCTCGATCTCTACCTCAGTCACACTCCATTTGCGTTTCAAGCGGGAGACGACCAGGATCCGCGGGATCAAAGCGGCAATATCCTTTACGATCGCGGAGTGACATTGCTCGAGACCTGGGGGGCAATGGAGAGTCTCGTGGACGGTGGCAAGTGCCGGGCGATCGGACTGTCCGACATCACGCTGGATCGATTGTCGCCGATCTACGAAGCGGCGACAATCAAGCCGGCCGTGGTCCAAGTCGAAGCGCATCCGTATCTGCCGGAACCCGAGCTTCTGGCGTTTTGCAAGGAAAGGAACATCGTGTTTTTGGCATTTGCGCCATTGGGTCACGGAATAAGACCGGGCCCGCTCGAGGATCCAGTCGTTTCGGGAATCGCCGCACGACTCGGCAAGACGCCAGCACAGGTGCTGCTGGCTTGGGCGGTACAGCGTGGAACGGCCGTGCTCACCACCCCTAGGACAGCCGCACGCGCGCAAGAAAACTTCAACATCTCCGCTCTTCCAGAAGATGCAGTTGAGGAAATTAATCAGATTCAAACGAGGCAGCGCTTCAACGAGGTAACTAAGACCGGCAGCCCAGGTTTTATTCCTCGAGGTGGATGATCACCGCAAGAAGAACAGACAGGTCGGCCTTACAGGTCGATTTCGATGCCGCTGGACGGCGTCGAACAACAGATCAACACGTTCCCCGCTGCAGGCGGTGCGAGTGGATCAGGCTGATAGTGGACGCTTCCTCCTATCAATGCGCACTCGCAGGTATGACAGACCCCTGTACGGCACGACCACTGAACGGGAACATCGCACGCTTCTGCAAACTCCAGCAAACTCGAGTAGCGTGAATCCCACGGAACTGCCAGCCCGCTTCGGCTAAACGAAACCTGAGGGCCGGCGCCGACTTTTCCCGAAGGCGCGTGAGCCGGCGGTCGGGCGGATCGCACGATTCCCGGAGTGACTTCCGGTTCCGGACCGAAAACCTCCGAGTGTATCCGTGCTGAGTCGACACCCCATGTTTTCAGACCTTCGGTCAGCTGTTTAAGGAATGACGGTGGGCCACACAGATAGAAATCCGCCAGGCGACTCACCTGGAGGCGATCAATCAGAGGCACGTCCACGTGCCCGACCGAATCGTAGTCCACATTGATTTCGTCCTGTGGATCGGGCCTACTGTAAGCGATATGGCTTCGGCTGCTTGCGAGCGTCTGCAAAAGGCCGCGCGACTCCTTCGCAAACGGGTGCTCTGCTCGGTTACGGGCTCCGTAAATCCACCAAATTTCACGAGCTGAGACTGCCGAAGACAGCGAGCGCAACATGGCGAGCACAGGCGTTGCCCCGATGCCGGCACTCAGCAATACCACCGGACCATCGCCGGACCGCAGCGTAAAAGCTCCCCGAGGCGCGCTGAGCTCGACAACATCGCCGACGTGCAAGTGATCGTGGACATACGAGCTGACAATGCCGTTCGCTTCCCGTTTGACGCTCACACGGTAACTTTCGGCGCCGGTCATGCCCGACATCGAATAGCTCCGGAGCAGGGTGGGGCCGTCCGAAGTTATTCGCACTCGTAACACCACAAACTGTCCCGGCAAGCCCGCAGGCAGGGGCGCACCCTCCGGGTTGTCCAGAAAAACTGAGAGTACATTGACACTCTCCCGGTTTATGCGGCTGACGTGCATGGGGCGAAAGCCCGACCAGGCTGGAGGCGGACCGGCTGAACCTTTGAGACCGGGATTCCCTGTGTCCGACGCATTCTGCTCTGAAATCGCCCTAAGAGAGGTTTTCCAGCCCGTGCTGAGCGCCGGCACTCGCAACGAGCGTTCGAGCTGTTCGCGCGGAGGGTTCGGGAGGTAGAGTAAGGCATCGATGTTGGCCACGGAGATGTGTTCGGGGCCATCTGCCACCTTCGTGATTTCGTCGCCAGCGCCAACTTCACCCTCCTCCAGAACCCGAAGGTAAAAGCCGGGCCGGTGGTGTGACACGAGCAGACCGGGCATTGCCGGTTCTGCCATTCTGATACCCACGCGATAGCATGTGACGCGCGGCTGAGTGACCTCGAAGATCGCGTTTCCAATGCGGTAACGATCGCCGATACAAACCTGATCATCGGGTAAGCCGTCAACTGTGAAGTTCTCACCAAACTGCCCGAATGAGAAATCGTTCCTTCGGAGGTGAGCTTCCCAGTAGCGATAAGCGTCCATCTGATACACCATCACTGCCCGATGTTCCCCGCCATGACCCGCGAGATCTCCTTGCCCATCACCCGCCACATTGAGCCGACGGACTGCAATTCTGCCCGTTACTGGCTGCTTCCAAATTGCGGTGTGGACTTTCTCGCCTCTCCATGCCACGTCACGAGGAAGCCCGACATTGATTGATAGAAGCCTTGGCATTTGAGTCCTTTCAAGCTATACCGAGCTGAGCAAACAAGCGACCGTCCCCTGAGCAACCTATGTTTCGAGGTTAGGTGCTGTGCCGAAGCCGATGGATTGGCAGATGCAGTTCCGCGCGTTTCGGACGTAGAATCCCAACGATACGTTGGGGAATTCCGCTGCAAAATAAGTCGAAAACGTCGGACCGTGTCGGCCGGCTGAGTCGGTCCGTGAACAACAGTGTGCGGTGGTCTCTACTTCAGTCTTTCGTTTCTATCTTTTCGTCGTGGTGCGCGACTTGCGAACACAAGAACCAGTGATTGCTGAACAGTGCTCGCACTCGACGGTAATACCGAGACAAGGAGAACGAAATTGAAAATACTGATGGTTCTAACTTCGCACGATCAATTGGGCAACACGGGCCGCAAAACTGGTTTTTGGCTGGAGGAATTCGCGGCGCCATATTTTGTGTTCAGGGACGCTGGTGTCGAACTGACATTGGCTTCGCCCAAAGGAGGCCAGCCCCCAATTGATCCGAAGAGTGATTTGCCGGAGGAGCAAACTCCCGCGATGGCACGCTTCAAGCAGGATACGGACGCACAGAAGGAGCTTTCGGAGACGGTGAAGCTCTCCGATATGAAGTCGGAGGATTTCGACACGATTTTCTATGTGGGGGGCCACGGTCCAATGTGGGATTTGGTGGATAATCCCGACTCCATCGCGCTGATCGAGTCTTTCTACAATTCCGGCAAACCCGTCGCGGCTGTCTGTCATTCGCCGGGTGTCTTCCACCGCGTGATGTATCAGGGCGAGCCTCTCGTGAAAGGCAAGCGCGTAACCGGCTTTACCGACGGCGAAGAGGCCGCGGTCAATCTGACCCACGTCGTACCCTTCCTAGTTGAAGACGAGCTGAAGCGAATCGGGGGAATTTACGAGAAGGCAGCCGACTGGGCACCCTTCGCGGTGGTTGACGGTCGGGTCGTGACGGGCCAGAATCCGGCTTCGTCAACTACGGCCGCCAAGGCACTGATGGAACTGCTGAGAGCTCGGAAGGCTGCTTAGCTGCGTCCTCGCCCGGTTTCAGCCAACACGCGCTAAATAAACGGAGCTTTTGAACAAGAAGGGACAGGGTCAGGATGGGTGTATTTGCCGCCTCAAAGGATTACCGCTTTTACGGGGCCGTCCGGCGCCTTGATGGACGCACGCACAGGACGCAGGCGCATTGGGGAGAGGCGAATCGCGGCCATGACCACTGAAATTGAATGGGTGAAGGAGGAGGCATCATGATCAGCCCCACTGATCGCGGGCGAATGTCTTTCGTTGCCGAGCGCAACGCGCGATTGATTGGCCAACGCATCACTAGCTCCGTTGCGTGCCTTCGAATAAAAAGGGAGTGGCCATGGCCGGTGGGTGCTTGCCTAGCTGTGTTCGCCGGTTCAGCACTTTTTGGACAACAGGCTCAGTTTCAAGGGAGCGTTCCGACCGGGATAGCTTCTCCCGCACCCATCGAACTGACGCTTCGTGAAGCTATCGACCGCGGCCTACGAACCAATCTGGGCCTACTACTGAGTGGACAAGCGAGCGAAACTGCGCGCGGTGAGCGACTGCGATCGCTGAGCGCACTCCTACCGAAATTGACCGGGGCAGTAAACGAGAACGTGGAGCAAATAAACTTGAAAACCCGCGGGATCGACTTTCACCTCCCCGGCTTTTCTACCCCCACGATCGTCGGCCCGTTCCACTATGTCGATGCGCGCGTTTTTGCCTCCTTCAACGTCTTCGATTACAGCCTAAGCAGGAGCTATCGTGCTGCCAAAGAGGGCGAGCGCGCGTCTCAATTGTCGTTCAAAGACGCTCATGACCTGGTAGTGCAGTCCGTAGCCAACGCCTACCTCCTGGTGATTGCCGGTTCTTCGCGGGTGCAAGCCTTACGTGCGCAGGTGGAAACGGATCGAGCCATCTACGTCCGCACGGCCGACCAGAAAAGTGCCGGGACGACGGCGGCGATTGATGTGCTTCGCGCTGAGGTCGAGCTTCAGCAACAGCAACAGCAGGTGATTGCGCAGGAAAATCAGATGGCTAAAGACAAGTTGGCTTTGGGGCGAATGATTGGCCTACCCTCCGGTCAGCAGTTTGTGATCACCGACGCAGAACCATATTTGCCGCTGACCGGGATGACCGCGGATGAGGCTCTTCGCACCGCTTATGAACAGCGCCCGGATTTTCAGAGCGCCAAAGCCGCCGTGCGCGCGGCCCAGGATTCGGTCAGTGCTGCCCGCGCCGAGCGCTATCCAAACGTAGGCGTTGCGGGGGATTACGGCGATATTGGGACGACGATCAACAATTCCCACGGAACCTTCACGTTTCAAGCCTTCGCAAAATTCAATGTCTTCGACGGTGGCCGAATCAGTGGCGAGATCGTTCAAGCCCGTGCGGAACTGAAACGGCGTCAAGATGAAGTTGCGGATCTCGGCGGCCACATCGATTATCAAGTCCGGGCGGCTTTGCTTGATATCCAGTCGGCTGCCGACCAGATACGTGTGGCCAGGAGCAATCTCGAACTCGCAAATCAGACTCTAGCGCAAGCCCAAGACCGCTTCGCGTCGGGAGTTGCCGACACTATTGAAATCGTGCAAGCCCAGGGATCAGTTGCCGTCGCCAACGACAACTTGATCGCCGCCTTGTATGCGTACAACCTGTCAAAGGTTGAACTCGCGCGCGCCTTGGGTTCTACCGAGCAACGGATCCAGAAATTCATGGAGGTGAGATAGCCGTGCCGAATGTCACAACAGCAGAAAGCGAGGCCGCAAGCACCCGACCGGCTGATTCCTTCCAACCCAAGTCGCCACATGGCGGGTCTAAAACACTCGTTCGCGTCATTGTGTTACTCACCGTCCTGGGCGCAGTGGCCTTCGGCTCCCTTTATGCCTGGAGGCATTTCAGCGCGTACGAATCTACCGATGACGCTCAAGTGGATGGCCACATCAACGCTATCAGCGCGCGGATTAGCGGCTACGTATTAGGCGTGCCCGTAGAAGACGAGCAGCAGGTCAAAGCAGGCGATGTGCTCGTCCGCATCGATCCCAAGGACTTTAGTCTCGCTCTAGCCAATGCGCGAGCTGACTTGGCTGCCGCCGAAGCGACCTTCCTAAGCTCTCGCACCGACGTCCCGATTACGTCCACTACGGCGAGCAGCCAATTGAAAAATGCGCGTTCGGGCAAGGCCAATACGGAAGCCGCTCTGATTGGAGCAGAGCGCCAATTGAGCGCAGCGCAAGCGCGTCTCGAATCGGCTGAGGCACAGGTTCGCGAGGCGCAGTCGACCTACAAAAATACGGTGGATGATGTAGCGCGCTACAAAGCATTAGTAGCTAAGGACGAGATTCCTCGGCAGCGGTACGATACTGCAGTCTCCACATCCAATACGGCAAAGGCGACGCTTGACGCTCGGCAGGCCGCCGTGGTCGAGGCCCAACAGAATCTCAGGGTTGCGCAAACGGCGATCGATCAGGCCAACGCACGAATTGCTCAGGCGGATGCCTCGATCGAATCTGCGTCAACGGCGCCCCAGCAGGTGGCTGTGAGCGAGGCGCGCGCGAAGACTGCGAAAGCTCTCGTTGCTCAAAAGCGGGAACTCGTCGAACAAGCTCAGCTCAACCTGAGTTATTGCACGATTGTCGCCCCGGTAAGTGGCATCGTTGGCAAAAAGACGGTTGAGGCCGGGGCCAATGTCTCGCCCGGGCAGCAATTGATGGCGCTGGTTCCCCTGGAAAATATCTGGATCACGGCAGACTTCAAGGAAACCCAATTGCGGCTGATGAAGGCAGGCGACCGAGTCAGCTTCACCGTGGACGCCTATGGCCGTGAGTACAACGGTACGGTTGCCGGCATTGGCGGTGCAAGCGGCTCACGGTTGAGCCTGCTCCCGCCGGAAAATGCCACGGGGAATTTTGTGAAAGTAGTGCAGCGCCTCCCGGTCCGGATCGACATCGATCCCAAACAAAACAGCGATCACCTGCTGCGGCCCGGTATGTCAGTGGAGCCCAAGGTGTATGTCCGGTAGCGCCAACGTGCCTTCGGCTGAAAAGATTCCCTGGCGACCCAAATACAACCCCTGGCTCATCGCCGTCGTAGTCGCCATGGCAGCGTTCATGGAGGTACTCGACACCAGCATCGCCAATGTTGCCTTGCCATACATGGCGGGGAGCCTCGGGGCCAGCAACGATGAGAGCACCTGGGTGCTCACGTCTTATCTGGTCTCGAACGCCGTTGTCCTGCCAATCAGCGGCTGGCTCGCGGGCCTGTTTGGCCGGAAGCGCTTTTTTCTGATCTGCATATTCCTATTCACTCTTAGCTCGCTCCTTTGCGGCACGGCTCCGTCGCTGCCCCTGCTCATAGTCTTCCGGATCCTGCAGGGTGCGGGCGGTGGCGGTTTGCAACCCATGGCGCAGGCTATCCTCGCCGACGTGTTTCCTCCGGAGAAACGCGGGCTCGCGTTTGCGCTCTACGGAATAACCGCCATCATGGCTCCCACCATAGGTCCCACTTTGGGCGGGTGGATTACTGACAGCTACAGTTGGCGTTGGATCTTCTTCATCAATTTTCCCGTTGGAATATTGGCCACACTGCTGGTCATACGCCTGGTAGAAGATCCGCCCTATCTGCGGCGGACAGCAAGGGCCGGCGTGGGCGTCGATTACATTGGCATCTCGTTGCTTGTTTTGGGCGTGGGCGCACTTCAGGTAGTGCTTGACAAAGGTCAGGAAGATGATTGGTTCGGCTCCCGGTTTATCACTGAGCTGGTGATCGTCGCTGCCGTCTCTCTGGTTGCTCTTGTCGTCTGGGAATGGCGTCACAAAGCGCCAATCATCGAGGTGCATTTGTTCAAGAGCTTTAATTTCGCCACTGCCAACCTGATGATGTTCCTTTTCGGCATTCTGCTCTTCGGCAGCCTCGTAATGATGCCGCAGTTTCTGCAGACCGTGCTCGGATACACGGCGGAAAAAGCCGGGCTTGTTCTGTCCGGCGGGGGCTTTGTCGTGCTGATGGAGATGCCAATCGTGGGCGTGCTCGCCGGAAGATACCCTGCCAAATACATCATCGCGGTGGGCTGGCTAGCGCTCGCGCTCGGGATGTATGCCTCCATGGTGTCGCTGGATACATTGATTAGTTTCCAGTCTGCTGCCGTGCTGCGCATCATCCAATCCGTCGGGCTCGGGCTTCTGTTCGTTCCTGTAACAATGGCGGGCTATATCGGGCTGCCGGCCGAAAAAGCGAATAGCGTCGCCGGCATCATTAACTTCATGCGCAATATCGGCAGCAGCGTGGGAACTTCTACGGTCACGACACTTTTGGCGCGGCGGGCGCAAGTTCACCAAGTGGTCTTGTCGCAGCACACCACTCGGTTCGATCCGTCTCTTCAGAACCAGGTCAAATCGTTGAGCCTGCAACTCGTGCATTCGGGCGCCAGTGTCGCCGATGCACCTAAGCTGGCCTACGGTCTCGTTTATCGATTCGTGGGAAGGCAAGCGTTGACCCTCGCCTACATCGACGTGTTTATAGTGCTGGCCATTGCGGCCAGCGTAATGTTCCTGCTTTCTTTCATCCTTCGTAAAAATGATCCGAAGGCCAGCGGCGGAGTGGCTGTGGGATAGCGGAGCTACTGGGAAGGTGTTGTTGTAAACACGTATGTGATCGAAAGCGCATGGGACCGCCGCTTTGATGTCGGTGTTTCCAGCGCCATGATGATTTGTCGACAACAGGAAGGACGCATGAATCTGCCTGACGCGCCAATTGCCAGCGAAGGTTTGTTCGCAACTCACTTCTTTACGGTGAGCGACCAAGAAAAGTCGAAAGACTTCTATGTCCGAATTCTTGGTGGAAGGGTGATCAAGCCGGACAATCCCTGCTACATCAAGCTCGCTAATACGTGGATCATTCTCAATTCCGGAGGTGGTCCGACGCCCGACAAGCCAGAGGTGGTTCTTGCAGCGCCGTGTGATCTGAACAGAGTGAATAGCTTCCTTAACTTGCGTGTCTCCGACATCTGGGCCTGTTACAAACAATGGGGGGATAAAGGCGCGCTCTTTCTTGCCGAGCCATTAGACAACCACGGGTGGGAATGGCGCTGCTACATGCGCGACCCCGACGGCTATCTCATCGAGGTTGGCCAATACACTCAAACCGCCCTTGACTGGTTCGACAACGCAGTTCATTCGGCAGGTGATACTCAACACCGGCCATGACGAACGATCAAGACGAGCTGGATCATTTCTTCCTTGCCGGGATTTTATCCATCACTGCCGCGCCAGCCTTGCTGACCACCTCATCCTGCGAATCCGTACCTCCCGAGCAACCGATGGCGCCGATGATCTTACCCTGCTCGATCAATGGAATGCCGCCTCGAGATGCGATGATCCCGTCGAAAGCGAGCAGATAATTGAGATGCATAAGCTGAATGCCCTCCTCGAAGACCTTTGTTTCGCGGCGGAAGGTCGCGGCTGCTCGGGCCTTGTGCTCCGCAATCTTAATCGAGGCAAGCATCGCCCCATCCATTCGCTGAAAGGCAACTAGATGACCGCCGGAATCGACTACTGCTACGTTCATCTTCCAATTCCGCTTCTTGGCCTCCGCCACGGCGGCGTGAATAACCTCTTGCGCTTGGTCTAGTGATGCCGGAGACCCATAGGGCACGTCGTACGGTATTTCGTCTGGGACGGCATCGAGAGGATTCGACCGTGAGAGCCGCGTTTCAATCACGGCTTCTGTTTCGTGGTTTGACATATATCTCCTGAAGTTAAAAGGGATTGCAGGACCCGTCCGGACACGCGTCGCTCATGTTGATCGGCCAAAGCGGGTGTATACGCTCTGGTTAACGCGCGAGTTGGCCCAGGTAATATCCGAGCCGATCTTCAGCGTCACCCGGCTTATGAAAGCCGCGCGCCATTAGCGTCTTAATTCCAGCCTGGGCGGTTGGTCGCCCGAGAGAGGTGATGCACGCATCCCAGCCGGCACCCAATTCAACGTCCGGGGGCAGGCTAGTGTTGACGAGGCGCTTTGTGTTGGCGATAGCCCATTTGTCGAACCCGGCGATCCGCGTGGCTAGCGCTTCCACGAAAGCGTCTAATTCGGCGTCGGGCAGAGCCCGATTCACGTAGCCGTAAGATTCGGCCTGGTCTGCCCTCATGTCTTCCGAGCTTAGAAGCACCTCCAGGGCACGGTTTCGGCCAATGAGTTGGGGCAGCCGAGCCATAGGGCCGCCGCCAGCAACCATCCCGACGCCCACCTCCCATTGCGAAAGGATGGCTTTTTCGCGGCTG
>C688J35102_120989153_pt1 | contig 10257 bp, 9 predicted proteins | sample HopSoiMetagenom2_FD_35102 | JGI IMG/M metagenome (IMG submission 35102) | reverse complement strand
CGGCGCCCGTTGCGTATCGTTGAGGGCCTTGGCTCGCGGCCGGACGTAGACAGGCCCGGCGAGCCTGTTCGCGTTTCGACGAGCGCACGGAGGGACGACGCGCGTGATCCGCCTGCCATACGACGATCCAGGGATCCCGGACACCCGGTCGCCGGTGCGTTTCCTGCTCTGGGTCGGCGGGCGCCAGGTGCCGACGCTGATCGGCGGGATCCTGTTCGGCGTCATCTGGATGCTCGCCCAGGCGCTCATGCCGTTCGCAATCGGCGCCGCCATCCAGAAGGGGATCGCCGAGCACGACAACCGGGCGCTTGCGGAGTGGACGGCCGTGCTGCTCGGCCTCGGCGCCGTCCAGGCCGCCTGCGGCGTGATGCGGCACCGCTTCGCCGTGCAGAACTGGCTCCGCGCCTCGTTCCGCATGGCGCAGATCGTCGGCCACCATGTCGCGCGGACGGGGCCTGCCATCCGCGGACGGCTGTCGACCGGCGAGGTCGTCGCCACGATCTCAAACGACGCGCTACGTGCCGGCGCGGCGTTCGAGACCACCGCCCGCCTTGCGGGCGCGGTCGTGGCCTACGTCGCGGTCGCGATCATCCTGCTCTCGTCCTCGGTGGTCCTCGGGCTGATCGTCCTCGTGGGCGTGCCGATCCTCGTCGTCCTCATGGGGACGGTGATCAAGCCCCTCCAGCGTCGGCAGGCCGACCAGCGTCACGAGGTCGGGGCATTGACTGCGCTCGGCGCCGACACCGCCGCGGGCCTGCGCGTCCTGCGGGGCATCGGCGGCGAGCAGGCGTTCTTCGACCGGTACCGCCGCCAGTCGCAGGACGTCCGCCGCGCCGGCGTGCGCGTGGCGACGCCGCAGTCCACGCTCGACGCGGCGCAGGTGTTCGTGCCCGGCCTTTTCGTCGTGCTCGTAACGTGGATCGGGGCCCGCTTCGCGCTCGACGGGAAGATCGGCACCGGCGAGCTCGTCGCCTTCTACGGCTACGCCGCGTTCCTGGTCATCCCGCTGCGAACGGCGGCCGAGGCGGTGGACAAGATGACGCGCTCCCTGGTGGGCGCCGGGCGCATGCTCGACGTCCTCGCCACCGAGCCCGATGTCCACGAGCCGGCCGAGCCGGTCGCGGAGCCGCCGTCCGGCGTACCGCTCCGCGACCCGGGCTCCGGGCTCGTGGTCGAGCCCGGAACGTTCACCGCGCTCGTCTCCTCGGAGCCGCATGAGACCGCGGACATCGCCGATCGGCTCGGACGGTTCAGCGAGGACGGCGTGACCTTCGGCGATGTCCGCCTGGCCGACCTCCCGCTCGCCTCCGTCCGGCGCCGCATCGTCGTCAGTGAGGCCGACCCGGTGCTCTTCTCCGGCGAGCTGCGCCGGGTGCTGAATCCCTGGGGCCGCGACGACGGGGCCGAGGCGGTCGAGTCGGCGATCGCGATCGCGAACGCCGAGGACGTCGTGGACGCGCTGCCGGACGGTCTGGAGACCGTGATCGACGAGCGTGGGCGCTCGTTCTCGGGCGGCCAGCGCCAGCGGCTTGCGCTCGCCCGGGTGCTCGTCGCCGACCCCGAGGTGCTCGTGCTCGTCGAGCCGACGAGCGCGGTCGATGCCCACACCGAGGCGCGGATCGCGCGCCGGCTGCGCGAGGCGCGAGCGGGGCGGACCACGGTCGTCGTGACGGCGAGCCCGCTGATGCTCGACCGCGCCGACCGCGTGGTGCTCGTCGAGGAGGGGCGCGTCGCAGCCGAGGGCACGCACCGCGCGCTCCTGCGCGAGAGCCCGCGCTACCGCTGGATCGTCACACGCGGGGACGACGAGTGAATCAGCTGCTGCCCATCGCCGAGGGTGCGGAGCTCCGCGCGCAGGCGCGGCGGCTCGGTCGCGCGCACCGCCGCGGGCTCGTGGGCGTCATCGCGCTCCACGCGGCCGCCGCCGCCGCCGGGCTTGCAGGCCCCGCGCTGCTCGGCGCGCTCGTGCAGTCCGTGCATGACGGCACCACGCGACGCCACGTCGACACGCTCGTCTTTGCGCTCGCGGCGTTCCTGCTCGTGCAGACGGTCGTGACGTGGTTCGCCCGGCGCGCGTCGTTCGTCCTCTCCGAGCGGATCTTCGCCGAGCTGCGCGAGGACTTCATGCGCCGGGTGCTCGCGCTGCCGCTGTCGACCGTCGAGCGCGCCGGTACCGGCGATCTCGTCTCGCGGACGACCGCGGACGTCGACGCACTCGCGCGGACGATTCGCTTCGCCGTTCCCGAGACGCTCGTCGCGGCCGTGACGGCGACGCTGACGGTCGTCGCGGCGGTGATCGTCAACCCGCTGGCCGCGCTGTCCTGCCTGACGGGCGTGCCGGCGCTCTGGATCGCGACGCGCTGGTACCTGCGCCGCGCGCCGCAGACCTACCTCGCGGAGCGCGCGTCGTACGCGACGCTCGCCGGGACGGTCAGCGAGATCGTCGAGGGCGGCCGCACCATCGATGCGCTCGGCCTCGGCGAGGAGCGCGTGCGCCGCATCGACGCCGACCTCGCCAACTCGGCGCACTGGGAGTTCCGCGGGCTGTACCTCCGGACGATCTGGTTCCCGACGGCAGAGTTCGCCTATGTCCTGCCGGTCGCCGCGGCGCTCGCGTGGGGCGGGTGGCTCGTCTCCGCCGGCCACGCCACGATCGGCGAGGTGACCGCGATCGCGCTGTACGTCGTCCAGCTCGCCGACCCGGTCGACCGCCTCATCTCCTGGCTGGACGAGATCCAGGTCGGCGCCAGCTCGTTCGCGCGGCTCGTCGGGATCGTGCGGGTGCCGCCCGACCGCACCGAGGGCGACGGCCGGCCCGAGGACGAGCGTCTGCGCGCGGAGGACGTCCGCTACGCGTACGTCGAGGGGCGCGACGTGCTGCACGGCATCGACCTCGACCTCGAGCCCGGCGAGCGCGTCGCCGTCGTCGGCCCGTCGGGCGCGGGGAAGTCCACGCTCGGGCGGCTGCTCGCCGGCATCCACCCGCCGCGCGTGGGCCGGGTCGAGGTTGGCGGTATCCCGCTCGTGGAGCTGCCGCTCGAGACACTCCGCCGCGAGGTCGCGCTCGTCACGCAGGAGCACCACGTCTTCGTCGGGACGCTCGATGAAAACCTGCGCCTGGCGCGGCCGGACGCCACCGAGGAGCAGGTTGTCGCGGCGCTCGACGCCGTCGATGCACTCGAGTGGGTGACCGCGCTGCCGGACGGCCTCGAGACGGTCGTCGGCGCGGGTGCAGCTCCGCTCACGCCGGCGCAGGCGCAGCAGCTCGCGCTGGCCCGGCTGGTGCTCGCCGACCCGCACACGCTCGTGCTCGACGAGGCGACCTCGCTGCTCGACCCGCGGGCGGCACGCCATCTCGAGCGCTCGCTCGCGTCGGTGCTGCGCGGGCGGACGGTGGTCGCGATCGCCCACCGGCTGCACACGGCGCACGACGCCGACCGGGTCGCGGTCGTCGAGGACGGCACCCTGCGTGAGCTCGGGACACACGACGAGCTGGTTGCGCAGAACGGCTCGTACGCCGACCTGTGGGAGTCCTGGCACGGCGACGGGGCGGGCGTGGGACGGTAGTCGCGGGCGCGGCAGTTTTGTCGCCGGCTGCACCGGTTACGTCGCTGCCATGCGCCGGTATCGGATCGGGCACGCGCTGGCCCAGCGCCTCTGGATCATCCCGTCGCTCGGCCTCGTGGCCGGGATCGTGCTCTCACTCGTCACGGTCGCGATCGACCGCCGGAACGAGAACGGGCTGCTGTCACAGAGCATCGTGGGCAACGGGACCGATGCCCAGTCGATCCTGACCACGATCGCGACGGCGGTCGTGACCCTGACGTCGATCGTGCTGACGGTGACGCTCGTCGCGGTGCAGCTGGCAATGGGGCAGTTCTCGCCGCGGATCGTGCGCACCCTGCTCGGCGACCGCGGCGACCAGTTCGCGGTCTCCGTCTTCGGCGCCACCTTCACCTTCGCACTGTTTTCGCTGCGGGCGGTCGACACAGGCCCGGGCGGGGAGGCGGTGCCGGGCCTGACGGTGCTGACCGCGCTCGCCCTGGCGGCGGCAAGCTCGGTCGCGCTCTTCATCTTCGTGCACCACGCGGCCCAGCAGCTGCGCGTCGGCGCGCTCGTCGACCTCGTCGGCGACGACCTGCGGGGCCAGCTGGCGCGCCGCTTCCCGGCCGAGCCAAACATGCGTGAGGACGCGTCGGTGGTCCTGTCGCGCCGCGCCGGCAACGTGATCCACTGCGACCGGAACGGTCTCGTCGCCGAGGCGCGCCGCGCCGGCTGCACGCTCGAGCTGGTGCCGATGATGGGCGACTTCGTGACGCGCGGCGCGCCGCTCGTGCGCGTGCAGGGCGACGGCGCGCGGCTCGACCGCGAGCGCGTGCGGCGACTGATCGCGCTTGATGACGAGCGCACGCATCACGACGACCCCGCGTACGGGTTCCGCAAGCTCGTCGACGTCGCGCAGCGCGCGCTCGGCACGGCATCGAATGATGCGACGACGGCCGTCCAGGTCGTCAACCGACTGCACGATTGCCTGCGCCAGATCGCCGACCGACCCTTCCCGAACGGCCACGTCCGCGACGAGGACGACGAGCTGCGGCTGATCGAGCGCGTCCTCGACTGGGACGGCTACGTGCGGCTCGCGTTCGACGAGATCCGGCTCGCCGCCGGCGGCTACCCGCAGGTGACGCGGCGGCTCGAAGCGGCCCTGGGCGACCTGAAGACGGTGGCGCCCGCGGAGCGCCAGCCCGCGCTCGACCGTCAGCTGCACCTGCTTGCGCGCGCCGTCGCGCGCGCTCTCGAAGACGAGGATGACCGGCGCGCCGCCCTGGTCGCCGACGCGCAGGGCATTGGCTCGGGCGCGGACGTCGCGATCCGTTAACACGTCCGACCCGCGTCGCCGGGCGCACGCGAAGCGGGTTGAGGGCCGGGGGAGCCCCCGGCCCTCGGCGTATCAGGCGGCGAGCGGCAGGTCTCGCGCGGCGCGCCTGCGTGCAGCGACCGCGCCGGCACACTCATCGCAGACGGCCGGCTCGAGCCGGGGCGCGTTCGCCCGCTCATACGAGCGAAGCTCACGGATCGCCGTCTCGGGTGCCGTCCACCCTGCGTCGCGGTGCACACGCAGGCAGATCGAGCACGCCACCAGACGAATGTCCGGACGGGCCTCGACGGGGAGGATCGGGGGACGTGTGGCGCTCATCACGATCTGGGGGATGAGGAGCCGCCCCGCACGCGCCGCGTCGTGTCGCGGTGGACGAGGATAAGCCTGATCAACGACATGGTGGTCCTTCCGTAGCTCGCCGCCAGCGTGGCGCCCCGGCGCCGCGGCGGCATCGACGCCAGCCACAGTCGTCGCTACCGGTTACCCGGAACTGACGCGGTCGTACTCCGTTCGGCGCGACCTGTGTCCGCGATCGCAAGAGCCACCTCGATCGCCGTCCCCTCTCCGCGAGGGCTGCGAATCGAGATCGTGCCCCCGAGGGCCTCGATGCGGTCCCGCAGCCCCACGAGGCCCGACCCGCGCGCGGGATCCGCGCCGCCGATGCCGTCGTCGCGGGCCAGGATACGGAGCGTCCCGTCGGCCGAGGTGATCGTGACGTCGAGCATCGAGGCTTGCGCGTGCTTGGCCGTGTTCGCGACGAGCTCGGACACCGCGTAGTAGGCGGCGACCTCGACGCCGTCGGACAGCTCCTCGTCCACGCGGACGTCCAGCGCCACCGGGACCGGCGACCGCCGCGCGAGGGTCTTCAGAGCGGCGGCAAGCCCACCCTCCGACAGGATCGCCGGGTGGATCCCGCGTGCGATCTCGCGGAGATCCTCGAGCGCACCGCTCAGGCCGGCGACCACCTCCGAGAGCTCGTCCTGCACCTCGGTGAGCTCCGGCGGCAATGCCGACTGGGCGGCGCGAACCTCGAGGGCGAGCGAGACAAGCCGCTGCTGGACGCCGTCGTGCAGGTCCCGCTCCACCAGCCGGCGGGCCTCATCGGACGCGGCGACGATGCGCGCGCGCGAGGCCGTTAGCTCGGAACGGCTCTCCGCATTCGCGATCGCGGTCGCGACGACCTCGGTGAACCTCAGCATGCGCGAATCGGACGCCCGCGAGAGCGTCGCCCGGCTCGAGGCGCCGATCACGCCCCACAGACGGCCGTCGACGACGATCGGCGTAGCGACGTTCGACCGCATTCCGGCCCGCTTCATGAAGGCCGTCGCTTCAGGCGCAGAGCGCCCGTCGGCATCCGTTCGGGCAGGTCGCGCAGTCTGCAGGACCGTCGCGGCCGCCGTCCCCGAGGGAACCTCTCGGCGGTCGCCGACGCTCACCGCAGCGCGGCCGCGGCCCCAGACGGCCACGATCGTGACGTTGCCGTCCGGCTCCAGCTGGCCGACGTAGGCGCTGTCCGCGACGAGCAGGGCGGCGACCTCCTCCGCGACAGCCGAGAACAGGTCACGCGGGGGCGCTCCGCTCGCGACGAGCGTGGCGATCCGCCGCAGCGCCGCCTGCTCGGTCGTCAGCCGGGCGAGCTCGTCGACGAGCAGGCCGATGCCGCCGCCGATCCCCACGAAGGCGACGAGCACCGCGGCCTGGGCAGGCTTGTGGTCGGTGAGGCTTCCGTACGGAACGTCGAAGAAGACCTCCTGGGCGAGCAGGCCGGCCGCCATGGCGCCCACGGCGGGCCGCACGCCGCCGAGCAGCGCAACGAGGACGACGATGAGCAGCGTGACGAAGAGGACGGCGGCGGGCGGGATGTCGATCGAGCCGACCAGCCGCTGGCACAGGGTCAGCAGCACGGGAGCGATCACGGCGATGAGCCACGCCGCCCTCGGCCGCCGCCGGGGCAGCCGTTCGCCGAGCGTCCGCTGCGTCCACGAAGCGCCCAGTGGGCGCTTCAGCCCCCTCATGGGCCGACGCTAGCCGATAATCGGCCGTGTGACCACGAGCCCGACCCGGGTGGCGCTGGCGGACGACGACGTTCTCCTGCGCGAGGGACTGGCGAGCCTGCTCGAGCGCGCAGGCTATGAGATCGTCGGCCAGGGCGGAAACGCGGCGGAGTTGACCGCGATCGTCCGTGAGCACGGGCCGGACATCGCAATCATCGATATCCGCATGCCGCCCGGCTATGGCACGGAGGGGCTCGAGGCGGCGCGCCTGATACGGGAGGAGGCGCCGGCGACGGCGATCCTCGTGCTGTCGGCACACGTCGAGGTCGATCACGCGATGGACCTCCTGGCAAGCGGCGAACGGACCGGCTACCTGCTGAAGAGCCGTGTCGTCGACGTCGACGAGTTCGTGGAGACGGTCGACCGGATCGTGAAGGGCGGCTCCGTCCTCGATCCGGCGCTCGTGCAGGAGCTCGTCACGGCCCGCCGCGTGAACGACCCGCTGGAGGATCTCTCCGCGCGGGAGCGAGACGTGCTCGCCCTCATGGCAGAGGGCCGGTCGAACGCCGGGATCGGTCGCCAGCTCTGGATCACGGAAGGCACGGTCGAGAAGCACATACACAGCATCCTCAGGAAGCTGCGCCTGCCGGAGACGGACGACGACCATCGCCGCGTCCTCGCCGTGGTGACGTACCTCGAGGCGCGCTAGGCGCCGTCGACAAGGCCGCGGATCGCGCTCGCGGACAGCTCCGACTTCGAGAGAAACCCCGCCGCAGGGCTCTGCGCGACCAGCTCGGCGAGGTCGGTCTCCGACCGGGACGAGATCAGGATGATGTCGGCCCCGGCTGCCTCGTCGTCCAGTCGCCGCGCGAGCTCCAGCCCGCTCTCGTCGCCGAGCGAGACATCCACGAGCACGACATCGGGCCGAAGCGCCGCGATCTCGCGCAGTGCCTCCGTGCTCGACGTGGCGACGCCGACGATCGTCAGGCCCTCGCGCTCGAGGAGCGTCCGGGCAGCCCGTAAGAACCGGGGGTTGTCATCGACGATGAGGCAGCGGACTTGCATGCCATCAGCGTCGCAAAGCCCGTGCCCCGCCGCATTCATGCTGGCCGGAAGGTGTGAACTGCGCTAGCAGGGCGCCAGGATGCCAGCTCGCCTCGATGCGGCGGGACGCCCACGCCTCGACCCTTCGACTCGACCCCAGAACTCCGAGTCGAGAGGAAGGACATGCAACCGATCCTGATTACCGACCACGACCTCGTCGACGGGGTGAGCGACGACGAGCTCGCTGTCCACGTGTGGCGTGCCGACCAGCTACAGCGGCTCGGCGTGTCGCGGATTCTCGCCCACACGTACGCGCGGCTCGTCGACTGGCACGAGATCGCCGCGCTCGTGACGCGCGGCTGCCCGCCCGAGCTCGCGCTCGAGATCGCACGCTGATGTCGAGCGCGGCGGTCACCTCCGGACCGCGCGTCACCTCGGAGACCTCGTTCCTGCTGCAGCGGGTCCAGCCCGCGATGACGGGACTGATCGACGGCTCGCTGTCCACGCTCGCGCCGATCTTCTCCGTCGCGCTGGCGACCCACCAGCCTCGTTACGCGTTCTTCGCCGGGCTCGCGACCGCCATCGGCGCCGGGGTGAGCATGGCGTTCTCGGAGGGGCTCTCGGACACCGGCGAGCTGACCGGCCGCGGCAGTGGGTACGTGCGTGGCGCGATCACCGGCACCGGCACGTTCATGGGCGGGATCCTCCACACGCTCCCGTTCCTGATCCCCGACTACCGCACCGCGCTGGTGGTGGCAGTCGTGGTCATCGCTCTCGAGCTGCTGACCCTCGCGTCGCTCCGCGCCCGGTTCTTCGGTACTGGCTTCGTGCGCTCGCTCGTCTCCGTGGCCCTCGGCGGCGCGATCATCGCCGTCGTCGGCGCCGCGCTCGGTGGAGCTGCAGGGTGAGCCACGCAGAGAACGTCACGCCCGCTGCCGGCCGGCGTGGCTTCGCCCGGGCCTGGGGAGCCCACGGGAACGAGCGGCTCACCGCGGCCGCGGGCCTCGCGCTGGTCGTCCTGCTCGCCGTCGAGGCGTGGACGACGCTGTCGCTGCACCGCTTCCTGCCGCTGCACATGTTCCTGGGCTTCGTGCTGCTTCCGCCGGTCGCCCTGAAGCTCGCGAGCACCGGCTGGCGCTTCGCGCGCTACTACACGCGCGACCCCACGTACCGGTTGCTGGGCCCACCGAGGCTGCCCATGCGGGTGCTTGCTGCGCCGCTCGTCCTCTCGACGGTCGTCCTCTTCGGAAGCGGCGTCGCCCTCGTCGTGGCCGGTCATGGTGGCGGCTGGCTCGTCCGCGTGCACGCCACAAGCTTCGCGGTGTGGGGCGTCCTCGTGCTCGTCCACACGGTCGTCTACCTGCGCCGTGCGGTGCGTCGCGGCACGGCCGACTGGCGGCCTCGCCCAGAGCGGATCGTCCCCGGCATGCAGGCACGGCGCCGCGTGCTCGCCGGGGCAATCGTCGCCGGCATCGTCGTCGCGCTCGCGACGTACCCCGCCCAGCAAGCCTTCCATTCCCACGGACACGATCGCTTGCAGCCAGCCGGAAGGCGCTGACGCCAGCCGGCCTCATGGCGGGATGGCGGCTGCCCATGGAGACACGACGGCGTCCGCCCGCGATCGTCACTCCACTCGAGCTCTCGACCCCTTGGAGGTTCCCGATGTTCGTTCCGGTCAAATGGCACACACGGCTCCTCGTCCTCGCAGCCGGCGCGGTTGCCGCCGGCGCAGCGGCCGCCGTCATCTCGCTCTCGAGCAGCGGCTCGTCGGTGGACCCCGCCGCCGCCGCCGTCCGTCAGGCGCCTACCCGCACGGTCGCGGGCACGGCCCTGCAGCAGTCGTTCGTGAACGTCGTGCAGTCCGTGTCGCCTTCGGTCGTCCAGATCGAGGACCGGACCGGGCTTGGTTCCGGCATCGTCTTCGACAGACGCGGCGACATCGTCACGAACAACCACGTCGTCGCCGGCGCGTCGTCGTTCCAGGTGACGACGTCGACGGGCAAGCAACACCGCGCGAAGCTCGTCGGCGCATTTCCCGCGGACGACATCGCGCTCATCAGGGTCTCGGGTGCCGGTTTGAAGCCCGCGACCTTCGCCGATTCGTCGGCGCTGCAGGTGGGCGACCTCGCGATCGCCATCGGGAACCCCCTCGGCCTTCAGTCCAGCGTCACGGAGGGCATCGTCAGCGCGTTCCGCCAGGCCACGCAGGAGCCGGGCAACGTGACCTTGCCATCGGTGATCCAGACGAGCGCGGAGATCAACCCCGGCAACTCGGGCGGTGCGCTCGTCGACATCCAGGGCCGCGTGATCGGCATCCCGACGCTCGCGGCGACCGACCCG
>C688J35102_120989154_pt1 | contig 10258 bp, 9 predicted proteins | sample HopSoiMetagenom2_FD_35102 | JGI IMG/M metagenome (IMG submission 35102) | reverse complement strand
CATCGAGAAGGTCGCTGGAGCCTCGGGCTACGACTGGGAGATCGGACAGGGCGAGCCGCAGGCACAGGTGATGGACCTCGACCTCCCGATCCCGGGTCTGGACATCCTCCAGGCGGGCGTGCGCGACAAGTTCAACGAGGTCGAGGCGCTGTCCGGCTGGAAGTTCGACGACACCCTGCGAGGGGACGACCTGGTGCCGACAGCTGTCGGTGGGGCCGGATTCATCGGGTGCGACGCGCTGGACCAGGCGGGTCTGGACCGGATCGACGGTCTCGACGCGCTCGTGCCGGCGCTGAACACTCCGCTGAGCACGGTCGTCGACCAGTCGGCGGCGAAGGACTGCCCGGTCCTCAACGGCCCGAACGTGTGGGGTGACGGCAACATCCTGCTCGGTGGCGGCGGCAGCGATCTGGTGGAAGGCCGTGGTGCCGACGACATCATCGACGGTGACGCGTACGTGAGCGTCCGCCTGAGCGTCCGGACCGATCCGAGCAACCCGGCGACCGAGATCGGCAGCGCGGGGATCGAGGGCCCTGGACAGAGCGCGATGACCAGTCAGTACCTGCGAAACAGCGCCGGAGCCCTCACCGGGCCGACGCTGCAGCAGGCGGTCTTCGCGGGAACCGTCAACCCGGGCAACATCGTGGCCGTCCGTGAGATCAAGCGCGACGCGAGCGGCATCGACACGGCGCTGTTCACCGGGCCCAGGGACGACTACACCATCGACACCGACGGTGGCACCGTGGCCGTCACGGACACCACCGGGGTCGACGGGGTGGACACGCTGCGCAACGTCGAGCAGCTGCGCTTCACCGACGAGACCATCGACCTGACCGCGGTGCCCAGCGCACCCGTGATCGGGACGGCGGTCGCGGGGGATGCCTCGGCGACGGTGACCTTCACGCCGGGTGCCCCGAACGGCCCGGCCGTCCAGGAGTTCAACATCCAGGTGATCGCGGAGCAGACCATCGTCCGTACCGTCACCGGGATCCCGTCGGCGGACACCTCCGCGGTGGTGAACGGTCTGGACAACGGCACGTCGTACACCTTCAAGGTGATCGCCGTGAACACGATCGGGAAGTCGAGCGCACCGTCGGCGGAGTCCAACGCGGTGGTCCCGACCACCCCGGGGCCGTCGGTGATCAGCTCCACGCCGGCGGACGGCGCGACGGCGTTCGGCGTCACCGACAACCTGACGGTGACCTTCAACAAGGCCGTCACCAGCACTGACTTCGGTGCCGCGACCACACTGCGGAACAACGCGACGTCGGCCGTCCTCGGCAAGGCCGTCAGCTACAACACGGTGACGCGGACCCTGACGGTCAACCCGACGGCGGTGCTGACGCCTGGTACGTCGTACACGCTGACGCTCTCGGGAGCCGGTGCCACCGGGATCCGAGACCTGGCGGCCAACCCGCTGCAGACGACGGTGATCACCTTCACCGCCACGCCGGACGGCACGCCGCCGACCGTCACCGCGGTGACGCCCGCGAACGGCGCCACGGGGATCGGCCTGCGGGCCAACATCGTGGCGACGTTCTCCGAGCCGGTGCAGGGGATCAGCGCGGTCACCGTGGTGCTGACCAACCAGGCCACGGGGAGGACCGTCTCGACGGCGCTGGTGGTCAAGAGCAAGGGGGCGCGGGTGCGGATCGACCCGAGTGCCGACCTGGCTCGCAACACCGTGTACCAGCTCACGCTCCGGGGCGGGAGCACGGCGATCCGCGACGCGGCAGGCAATCCGCTGGTGACGTTCACGACGCACTTCCGGACACGCCCCTAGCGGATGACGCCGCCGCGAGGCGGTAGCAGGCCCAGGACACCCCGGGGACGCAGACGTCGGCACCAGCCGCATGCGAACGACACCCCGGGGTGTTCTGCGTCTGCGGGTCCGCGGACCTCAGCCGGTCGACAGGAACGCGTCGATCCGGTGGACCAGGTCGGGCCACGCGGGTTCGTCGTGGAGCACGATGTGGTTCCCGCTGTCGACCAGGTGCAGGACGCTGTCCGGGATGAGCGCGGCCAGCTCGCGCGCCTGCGACTCCGGCACCCGGCGGTCGCGGCGGGCGTGGACGATCAGGGTCGGGCAGGCCACCTGCGGCGCGATCGCCGAGACGTCGAGCTGGGCGAACGTGTCGAGGAACCGCACGACGTTCTCGGTGGACGTGGTGGCCCGCTGCATCTCGTTGAAGGCGTCCCAGAGCAGGCGCGGGGCCTCGGGCAGGAACTGCGCCGCGAACACCTGCCGGTACGCCGGGTCGTCGCGCCGCCAGGCCACACGGCCGACCCGCAGGTCGAGGTCGGCCTCGTCGCGCTCCTCCTCGGTGGCCGCCCGGCGCAACCGGCCGCGCGCGTAGGCGCCGACGAGCACGAGATGGGTGACCCGGTCCGGGTGCCGCACGGCGTACTCCACGGCGACGGCGCCGCCCTGGGACAGGCCGACCAGCGGGAAGCGGTCGAGACCGACGGAGTCCACCACCAGCTCGAGGTCCTCGACCCAGGCGTCGAGGCTGAAGTCGGTGACCTCCCAGTCGGACAGCCCACAGCCCCGCTCGTCGTACCGCACGAGCCGGCGCGCATGGGACAGGGCGTCGATCCAGTGCGCCCAGATCGGGCTCTGCCACTCGAGGTCGAGGTGGGTCAGCCAGTTCGCCGCCTTGACCAGTGGTGGGCCGGCGCCCGAGCAGGCGTAGGCGATCGACACGTCGTCCGGTGACCGGCAGTAGCGGATCTCCTGGGTGTCGCGGTGTCGCACCAGCGGAGGTACGGCGGAGCCGAGCGGCTCGGCGGCGTCGTCGACGACCGCCCCCGCGAACCGGTACCCGCGACCGTGCGCGGTCGCGATCAGGTGCTGGCTGCGACCGTCGTCACCGATCGCCTGCCGTGCCGCCTTCAGCCTGCTGGTCAGGGCCGACTCGCTGACGAACCGGTCGCCCCAGATCTCGTCGAGAAGCTCTGCCTTGGTGACGACCCGGTCCCGGTGCCCGAGCAGGTAGACCAGGACCTCGAAGACCTGCGGCTCCACGTGCACGGCCTGCCCGGAACGGCGCAGCTCCCGGCGTCGTGGGTCCAGCTCGCAGTCCCCGAAGCGATAGACCAAGCCCTGCCCTCCTCGGCTCTCTCCCTCAGTGTCGACCCCTCCGCGATGCCTTGTCGATGCCGACGACCTCCAGGACTTCTCCCGACCATCCCCATCTGCTCTCCAGGTCTGGCGGTGGCCGATCCAGGACCGTTCTCAGGACAACAGGCCACGGGGGTCTGGTGTACCCACCAGAGAGCAGGAAAGTCATGACCAGAGGACGGAAGGCGACCACTTGGGTCGCGGCACTGATGGCGTCCGGAGCGGCCGTCGTGGCGACGACCCACGCGGACGCCGCCACCAAGACCGACACGTTCCGGATGCACCGCTCGCCGGGCATCGTGAGCGCCGGATGCGTGCCCGACGCCAAGGCGAAGGTGAGCATCACCAGCCAGGGGGCCGTCGAGGTGATGAAGATCCACGCGACCGGGCTGCCGAAGCGCACCGACTTCGACCTCTTCGTGATCCAGGTCCCGGACGCGCCGTTCGGGGTGTCCTGGTACCAGGGCGACCTCGAGACCGACAAGCACGGCGTGGGGGACGGCACGTTCGTCGGTCGGTTCAACGAGGAGACGTTCGCGATCGCGCCGGGAACCGCCCCTGCGCCTACCGTGCACTCCTCGCCCACGCCCGACGCGACCAGCAACCCGCCGTTCGGGCCGGTCCACCTGTTCCACCTCGGCCTGTGGTTCAACTCGTCGGAGGCGGCCGCCAAGGCCGGGTGCGCGGACAACGTGACTCCGTTCAACGGAGACCACGACGCCGGCGTCCAGGTGCTGAACACCGACCAGTTCGGCGACCAGCACGGCCCGCTGCGCCACCTGAAGCCATGAGCAGCCACGCCTTGGGAGAGCTGACCTCCTGTCCGGAGTGCTCGGCTCCCGCTCAGCTGACCGGCCGCGTCGCGGTACAGAGCACCGAGGGCCCGGTGGAGCACGCGCGCATCCGCTGCGTCCGCAAGCACTGGTTCTTCATGCCGACGGCAGGGCTGGCGGTGGGATAGCGGTCGTTCACCGGTGCGCACGGCCGTGCGCACCGGTGGGCCGCTGCCCGGGCATCAGGGCCCGGGCTCGCGGGCGAGCCGGGCGACGACGCCCCCGTCGTACTGACGGACCTCCAGGCATCTCACCGACCCAGTGCCGAGCGAGAGGAGCGCGCCGACCTGATCGACGTGACCGAGCTGGAGCAACGCCATTCCGCCGGCACCCAGGTGGTCCTCGATGGCACGCAGACACTCGCGTGCGACGCGGAGCCCGTCGTCGCCGCCGTCGATCGCCAGCTGCGGGTCCTCGGGGAACCTCACGACCTCGGCGCTGGTGACCCAGGGCGGGTCGGCGATGACCAGGCTGAAGGTCTCGCCAGGAGTCAGCACCTCGTCGATGCGTCCCTGGCGGAGCTCGACACGGTCCTCGAGCTCCGCAGCTCGGGCGTTGCGGCGCTCGAACGCGATCGCGGCCGGGTCCACGTCGACACACACCAGGTGGCGGTCGGTGCGCCGCACCGCGGCCAGCCCGATCTGTCCCGCTCCGCTGCACAGCTCGAGCACGCGGCCGGGTGGGAGGTCCGACAGCAGCCGCGCCGCCCAAAGGGACTGCTCTACGGTCCACGGGCGCGGGCGCAGGACGCGGTCGTCGAAGGCGATCCTCAGTCCGTCGAACTCCAGGTGCTCCGGCGACGTCTCGATCACGCCCGGTCCAGCCGGACCGACTTGTGGGTGCCGTCGCACCAGGGCTTGCGCGCCGAGCGGTCGCACACGCAGACAGCCACGACGGGACGGGTCACCGGGTGCTCCACGCCGGACTCGTCGACGACCACGTCGGCGCCGCGGACCAGGAGTGGCCCCTGAGGGCAGGCCCTCACCCGGACCGGGCCGGAGCTCATGACGCCACCTCATGAACCTCGTCGGGCACCTCGGCCGTCTCGTCCTGACCGCACCAGCGCAGCAACAGCTCTTCGCCGGACAGCCGGTCGAGGTGCAGGGCACAGGCGGCGCCGAACACGACCTCGCCGAGCAGGCACGGGTCCTCCGCCACCACGGCTCCGCACACGTCACGGGCGACGACCTGCTCGTGCACGGCGTCTGCCTCGACGTGCTCGTCGAAGTACGGCGCGGCCTGGGAGAGGCCCAGCCGCTCCAGGCCGGCAGCGATGCGTCGCGACGGTACCGAGCTGGAGGCCTCGAAGATCGCGAAGTGCCCGACACCCGCCGCCACCAGCCGACGGTTGAGACCGAACAACGACATCACGTTGGCCGCTGCCAACGAGATCGCGGAGACGTCCTCGACGTACGCCGCGTAGCCGGGGTCGAGGCCGACCGCCGCCAGCGTGCGTGCGTAGAGGTCCTGGTGCAGTGCTGCCGCACGGCCTGCGCCGAACTCGTCGTACTGCACCTCCATCAGGGCCACCTTCGCGGCGCCCTGCAGGCGGGGGACGAGGAACGCCTGTGGGTCGGACTCCTTCAGCTGCTGAACGCTCCGCTCGCGCAGGAAGTCGACCATCTGCTCCGCGGTCGCGTCGCGGCGGAGGAACGCGGAGAGGCGAGGACCGTCGTCGTTCGCCATCTGCAGGACCAGGTCGCCGACGTCGCCCCCCTGAGCCAGCTCTTGGGCGACTCGAGAACGGGTGGCCGCCCGGAGCTCGCCCTCGAAGCGGTCCTCCAGGGACAGCCGCAGCTCGACGACACGGGCATCCCACTCCAGCCGCGGGTCCACGCCGGCGAAGCCGCGGTAGGACAGCTCGTACAGGATCCAGAGCGCCAGCTGCGCGTCACGATCGGTCAGGACCGGCTGGTCGCCGTAGGCCAGCGCCTGGGCGCTGCCGTGCCCGAGCACCGTCTCGACGACGCGACGGCTGACCGGTCCACATGGTTCAGGAAGCCTCACGCACCATCCCTCTTCTTCCCCGCGGGTCGATGCCGGATGGGCATCCGTGCCAGCCCGTACCCGGACCGACCCAGGGCCATGCTCATGAGTCGGACCGGTTCGCGGGCTCAGGAGGCTTTGCGACCGGTCGACTTCTTCCTCGGGGTCTTCTTGGCCGTCGACTTCTGGGCCGAGGACCTCTTCGCCGACGTCTTCTGGGTGGCCGCCTTCTTCGACGTCGACCTCTTGGAGGCGGTCCTCTTGGCGGCCCTCTTGGACGTCGACTTCCGGTCCGCCTCCGAACCGCCGTCCTCGGCCTTCTGGGTACGCAGCCGGGGCAGGTCGCGGGTGTTGCCCGGCTTGTGCTTCTTGGCCGCCTCGACCGAGCTCTGGAGCGCGGCCAAGAGGTCGAGGATCTCACCCTCGGTCTCCTCGGTGCTCGGCGCAACGGCGATCTCGCGGTTCTTCTTCTTCGCGTCGATGAGCTTCTCGACGCGCTCGGTGTAGGTGTCGCGGTAGTTGGCCGGATCCCACTTCGTGGTCAGCGCCTCCACGAGATGGACGGCCATGGTGAGGTCCTTCGACGCCACGCTGGCCCGCGCGGGGAGCTGGTCGATGCCCCGGGCCGAGTCGCGCACCTCGTCGGCGAAGAACATCGTCTCCAGGATCAGCACGTCGTCCCGCGGCCGGATCGCGGCCAGGTACTGCTTCCCGCGCATCACGAAGGTCGCGATCCCGATCCGGTCGGCCTTCGCCATCGCCCGGGCGAGGAGCAGGTAGGGCTTCGCCGCCGTCTTGTCGGCGGGCGCCAGGTAGTACGAGCGCTGGTAGTAGATCGGGTCGATCTCGGCGGCCTCGACGAAGTCGCTGATGTCGATCGTGCGGCTCTTGCCGGGCTCCACCGACTCGAGCTCCTCCTGGGAGAGCATCACGTAGTTGCCGTCGTCGACCTCGGCGCCCTTGACGATGTCCTCGTAGGCCACCTCCTCGCCGGTCTTCTCGTTGACCCGCTGGTTCCTGATGCGGGCCGTCGTGCCCTTCTCGAACTGGTGGAAGTGGACGTCGTGGTCCTCGGTCGCCGAATACAGCCCCACCGGGACGTTGACCAACCCGAACGAGACGGCGCCCGACCAGATCGCCCTTGCCATTCCGGCCTCCTGCTCAGTCGCTTCGCTCGCGCTCGTCAAGAACCGGGGCCGGCCGCAGACGGCGCGTCGCCGGGCCCTCGAGCACCTCGCCCTCCGGGGTGAAGCGCGAACCGTGGAGCGGGCAGTCCCAGGAGCGCTCGGCGTCGTTCCAGCTCAGCGTGCCGCCGAGGTGGGTGCAGATCGCGACCACCCCGCACCGGCGGCCGTCCACCTCGGCCTCGCCCACCGGCAGGACGCCTCGCCGTCCGACCTCTCCCTGCTCGTGGTGCGGCCGGGGCGCCGGACGCAGCTCGGCGCGGGCCAGGTCGCCGACCAGATGTACGGCGACGGTCGCGTTGAGCCGGACGATCTCCAGGGCTCCGCTCGGTCGGGTGATGCGGCGCGAGATCGGGCGCTGCCAGGAGGCCCGGTGGCCGTGGATCTCCTTGGTCAGCGAGAGAGCGGCCGCCACGCCGTTCGTGAGTCCCCACTTGCCGTATCCCGTGGCGAGGTAGACGTGTCCGCGCCCGCGCGGAAGGGCTCCGACGAACGGGATCCCGTCGTGGGACGAGTAGTCCTGGGCGGACCAGGCATGGGTCTCCTCGGCATCGGGGAACCAGGTCGTCGTCCAGGCGCGCAGCGCGTCGAGATGCGCCTGCGTCGACCGCGTGCGGCCCACCGTGTGTCCCTCCCCACCGACCAGCAGGAGCGGGCCGTCGGCCGACGGGGCGTCTCGGACCGACCGCGTGGGCGACCCGGCGGAGAGCAGCATGAGCTCGGGCGGCGCCGGGTGCCGGAAGGACAGAGCATAGGAGCGCTGCGGCGCGACCTTGGCGAAGTACAGTCCGCGGTCCAGGATCGGCACGCCGGTCGCCAGTACGACGTTCTCGGCATGGACGCGGGACCCGTCCTCCAGGTCCACCGCCGCGGCACCGGTCAGTGGCGCGGTCACCACGCGCCGGCCGGTGACCACCGTGCCCCCGGCGGTGCGCACCTCCCGCACGAGAGCCTCGAGGACGTCCATCGCGTCCACCTGTGCCTGCTCCTCGAGCAGCGTGCCGCCGGCGTGGGGGAACGGCATACCGAGGTCGTCGCGCCAGGTGACGTCCAGTCCCAGGCTGCGGGCCGCCTCGTGCTCGGCCCGGGCGGAGGGGAGCGACGAGGTGCCGGCCGCGTAGGTTCCGGCGGTCCGTCGTTGGTAGGGCACACCGTGGTCGTCGCAGAAGCGCAGCAGCCAGGCCTGCCCCTCGCGGTTGGCCTCGACGTACGCCTCGGCGACGCGCATGCTCTGGCGTTCGAGGATGCGCGAGAGCCGCGTGCCCTGGAGGAGAGACACCTTGCCCGTGGTGTTCCCGGTCGTCACCGCTCCGACGTCCCGAGCCTCGATCACGGCGACGCTGCGGCCCGACCGGGAGAGCAGGAGCGCCGTCACGAGCCCGGTGAGCCCCGCGCCGACGACCACGTCGTCGTACCGATCGAGCAGCTCCTCGTCGGTCTCGATCGGAGAGCGGTCGCGCCACAGGGAGGTCAGCGGAGTGGAGCGGGTTCCGGTCATGGCAACTCGTACCCAGCAGTCGTGCCGACACGCACCAGGGCGGATGAAGGGCGTCGCCCTGGGCACTGGGTCACTGACGGACGCCGAGGCGCCAGCGACAAGAAGGAGATGCGATGAAGGCAGTGACCTGGCACGGACGTCGGGACGTCCGGGTCGACGAGGTCCCGGACCCCGCGATCCAGGAGCCGACCGACGCGATCGTGCGGATGACGTCGACCGGCTTGTGCGGCTCCGACCTCCATCTCTACGAGGTCCTCGGTCCCTTCATGAACAGCGGCGACATCCTCGGCCACGAGCCGATGGGCGTCGTGGAGGAAGTGGGCTCGGCCGTCACCGAGGTGAGCCCCGGCGACCGGGTGGTGATCCCCTTCCAGATCTCCTGCGGCTCCTGCTTCTTCTGTCGGCAGGGGCTCCAGACGCAGTGTGAGACCACGCAGGTGCGCGAGCAGGGGATGGGTGCGGCGCTCTACGGCTACACCGAGCTGTACGGCGCGGTGCCGGGTGCGCAGGCCGAGCGGCTGCGTGTGCCGTTCGCGGACTACAACCCGATCAAGGTTCCGCAGGGGCCGCCCGACGACCGCTTCGTCTATCTCTCCGACGTCCTGCCCACCGCCTGGCAGGCCGTAGCGTACGCCGACGTGCCCGAGGACGGGACCGTGCTCGTGCTCGGCGCCGGTCCCATCGGTGACATGAGCGTGCGGATCGCCCGCCACCTCGGCCGCCGGGTGATCGCGGTGGACCTGGTGCCCGAGCGGCTCGAGCGGGTCCGGCAGAGGGGTGCGGAGACCATCGACCTCGGTGAGCACGGCGACAAGGTCGGCGACATGGTGCGTGACCTCACCGAAGGTCGGGGTGCCGACTCGGTGATCGACGCGGTCGGGATGGAGGCCCACGGCGCTCCACTGGCGAAGGCCACGCAGACCATGGCCGGCTATCTCCCGGACGCGCTGGTCAAGCCGTTCATGAAGAAGGCCGGTGTCGACCGGCTCGCCGCTGTCTACACCGCCATCGATGCCGTACGACGGGGCGGCACGATCTCGCTGATCGGTGTGTACGGCGGGGCCGCGGACCCGATGCCGCTGCTCACGCTGTTCGACAAGCAGGTGCAGCTGCGCATGGGCCAGGCGAACGTCCGCCGGTGGGTGGACGACATCCTGCCGTTGCTGACCGACGAAGACCCGCTCGGCGTGGAGTCCTTCGCCACGCACCGGCTCCCGCTCGACTCCGCGCCGGAGGCGTACGAGATGTTCCAGACCAAGCAGGACGGAGCCGTGAAGGTCGTCTTCCAGCCCTGAGCGCTTCGGGCGGCCGTCAGCTCTTCGCCGCTGCGGCTGCCTGGTCGCCGAAGATCGAGACGTACGTCGGTCACCGACTTCGCAACGTCGTCGGCACGAGAGCATGAGCCCGTGAGCACCGCCGAGCACGACCTGGAGACCTTCCTGTCCGGCGCGTCCGTCGACGCCGCCGTGTTCGAGCTCAGGCCGGACTACCGCGCGCTGCTCGTGGCGGTGGACGGGATGGCCCCTGCCGCGGGCGACGCGAACAGCGAGGCACTGCTGCAGCAGGCGGAGGCAGCGGCTCGCGAGGCGACCACCGACCGCCGGGTCGAGGATCTGCCTCACGTCGCCGCCTGGCG
>C688J35102_120989156_pt1 | contig 10259 bp, 7 predicted proteins | sample HopSoiMetagenom2_FD_35102 | JGI IMG/M metagenome (IMG submission 35102) | reverse complement strand
GGGTTAGGATTTCTCTGGTTCAACGCGCCGCCGGCCTCTATCTTCATGGGCGATACAGGCTCGCTTGCGCTCGGCGGCATGCTTGGCTCGATCGCCGTCGCGGTCAAACATGAGATCGTCCTGGCCGTGATCGGGGGGCTATTCGTGCTGGAAGCGGTCTCGGTGATCGTGCAAGTGGTCTCGTACAAGCTCACCGGCAAACGCGTGTTTCGTATGGCGCCGATCCATCACCACTTCGAACAGCTGGGCTGGACTGAACCGCAGATCGTGATCCGATTCTGGATCATCTCCGTCATGCTGGCGCTGGCCGGCCTTTCGACCCTGAAGTTGCGGTGATCAATTGATCCCGGTCACATCGTTCGCAGGCAAGACGGTGGCGGTGTTTGGGCTCGGCGGCTCAGGGCTTGCGAGTTGTCACGCGCTCAAAGCTGGCGGAGCCGAAGTGGTCGCCAGCGACGACGGCCTGGACAAACTTGCCGAAGCCGCGCAGGCGGGGTTTATGACCGCGGACTTGCGCAAGGTGTCATGGGCAAAATTCGCAGCTTTGGTGTTGACGCCGGGCGCACCGCTTACGCACCCAGCGCCGCACTGGACCGTGCTGGCGGCACAACAGGCCGGTGTCGAAGTAATCGGTGACATCGAACTGTTTTGCAGGGAAAGACGCCGACACGCGCCGAATGCGCCCTTTGTTGCCATCACCGGCACCAACGGCAAGTCGACCACGACGGCGCTGATCGCGCATGTCATGCGAGTCGCGGGTTTCGATACACAGATGGGCGGCAACATCGGCACCGCCATCCTGTCGTTGAAGCCGCCGCGGATCGGGCGGGTGCACGTAGTCGAGATGTCGTCCTACCAAATCGATCTTGCGCCATCGCTCGATCCTTCCGTGGGCATCCTGCTCAACATCAGCGAAGACCACATCGATCGCCATGGCACGCTTTCCCATTATGCCGCGGTGAAAGAGCGCCTGGTAGCGGGCGTCCAGAAACAGGGTACCGCCATTGTCGGCGTTGACGACACCTGGTGTCGAAACGCCGCCGACCGCATCGAGCGCGACGGCCAACGCGTCGTGCGAATATCAGTGAAAAACCCGCTGCCGGATGGGATCTATGTCGAGCGTGAAACGATCTGGGAGGCATCGGGTGGAGCGCGCAGCGAGGTGGCGCGCATCGGTGGTATTGGATCGTTGCGAGGCCTGCACAACGCCCAGAATGCGGCGTGTGCCGCGGCTTGCGCTTTGGCGCTCGGCCTCACCACACAAACCCTGCAAAACGCCTTGCGCAGTTTTCCAGGTCTGGCCCATCGCATGGAACAGGTCGGCCGGCTGGACAACGTGCTGTTCGTGAACGATTCGAAAGGCACCAATGCGGATGCGGCGGCGCACGCGCTCTCGTCGTTCGCCGATATTTTCTGGATCGCCGGTGGCAAACCAAAACTTGGCGGCATCACGGGCTTGAGCGAATACTTCCCGCGCATTCGCAAAGCCTATCTGATCGGCGAAGCGGCTGAGGAATTCGCGCGTACCCTCGGCGATTCCGTGCAGAACGAAATCTCCGAAACGCTTGAGGTCGCGGTGGCGAACGCGGCGCGGGACGCAAAGACCTCCGGGCTTCCGGATCCGGTGGTGCTGCTGTCGCCCGCCTGTTCGTCGTTCGATCAGTATCGCAACTTCGAGATCCGTGGCGCGCGGTTTCGCGAGCTCGTCACCGCCCTGCCGGGCGTGAAGCCGGTGATGTGAGGGCTCACAGGAGCGCGGGCCTTCTTCTATGCCTCAGGGGTCGTGGGACGCGCCGCGCGGTATCTGGCGCATAAATACGCGTATCGCTCGAAACATTTCCACGACGTTAACCCTTCAGAAACCATCATGGGCGAGCAATGGAGAACCCTTTGCTCCTGGGAAATGCCCATGCTCTCCCGCGAAGAACGCAACCCGCTAAGTCAATGGTGGTGGACAGTGGACCGCCTGCAACTCGGGGCGATCCTCGCGCTGGTCCTGGGCGGCATCATCCTGTCGTTGGCTGCCAGCCCGCCCGTGGCGGCCAGGATCGGACTCGACCCGTTCCATTTTTTCAATCGCCACGTCCTGTTCCTGTTGCCATCGTTCATCGTGCTGATCGGGGTGTCATTCCTCTCGCCCCGCCAGATTCGCCGCAGCGCGCTGATCGTTTTCTTCGTCAGCGTAGCGCTCATCGTGGCGACGCTGCTGTTTGGGTTGGAGGTGAAGGGGTCGCGCCGCTGGATCACCCTTATGGGGCTTAACATCCAGGCTTCGGAATCCGCCAAGCCCGCGTTCGTGGTGCTGGCGGCGTGGCTGTTTGCGGAGTCGTCGCGGCGCCCAGAAATGCCCGCGACCTCGATCGCGCTGGTTCTGCTCCTGGGGTTGGTGTCTCTGCTTATGATGGAGCCCGATTTTGGCCAGACCATGCTGGTTCTCATGGTGTGGGGCGCGTTGTTCTTTATCGCGGGAATGCGGATGTTGTGGGTGCTGGGGCTCGCGGGGGCTGCGTTGGCCGGGCTGTTCGGCGCTTATCTCTTGGTGCCGCACGTCGCCGGCCGCATCAAGCGCTTCTTGAACCCCGGTTCCGGAGACACCTTCCAGGTCGATACTGCGATGGAAGCTTTTTACAACGGCGGCTGGTTCGGGCTCGGCCCCGGCGAAGGGATCGCCAAGCGCAGCCTGCCCGACAGTCACACCGATTTCGTGTTCGCGGTAGCGGCGGAAGAATTTGGCATCATCCTCTGCCTCGCGCTGCTGGCCTTGTTCGCCTTCATCGTTATCCGGGTGCTGTCGCGCGCGTACGCTACCGAGGACACCTTCGCGCGGTTCGCCGCTTCCGGACTCGCCATCCTGTTCGGCGTGCAGGCCTCGATCAACATGTCGGTCAATCTGCAATTGATACCCGCAAAGGGAATGACGCTGCCCTTCATCTCCTATGGCGGTTCCTCGATGGTGTCTCTGGCCTATGGCATCGGGATGATGTTGGCGTTGACCAGGCAACGGCCGCGAACGGAGATGCAATCCATCGGCGATGCCAACGCGGCGCAAAGTTACGCCTGATGACGAACGCCGGCTTGTCGGCTATTTGAGGTCATGAACTCTTCGCCACTTGTCTTATTGGCGGCCGGCGGCACCGGCGGCCATCTTTTTCCTGCCGAGGCGCTGGGCGTCGAACTGATCAGGCGCGGCCTGCGCGTGCGGCTGGCCACCGATGCGCGGGCGTTACGCTACAGCGGCTTGTTTTCCAAAGACACGATCGATGTGGTGCCGAGCGCCACGATCCGCAGCCGCGCGCCATGGTCGCTGGCCTTTACGGGCGTCATGCTCGCGGCCGGTGCGGCCGTTTCGCTCAACCTGATGCGCCGACTCAAGCCCGCGGCCGTGGTTGGCTTCGGCGGCTATCCGACCCTGCCGCCGCTGTATGCGGCGCGGCTGTTCGGTGTCCCCGCCATCATTCACGAGGCCAACGCGGTACTCGGACGCGCCAACCGTTTCCTATCCAGGCATGTCGATGGGATCGCCACCTCGCTGCCCGGCGTACTCGATCGCGATCCCGCGCTCGCCGGCAAGACAGTCACAGTGGGTACGCCGCTGCGCCCGGCAGTCCTTGCGGCGGCCGCACAGAACTACCACTCGCCTGAACCGTCCGGGCCGTTGCGGCTGCTGGTGACCGGCGGCAGCCAAGGCGCGCGAATAATGGCGGACATCGTGCCCCCAGCCGTTGAAAGGCTGGAGCCAGCGCTGTGGAACAGACTGTCGATCACGCAGCAAGTACGCGACGAAGACATGTCGCGCGTCCGCGCCGTCTATGATCGGCTCAAAATCTCCGCCGAACTGGCGCCGTTTTTCACCGATCTTCCCGCGCGGCTCGGATCAAACCATCTGGTGGTTTCGCGGTCGGGTGCCGGCACTGTTGCCGAGCTCGCCGCGATCGGCCGACCTTCGATCCTGGTGCCGCTGCCCGGTTCGATCGACCAGGATCAGTTCGCCAATGCCGGCGTACTGGCGCAAGCGAACGGCGCTTTACGCATCGCGCAGCCCGATTTCACCCCCGACCGGCTAGCCGCCGAGATTTCCGCGCTAGCGGCCGAGCCCACGCGCCTGAGCCTCATGGCTGTCAACGCCCGCAGCGTCGGTCGACTCGATGCCGCCGAACGACTGGCGGAACTGGTCATGAAAGTGGCCGGAATCTAGGCGGCTGCGCGCAAGATTGCACTTGTCATGCCCGGCGAAAGCGGGGCATCCAGTACGCGAACGAGGAACAGCTTAATGAGGCTACCCCGCGAGATCGGACCCATCCACTTCGTGGGGATAGGCGGTATCGGTATGAGCGGCATCGCCGAGGTGCTGTGCAATCTCGGCTACACCGTGCAGGGTTCCGACGCTTCCGAGAGCGCTAATGTTGCCCGGCTGCGCGAAAAAGGCATCCACATCGTCGTCGGCCACCAATCCGAAAACGTCACTGGCGCCGACGTGCTGGTGGTGTCGACCGCAATCAAGCGCGACAATCCTGAATTGATGGCCGCGCGCGCCCAGCGTATTCCGGTCGTGCGCCGCGCCGAAATGCTCGCCGAGCTGATGCGGCTGAAAAGCTGCGTGGCGATCGCCGGCACGCACGGCAAGACCACGACCACTTCCATGGTGGCGGCCTTGTTCGATGCCGGCGATCTCGATCCTACCGTGATCAATGGCGGCATCATCAACGCGTATGGCACCAACGCCCGCCTCGGCGCCGGTGAATGGATGGTGGTGGAGGCCGACGAGAGTGATGGCACGTTTTTGAAGCTGCCAGCCGATGTTGCCATCGTGACCAATGTCGACCCCGAACATCTCGATCACTTCAAGACCTTCGAGGCCGTGCAGGATGCATTCCGCCACTTCGTCGAGAACGTTCCGTTCTACGGGTTCGCAGTGATGTGCATCGACCATCCGGTGGTGCAGACCCTGGTCGGCAAGATCGAAGATCGGCGCATCATCACCTACGGTGAAAACCCGCAGTCGGACGTGCGGCTGATCGATTTCAATCCGTCCGCGGGCGGCTCCAGCTTCAAGCTCGCAATCCGCGATCGCAAGACCGACATCGCGCAGGAGATTGCCGATCTGCATCTGCCGATGCCGGGCAGGCACAATGCGCTCAATGCGACGGCGGCGATCGCCGTAGCTCATGAACTAGGGCTCCCGCACGATACCATCCGCAAGGCCATTGCAGGCTTCGGCGGTGTGCGTCGGCGCTTCACTCGGACCGGCGAGTGGAACGGGATCGCCATCATTGACGATTACGGCCATCACCCCGTCGAGATTGCCGCGGTGCTGAAGGCGGCGCGCGACTCCACCAACGGCAAAATCATCGCCGTTGTCCAACCGCACCGCTTCACGCGGCTGCAGTCGCTTTTTGAGGAATTCTGCACCTGTTTCAACGACGCGGACACAGTCGTGGTCGCTGATGTTTATCCGGCCGGCGAGGCGCCGATTGCGGGGATAGACCGCGACCATTTCGTGCTTGGCCTGCGCGCGCACGGCCACCGCGAAGTAATCGGCCTGCAGAAGCCGGCCGATCTCGCCGCCGTCGTCAAGAATATCGCCGGAAGCGGGGACTACGTGGTTTGTCTCGGGGCCGGCAGTATCACCCAATGGGCCTACGCACTGCCGGACCAGTTGAAGGCAATGGGGTGAGGGCGCAACTCTATCCCACCTCGTCACGGCCGGGCTTGTCCCGGTCAAACCCGTGATCGCCACCATGACGTTTCCCGACATCACGCCCGACCTCAAACTCGCAATGCCTGCGTTGCGCGGCCGGCTCATGGCGAACCAATCGCTCGCCGAACTGACCTGGTTCAGGGTCGGTGGCCCGGCGCAGGTGCTATTCACGCCGGCGGATGAAGACGACCTCGCCTATTTCCTCGCCCACCTGCCGGGCGAACTTCCGGTTTGCGTGGTCGGGGTCGGCTCGAACCTTATCGTTCGCGATGGGGGAATGCCGGGCGTGGTGATCCGGCTATCTGCGCGCGGCTTTGGCGAGACGGCGGCGGAAGGCGACATCGTCCGCGCCGGAGCCGCCGCACTCGACAAGAGGGTGGCCGAAACCGCCGCCAGCGGGGGTGTGAGCGGGTTGGAATTCCTGTACGGCATTCCAGGCAGCATTGGCGGCGCGCTGCGCATGAATGCAGGAGCTAACGGGGTCGAGACAAAGGACGTCCTGATCGAAGCTATCGGCCTTCGTCGCGCTGGCAACAAGCAGGTGTTTTCGAACGCCGACATGAAGTTCACCTATCGCAACAGCGGCGTCGATGGGCCGGTGATATTTACGTCGGCGCGGTTTCGCGGGCAGGTCGCCCCCTCGGCGGCGATCCGGGAGCGCATGAACCAGGTGCAAAACCACCGCGAAACCGCGCAGCCTGTTCGCGAAAAGACCGGCGGCTCGACCTTCAAGAACCCGCCGGGCCAAAGCGCCTGGAAGCTGATCGACGCTGCTGGATGCCGGGGACTACGGGTTGGCGGTGCTCAGGTCTCCGAAATGCATTGCAATTTCTTGATCAACACGGGCAACGCCAGCAGCCACGACATCGAAACCCTTGGGGAAACCGTTCGGGCGCGAGTCAAAGAGCATTGCGGTGTTGAGTTACATTGGGAAATCAAGCGGATTGGAATCGAGCAAAACTGATGCGGATTACCATTCTCTTCGGAGGCACGAACAAGGAGCGCCTGGTTTCAGTGGCGACCGCCCAGGCGCTGCACGCGGCATTGCCCGAGGCCGACCTGTGGTTCTGGGATGCTGACGACACCGTCCATGAAGTCCAACCGCAGGTACTTGTCAGCCATTCGCGGCCGTTCGAAGAACCATTCAGGCCGCACGGCGTCAGCGTCGGCGGGATCGACCGCGCGCTCGATAATGCGAAGGCCGAGAACCGCCTGCTGGTGCTCGGGTTGCATGGCAGCACGGCTGAAGACGGCGAGCTTCAGGCCATGTGCGAAATGCGTGACATTCCATTCACCGGCTCCGGGTCGGCGTCGTCCCACTTGGCCTTCGATAAGATTGCCGCCAAGCGCTTCGCCGAGATTGCCGGAGTGAAAGCGCCGAGCGGGGTCCCCCTGCAAGACGCCGAGGCGGCGCTGCGGGAATACGGCAAGCTGATAGCCAAGCCTGCCCGAGACGGATCGAGCTATGGCCTGATGTTCGTCAACGCGACGCAGGATCTCATCGCGGTTCGCGCCGCGGCCAAAACCGAGGAATATCTGATCGAACCTTTCATCGCGGGTACAGAGGCGACCTGCGGCGTTCTGGAGCATTTGGACGGCTCGCTCACGCCGCTGCCTCCAGTGGAGATCATCCCGGCGGAGGGCGAGTTTGACTATCGCGCGAAGTATCTCGCCAAAGCCACCCAGGAGATCTGCCCGGGACGCTTCACTCCTGAGATCAGCGCCCAACTGATGGATCAGGCCATCAAGGCGCACCGGGCACTCTCATGCAGCGGCTATTCCCGTTCCGACTTCATCGTCAGCGCGAAGGGGCCAATTTATCTGGAAACCAACACCTTGCCCGGTCTGACCAAAGCTTCGCTATATCCAAAGGCGCTGAAGGCGTACGGCATCGAATTCGCCGATTTTCTTCAAGGCCAGATCGCGCTGGCCGCCAAGCGCGCTCGCAGGTAGTCCATTTCCCCCTGCACCCGGCCGGCAGGCCACGTTTTTATGGCCGATTGATAAAAGTTTACGATTTTTCAGCAAACTGTTCAGCAGGCGTATCAAATCGCCTCCTGCCTCCACCTGATTTACTATTTGTTTACCAGGAAGCCCGAAGGTTAACGCTGGCGGCGCATGTGGCGCTTGGTTGCCGGGGCGTAAGCCGTGCGGATTTCCGTCGCGACGAGCGCATCGAGGGTACAGGTGGCTTCTTCTGGCTTGAGGTCAACACCAACCCAGTCCGGCATAATCGAGACGTCATTGGGCCAGAACTCGCAAGTGTTTGCGGGCATAACTTTGACGAGCTGGTGCAATGGATGGTGCAGGACGCCTCTCTCGATCGTTGCGATCGCAGGGGCCCCGAGCTGACCTGAAAGCCGCCGCCACCGGCGCGGTCTCCTTGCTGTGGGAGCGGCTCGGCTTCGGTCGCCCCTCCGTCAACACTTCGAGAGAGCGCGAAGTGCCGAACCGGCTGTTCGCGTTGCTGGAACGTCGCCTGCCGAACCGGACCGGCGTCGCCGCGACCGTGCTGTTGCTGTTGTGCAGCGCCGGATTAGGCACCGTGAAGGGTGGCCATGTCGCTCAATTCATTTCGGCCGTGAGCGACACTCGCAATAGCATCGCCAATTCTGCTGGGTTTCGCATCAGTGCCGTCGGCATCACCGGCCGCAAGCAACTCACCCAGGATGAAGTACTCGCAGTGGGCGGAGTCAATGGACGCTCCTCGCTGTTGTTTCTCGATGCTGCGGCGGTACGCGAGAAGCTCAAGGCACATCCCTGGATCGCCGAAGCCAATGTGCTGAAGCTTTATCCGGGGCAGCTCCAGATCGACATCGTCGAGCGCTCCGCATTTGCGCTTTGGCAGCAGGACGGCCGGCTCTCCGTGATTGCCGATGATGGCGCAGTGCTTGAACCCTATCTGTCGCGTCGCTTCATTTCGCTGCCGCTCGTAGTGGGGAAGGGCGCCGATACCCGCGCGCGTGATTTCCTCGCGCTGCTGGCACGTTATCCCCAGGTTCGCTCGGCAACCAAAGCCGCGATTTTCGTTGGTGAGCGGCGCTGGAATCTGCGGCTCAAGGATGGTCTCGACATAAGGTTGCCGGAAAACGACGTCGCCGACGCGCTCGCTTCACTCAGCAGGCTCGATAAGGAGGAGCGGCTGTTCTCGCGAGACATCGTCGCGATCGACATGCGTCTACCCGACCGGCTGACGGTGCAGTTGTCCGATGACGCGGCCAAGGCGCGCGAAGAGTCCTTCAAGAAGCAGCAGAAGAAGAAAGCCGGGGACGCATGACCGGCTTCGACCGCACCCAGACGCCGAAGACGCGCCCCATGCCGCAAAAGCGCACGGCCATGGTTGCCTCGCTCGATATCGGGACCAGCAAGGTCGCCTGCATGATTGCGCGCCTGAAGCCTTGCCCGCCAAGCGAAGCGCTGCGGGGCCGAACCCATCTTGTCGAGTTGATCGGCTACAGCCAGATCCAATCGCGCGGCATGAAGGCCGGCGCGGTGGTCGATCTTGCCGAATGCGAGCAGGCCGTGCGCCAGGCGGTAGCGCTCGCGGAACGAATGGCCAAGGTCCGGGTCGAATCCGTCCTGCTCTCGGTATCAGGCGGTCGGCTGAATGGACAATTGGTCGAAGCCGCCGCTGACATAAAAGGGGGAGCAGTCACATCGGCCGATGTTTCCCGCATCACCTCTGCCGGCATGCGCCACGCCACCGGCGAGGGCCGCACCGTGCTCCATGCACTGCCCGTCGGCTATGCCTTGGACGGGGTAAAGGGCATTCGCGATCCGCGTGGGATGGTGGCGCGGCAGTTCGGCGTCGATATGAACGTCGTTACGGCCGATGCGACGGTCGCCAAGAACTTGATGCTGGCGGTTGAGCGCTGCCATCTCAACGTCGAGGCGATGGCGGCGAGTCCTTATGTCGCAGGTCTGTCGGTCCTGACCGACGACGAGGCCGATCTCGGCGCTGCCGTGGTCGAAATGGGGGCAGGAACCACCACCATAGCCACCTATTCCGGCGGGCATTTCGTGCACGCCAGCGGATTTGCGGTAGGCGGGCAACACATCACGATGGATCTTGCACGCGGCCTCAGCGCATGCATTGCGGATGCCGAGCGAATCAAGACTTTATACGGCAGCGTGCTGACCGGCGGGTCGGACACGCGCGAGCTGATGTCGGTGCCGACCGCCGGCGACGGTGAGCAAGATGTTCCGGAGATCGTGTCCCGCGCCACGGTCGCCAACATCGTTCGGCACCGCGCCGAGGAGATATTTGAGATGGTCAGGGACCGCCTCGCGGATTCCCCTTTTGCCGCAGAGCCAAAGGCGCGAGTAGTTTTAAGCGGCGGGGCTTCCCAGCTCACCGGCATGGTCGAACTAGCGACCCAGATCCTGGGCCGGCCGGTGCGCGTCGGCCGTCCACTCGGCTTCGGCCGGTTGCCCTACGAAGCAAAGAGCGCGTCGTTTGCAGTCCCTTCCGGTCTGCTGGTCTACCCGCAATACGCTCATCTTGAACACGTCGAACCGCGGCATACGCGGCAGCTCAGGACAGGGACTGACGGTTATTTCG
>C688J35102_120989155_pt1 | contig 10259 bp, 6 predicted proteins | sample HopSoiMetagenom2_FD_35102 | JGI IMG/M metagenome (IMG submission 35102) | reverse complement strand
CAGACGCTCGAGAAGCTGGTGTGGCGCCGCGCATTTGCATCGTAGGGACTGATCCGCACCAGCCGGTGGACTCCGCTCTCGGTCTTCAGGTTGCCGTAGGCGTTTTCACCTTTGACCAGCAGGGTCGCCGACTTGATGCCGGCCTGCTCGCCTGAATGATGGTCGATCAGCTCGACCTTCATGCCGTGCCGCTCCGCCCAGCGCGTGTACATGCGCTGCAGCATCTCGGCCCAATCCTGGCTTTCGGTGCCGCCGGCGCCAGCGTTGACCTCGATATAAGCATTGTTGACGTCGGCCTCTCCGGCGAGAAGCGCCGCGACCTTATCGCGCTCCGCGCGCTCGGCGAGCTCGGCGAGGCTGCGGACACCATCGTCGACCAGCGCTACGTCGCCCTCGCTCTCGGCCATTTCGATGAGCTCAGCTGTATCCGATAGCTCGCGTTCGATCGCGCGCGTCGCGCCAATGGCGTGTTCCAGTCGCTGGCGTTCGCGCATTACTTCCTGCGCCGCCTTAGGATTATCCCACAGGCTTGAGTCCTCGACCTTGGCGTTCAGCTCCTGCAAACGCTTGTTCGCCCGGTCCCAATCGAGAAATCGGCGCAGAAGCGCGGTCGCAGCATTGATCTGGTCGATGTGGGCCTGCGCTTCGGCGCGCATGTTGGAAGAACCTTTTGAAGAACTAGCTCGCGGAACGCACTATTAGAGCGCGTTCTGCGTTGGCAAGCCGTTCGCCCGCGGTTGGCCAGCGGCTCCCGGCGTTCCGGGAGCGGCCGGACGGCGCAGCGCCTGAAGCCGCTGCTGTTGCAGCTGCTGGTTGTACGGGTCGCCCGCCGCCACGGTGTAGCTGCGGCGCGGCTCGGTCTGCGGCTGGAATGCTTCCCAGATGACCGGCGATGTCGGCTCTTCCTGGGTCGGGAAGACACCGAAGACGGCTTTCCCACTGGCGCGATCAATGCGCACCCAGCGGATTCCCGGCGGCGCTGCAAAGGGCACCTTCGGCTGATCCTTGAGCGCGGTAAGTGCCCATTGCTTCCACACCGGCGCCGCAATGCGGCCGCCTTGCGCATAGCCGCCCATCGGCCGCGGTTGATCGTATCCCATGTAGACCCCGGCGACGATGTCCGGAGTTCCGCCGACGAACCACACGTTGGTTGGGCCGTTGGTGGTTCCGGTCTTACCGAACAGCGGACGGTTGAGATCGCGAAGCACGGTCGCAGTGCCGCGCTGGATCACGCCTTCCATGATGTGCACCATCTGGAATGCCGCCATCGGATCGAGCAGCTGCCGGGTTCGATTTGGCGGCCGCGGCATCGCCTTGCCGTCCCAATCGGGGCCATTGCAATTATCCATCACGGCGCAGCGGTTGTCAGTGCGGAAAACGACCTTCCCGTTTCGGTCCTCCACATAATCGATCATCGTCGGCTTCACCGACCGGCCCTGATTGGCCAACATCGCATAGGCGTTGGTCAGCCGAAGCACGGTCGTCTCGCCCGCACCGAGCGCGAACGACAGATAATTTCCATAGTCGCCGACACCAAGCTTGCGCGCAGTATCGGTGATCTTGGGCATGCCAACCGTCGAGGCGGCGCGAACCGTCATCAAATTCCGCGACTGCTCGACGCCCCAGCGCATCGTGTGAGGGCCGGCGGACCGGCGGTCGAAATTGACGAAGCATTTGTTGCCGAGTCCCGCGCCCTGCCAGACGCAGAATGGAGCATCGAGCTCGATGGTCGCCGGCGTGAAGCCGTTCTGCAGCGCAGTCACATAGACGATCGGCTTGAACGCCGACCCAGGCTGGCGCTCCGCCTGAATTGCCCGGTTATAGCTGGACCCGACGACGTCGAAGCCGCCCTGCATCGCCAACACCCGCCCGGTATGCACTTCCTCTGCCAGCATCCCCCCCGAGATTTCGGGGATGGATTTGAGCTGCCAGAGGGCCGGTTCGGTCTGCTTGACGATAATGACCATGCCGGGCTTCAGAGAATCGAACGCCGCGCCGCCGACACCCCGCACGGGCATCGAAGCGGCGGAAGCCGGCAAGGCGCCAGTCGAGCCATTGGTGAAACCGATCGTCGCTTCGCCGGCGCCCTTGGAGAGCACCACTGCCTTCCTCCAATCGGGGAAGCCGGTCCCGACCGGAGCGCGATCGAGCTGGCCCGCCCAGTCCTTCGACAAATCGACGCTCATTCCGAGGTCGTTCCAACCGCGGCCCCCGTCGAAGCGGACGAGTCCTTCACGTAGCGATTGTGCAGCGGCATCCTGGAGCTTCGGATCCATCGAGGAGCGAACCCAGAGCCCGCCCGAATAAAGGCTGTTCGGGCCCTCCTGGGCGTCCTGGCCGAACTGCTTGATCAGCTCGCGGCGAACCTCTTCCATGAAATAGCCGCCCTGCTGGCTGAACTTCTCGTTGCTGCCGTAGCGGATGGTGCCGAGCGGCTGGGGGGCGGCGGACTTCCATTGATCCTCAGTGATATAGCCGTTCTTGTACATCTCCCTGAGGACGTAGTTGCGGCGGTCTAGAGCCCGCTGCGTGGCGCGGACCGGATCGTAGTTCGCCGGAGCCTTCGGGAGCACTGCGAGATAGGCGGCCTCTGGAAGCGTCAGCTCATTGACGTCCTTATCGAAATACGCGCGCGCGGCGGCCTGCACGCCGTAAGCGTTGCGGCCGAGAAAGATTGAATTGAGGTAGAGCTCAAGGATCTGCTGCTTGGTCAGGGTCGATTCGAGGCGGAAGGCGAGGATCGCCTCGCGCACCTTGCGCCCGACATTGTAGCTCGAATCCTTGAGCAGATATTTCGCGACCTGCTGGGTGATCGTCGAACCGCCCTTGGCGCGGCCGCCTCCGGTCACGCTTTTAGTCGCGAAATCAACCACCGCGCCCATCAGGCCGGTGAAGTCGATGCCGTGATGCTGGAAGAACCCCTTGTCCTCGGCGGAAATGAAGGCGTGGACGACGAGCGGCGGATATTCATCGTAGGAAAGCTCTACCCGCCGCTCCCGGGCGAAGGTCTGGACCGGCGTTCCATCATATCCGCGGATGTTGGTCGGCAGCGGCGGCTGATAGGCGAGCAACGATTCCGACGAAGGCAGTCCGCTCGCAAAATAGATCCAGGTCGCCGCGAACAGGGTGAACAATGCCGCGCCCGCCCAGGCGATGAACCGCACCCAACGGTGCGCCCACCAGGGATCGACCCACTCGTGCACCCTGTTGTTGAAGGCAACGAGGTCGGGGGCGGGCCAGTTGGGGACGGTCAGACGCTCAAACTTCATTCGCCGGTGCGTCTAGCCTTTTCGAAAGCCTGGCGGAAGTTCTTAACGACGAGAGTGGGCGGCGACGTCGGCTTCGATCGCCTGGGCGAGTGCCAGCGCGATTTCGGAGCGGTGCTTCGGATCTCTCAACAGCAATTCGTCATCGGCATTGCTGATGTAGCCCGCCTCGAACAGCACCGCCGGAGTCTGAGCGCTCCTCAGGACATAGAAAGCGGCAAAGCGGTGCGGTTCTGGTCGAAGCTCAAACCGGCCGGCCGACTTGTTCACCAGCCGCGACGCGAGGTCCGCCGAAGCGCTCATCTGGGAACGCATCACGAGGTCCGACAGTATCGACTCGACCGACCCGCTCTGCTCGCCCAAACGCCTTGCGCCGTTCTCGGCAGCGGCAAAGCGCGCCGCCTCGGCGTCGGACGCGACGTCAGACAGCGAATAGACGCTGGCGCCGCGGGCGAGCGGGTTGGGAGCGCTGTCGATGTGGATCGAGACGAACAGCGCTGCCCCGAGCCGCCGGGCGACTGCGGCGCGATCGTCGAGCGTCAGATAGCGGTCATCGTGGCGAGTCATTGCGACACGCACGCGGCCCCGCTTGACGAGATCGTCGCGAAGCTCGCGAGCGACCGCGAGGGTCAGATCCTTTTCGGCGACTTGCCCCGAGACGCTCCGAGCTCCGGGATCGCGTCCGCCGTGACCGGCGTCGATCACGACGATCGGCCGACCGCGCGTGATCGGCGCTCCATAGATTGTGTCAGCGTAGGCGGGCGGCAGGTCGACTGTCAGTTTCGTTTGTCGTGCCTCGCCGAGCAGCGCGGCCCGCACGCCGACAGCCCCTGCGCCGCTGCGGGTCACACCGAGTACGATGACAATCGCCGCGGCGGCGACGAGGGTCACTGCCATTCCGGCTTGAGTCGTTCGGTTCGGCAAACGAATGTTCACGCAGCTCCGCCAAGCCGTTGAGGTCAAACCAACTTATCACGCCGGGATGGTTAATGCGAAATTTAGATGCGCAATGCGGCGGCAGCGCGCGCACGATCCGCAACCGCTTCGAAGCTGTCCCCTGGCCCTCGGTAAAGCCAGCTTCCCCCCACGCACAGGACCGAGGGCAGCGCCAACCACTCCGCGGCATTGTCGGCACGAACGCCGCCGGTCGGACAGAAGCGCACGCGCCCGAACGGCGCGGAGTGCGCCTTCAGCGCTGCGATCCCGCCCGACGCTTCCGCCGGGAAGAATTTGAACCGGTCGAGCCCAAGATCGAGCCCGCGCATGATATCGCCCGCGGTCGCCACGCCCGGAAGATAGGGCACACCCGTCTGGATCACGGCCCTTCCCAGCGGCTCCGTCAGCCCCGGCGAAACGATGAATTGGCTTCCCGCTTCGATCGCATCGTTCAGCTGCCGCTCGTTAACGACCGTGCCCGCACCGATGATCGCGCCGTGCACGTCCCGCATTGCGCGAATCGCGTCGAGCGCCTGCGGTGTCCGCAAAGTCACTTCGAGCACCCGCAAGCCGGCGCCGACGAACGTCTCGGCGAGCTTCGCCCAATCCGTTTCCCCTTCGAGGACAAGCACGGGGATCACCGGCGCGGCGCGCATGATCTCGTCGATGGTCATGGATGCTCCCTCGCAAAAGCGGCCGCCGCTCCATACAAGCCGGGTTCGGGGTAAGTGATCAGCTTCACCGGCATGTCGTCCATCATGCGCTCGAAACGGCCCTTGGCAATGAAACGGTCGCGGAAGCCCGAACGCGGCAGATGATCGCGCAACCTGTAGCCCAGGCCGCCGCCGATCACCGCGGCGTGGGCCCCCTGCGCGAGAGCGAGATCACCAGCAATGGCGCCGAGCGTCAGGCAAAAACGGTCGAGCGCGGCAGACGCGAGGCTATCCGCACCGTTCCGTGCGGCTTCCCAAAGCGGCCGCTCCTCGTGGAACTCTACCGCTCTGCCCTCGATCGAAGCGAGTGCTTCGTAGACATTCAGCAACCCGCGACCGGAAACGATCCGCTCGATCGACACGCGACGGAAGCTCTTGCGCAAACTCGCGAGAATCTGGTCTTCAAGACTGTCGAGCGGAGCAAAGTCGACGTGCCCGCCTTCCGTTTCGATCACTTGATAATCGCCGTTACGGCGAAGGAGGGCGGCCACTCCGAGACCGGTGCCGGGACCCAAAACGGTAATCATGCCCTGCTTGGGCAGAAGCTCATCGGGACCGCAGACCCGTTCGAACTGATCTTGTGGAAGGGTGGCCACGGCATGAGCGACAGCACCGAAATCATTGACGATGGTGTGGCGGTCGACGCCGAGCCGCTCCTTCATCAATCCCTTCCGGATCACCCAAGGATTGTTGGTGAGCTTGAGCACCTCTCCGCCAACCGGCCCGGCGAAGGCCATCGCCAACTCGGGCGGCAGATCGATCCCCTGCCGCCGCCCGAACTCCTCCCAGGCGGTTTGGAAGCTCGCATGCTCCGCAGTCTTGAGCTTCACCGGTTCGCCGAGCGAGACGACGCGGCCGGCCTCGATCTCGGCGAGCGCGAAGCGCGCGTGGGTTCCGCCGATGTCGGCCGCAACGATCGTCCTCACGCTTGCTCGGCCTCCATTGCGGCGAGCATCGCCGAAGCGCCCAGCTCCGCTTCGTTGGCGGTGGTACGCATCAGCGCGAACAGCTCGCGGCCCGTGCCGGTGGGCGGCGGCGGCGAATTGGCCGAGGGCCGCGAAGTGAGGTCGACGCCGACCGCTTCGAGCTGCCCCGAACGGGCGTCGAGCCGGATCAGGTCGCCGTCGCGGACGCGCGCCAGTGGTCCGTCGGGCAGCGCCTCGGGCGAGACGTGGATCGCGGCGGGCACCTTGCCGCTTGCCCCCGACATGCGCCCGTCGGTGATCAGCGCGACCTTGTGTCCCCGGTCCTGGAGCACGCCGAGCGTGGGCGTCAGCTTGTGCAGCTCGGGCATGCCGTTGGCGCGCGGTCCCTGGAACCGCACCACGACCGCTACGTCGCGGTCGAGCTCGCCGGCCTTGAAAGCCTCGAGCACCTCGTTCTGGTCGGAGAAGCAGCGCGCGGGCGCTTCGATCAGCCAGCGCTCCTCGTCGACCGCGCTGGTCTTGAACACTGCGCGGCCGAGATTGCCCTGAACCAGACGCAGGCCGCCATCGGCCAGAAACGGGTCGGACGCCGGGCGCAGCATGTCGATATCGGTGCTTTCTTCGGCGCTCTTCCAGATCAACTCGTCACCGTGCAGCTCGGGGTTACCGATCCACGCGTCCATCGTGTCCGCGCCCGCGGTCACCGTGTCGGTGTGGATCAGCCCCTCGCGTGACAGCGTGTAGGTGACGAAGGCCATCCCGCCCGCGTCCTGAAAATCGTTCACGTCCTTGGCGCCGTTGGGATAGATGCGCGCGATCAGCGGCACGGCCGAAGACAGCTCAGCAAAATCTTGCCAATCGATGATAATTCCGGCTGCCCGCGCGATCGCCGGCAGATGGATAAAATGATTGGTCGACCCGCCGGTTGCGAGCAGCCCGGCCATCGCATTGACGATGGCTTTCTCGTCGACGACTTCGGCGAGCGGCCGTTCGCCGGCTTTTGCGAGATCGGCTAGCCGGTGCACCGCGGCGCGGGTCAGCGCCTGGCGAAGCGGCGTGCCAGGATTGATGAAAGCCGCGTTGGGGATGTGAAGTCCCATCAGCTCCATCATCATCTGGTTGGAATTGGCGGTGCCGTAGAAGGTGCAGGTGCCCGGCGCATGGTACGAACGCGATTCCGCCTTCAGCAACTCGTCCTTGCCGACCTTCCCCTCGGCGTAGAGTTGCCGGATGCGCTGTTTCTCCTTGTTGGGCAGCCCCGAAGGCATCTGCCCGCCGGGCACCAGCAGCATCGGCAAATGGCCGAAGCGCAGCGCGCCGACCAGCAGGCCCGGCACGATCTTGTCGCAAATGCCGAGCAGCGCCACAGCGTCGAACATGCCGTGGCTGAGCGCAATCGCGGTTCCCATCGCGATCACGTCGCGGCTGAACAGCGACAGGTCCATGCCCGGCTGGCCTTGGGTCACACCGTCGCACATTGCCGGCACCCCGCCCGCGACCTGCGCCGTCGCGCCGACCTCGCGGGCGAAGATCTTCATCTGCTCGGGGTAGCGGCCGTACGGCTGATGCGCTGAGAGCATGTCGTTGTAAGCGGTTACAATGCCGATGTTAGGTCCGGCAAGGTGGCTGATAGTCTCCTTGTCCTCGCCCGCCGCGGCGAAGCCGTGGGCGAAATTGCCGCAGCTCATACGCGGCCGGCTGATCCCCCGCTCCCTCTGCTCGGCCATCAGCTGGAGATAGCGCGCGCGCGTCGGTCTCGAGCGCTCGATGATGCGGTCGGTGACCCGCGAAATGGTTGGATTGAGCGGCATGAGTCGTCCCTTACTCGTGCCAGCTGATGCCGTCGCGCTCCGTCAGCGCGATGGCCGCCGAAGGCCCCCATGTCCCGGCTGCGTAAGGCCGCGGCGTGAGGCCTTTCTCGGCCCAGGCGGCACGGATCCGGTCGATCCACGTCCATTGCGCCTCGACCTCGTCGCGGCGAACGAACAAAGTGGGGTCGCCCTCGATCAGGTCGAGCAGCAGCCGCTCGTAGGCGATGCGGCGCCGGTACTCGCTGAAGGCATTCATGAGTCCCAGATCGAGCGGGACTTCCCGCAATCGCAGCCCCTGGCGGTCCAGTCCAGGGGCCTTCGCCATCACCCTGAGCTCGATCGTCTCGTCGGGCTGCAGGCCGATGATCAATTTGTTCGGCCGCGTCGTGGCCCCGCGCGAGGCGAAGATCGAGTAAGGCACATCGTTGAACTGGATGAAGATTTCGCTGTCGCGCTGCGGCATGCGCTTGCCGGTGCGCAGATAGAAAGGCACGCCCTTCCAGCGCCAATTATCGATGTGGGCCTTGAGTGCGACGAAGGTCTCGGTCTTGCTGTCGTGACCGAGCTCGTCTGCGTAGCCGGGGACCGGCTCTCCGTTGATCGCCCCACGGGCGTACTGTCCGGTGACCGTCGACGCTTCGGCCTCGGCTGCGGTAATCGGACGAAGCGCGCGAAGCACCTTCACCTTCTCATCGCGGACGGCGGCCGCATTGAAATCGCTCGGCGGCTCCATGGCAACCAGCGCAAGCAGCTGCAGCATGTGGTTCTGAACCATATCGCGCAGCGCCCCCGCGCTCTCGTAGAACTCGGCGCGACCCTCGAGCCCGACAGTCTCGGCGACGGTGATCTGGACATGATCGATGTGCGCCGCGTTCCACAAAGGTTCGAACAGCAGGTTGGCGAACCGCAGCGCGAGCAGGTTTTGGACCGTCTCCTTGCCGAGGTAATGATCGATGCGGAAGATGCGGTCCTCGGGGAAGGCGGCGCCGACCGCATCATTGATCTCGCGGCTGGACTCGAGGTCGGTCCCGAGCGGCTTTTCGAGCGCCATCCGGACCGTCGGGCAGGCGAGCCCCGCCTGTTCGAGGCCGTCGATGGTCGGCTTGAACAAGGAAGGCGCCGTCGAGAGGAAGATCGCGACACCGTGGCACGGATCGCCAATGGCGGTGGCAAGCCGCGCGAAGCCGGCCGGATACTTGATGTCGAGCGGCACATAATGGAGCCGCCCGAGGAAGCGCTCGGCAATGCCCTCCTGGAAAAAGCCGGTCGGAAGATGTTCCACCAGCGCGGCCTTGGCTCGTTCGCGAAACGCCGCATCGTCGAGCTCGGTCCGCGCAGTCCCGATGATTCGCAATTCGGACGGCAGCAGCCCATCGGAATCGAGCCCGTAGAGCGACGGCAGAAGCATGCGCCGCGCGAGATCGCCCGTCGCTCCGAACAACAATAAGGTGGATGCCTTCTCCGCCATGCGCCCGGTGCCCCTAGAGGCGGGCGGCACGGCAAGCAAATGGGGAAAAATTCACGTTACTGCTGTTTCGTCTAAATGCCAGTCGCGGCGAACGTGTGCCCGTCCGGGTCGAGGTCCCGCAGGTCGCGCCCGCGAGTCTCGTTGCCGAACCACGCGACGAGGATCAGCGCGCCGACCGTCGGAACGATGATGATCAGCGAGACGACATCGAGTGCTGGGACCAGCGCAAAGATCGCGAGCAGCTGCGCGAACATGCCTCCGGCCTTGGTGCAGGCGGCAACAGTGCCCGTGGTGCGGCCGCGAATACGCAGCGGGAAGCTCTCGGCAGCGTAGGGTAGAAGCATAGCGATGAGCGCGTTGGTCCCGACGATCAGCAGCGCGACCGGCAGCACCGGGCTGCCGCTGCCGGTGAACTCGAGCCAGAGCACTCCGGCGAGTCCGGCGAGCGTGATGCCGACCGATCCGACCACCGACCATTTCGTGCTCCAGCCACTGTAGAGATAGGCGACGATGAAGACGGTCGGGAACGCGATCAGCGCGGATTCGGCCAGCAGCTTGCTCGAGACGGCCATGCTGTAGCCCTTGGCGACCAGGTCCGTCGGAAGCCACAGCAGCAGCCCGAAGTTAATCAGGCCGAAGCAGATTGCGGCAAGGCTCAGCGCAACGAGCTTGCCGAAAAATGCGCGGCCGGTGAGCGCAACCGAAGGCCCCCGCTGCAGCGCGACCTGTTCCGCTGCGCGCGTGTGGCGCGCTTTCGATCCGAACCGCTCCATGACGCGCCGCGCCTCTTCCCGACGCCCGCGCGCGAGCAGGAACTTCGCGGATTCGGGGATCAGCGCTCCGAGCAACACCAGCGACAGTCCCGTCGGGAGGTTCAAGAGCCACAGGATGCGCCAGCCGAACGTCGGCTGCAGCAGCGCCGAAAAACCGCTCGCGGCGAAATAGCCGCCCACGGCGCCAAGGCCGCCGACCAGCACCAGCGCCCAGCCACGATGCTTGCTCGGCATCATCTCCGCGAGCAAGGCGTAAGTGACGGGGAGCATCCCGCCTGCGGCCGCGCCCATCATGAAGCACATGCCAACATTCCAAGCGAGCGAGGGCATGGCGCCGCAGATGGAGGTGCCGACGAACATCACCGC